>Ga0315275_10000454_pt1 | contig 33756 bp, 35 predicted proteins | sample YL17G03_0_MG_FD_205557 | JGI IMG/M metagenome (GOLD analysis project Ga0315275, IMG submission 205557) | Sediment microbial communities from Yellowstone Lake, YNP, Wyoming, USA - YL17G03_0 | ecosystem: Environmental > Aquatic > Freshwater > Lake > Sediment | place: USA: Wyoming | collected...
ACTTTAACAATTTAGTCCCATGATGTAATTGGATAACATATTTCTCTTCTAAAGAAATCTTTCAGGTTCGAACCCTGATGGGACTACAAAAAAAAACAAAAACAATGGATGAAACATTAGAAGAGATGCACATTGAGTTTATTAACTCCGAAGAATATTGTGTGTTATTACAGAGATTTAGAGACGAAGAAGAAGAAAGATATTCAACAAAATAAAAAATAATACTTGTCAAATGAAAAAGTTTGACTATATTTGTACCATAATTAAGATTTTAACAAAAAACGATATATTTATAACAAGATGAAAACAACACAGAAACATATGAGCTTTAATTCCCCGTGTAATAATTGGGTCAAGTCGTATAGTACGCTAATTCGCGTATCTCGGTGTCTTTCATTAAATTTTATGGTATAACGTATCATCATAATATAACCACAAATGAATAGACCCGAGATTTTTAAAAAGATCTCGGGTTTTTTTATGGTTAAAATTGGTGTAGTTCAATTAATAGTTCTTTGACATATTGGTAAATTTAATGTTCCCTCGTCTAGCGGCAGGACCCTTGGTTTTGGGCCAAGTGACCGAGGTTCGAATCCTTGGGGAACAACAATGTCTGTGTTGTCTAGTTGGTCGATGACACCTCTTTTGTAAGGAGGATGGGAAACCGCACCGGGAGTTCGAATCTCTCCACAGACTCAAATATTCGAAAACAAGGATTGACTCTTTTACATAGTACGATATATTTATATTATATGAAGTGGTCTAAAAAAGAAATTAATGAGTGTATAGTGCTTTTACGAAATGGCAATAACTATGATGAAATTGCAAATAAAATTGGTAGAACAAAAAAATCAGTAACCGTTAAATTAAACAGGTTAAACATTTATATAAAAGATTATTCGGATGAGGTTTATTTTATTAAAAAAGAATGTCCGGTTTGTACAAAAGAGTTTGTGTCTTATAAATCTGAAAATAGAATTTACTGTTCTAATTCTTGTAGTAATAGTGAGAATAATAAATTAAGAAAAAAATGTTTAACAAAAAAATGTATAAACTGTGGTGAGGATGTTAAAAAACTATTTTGTAACCTTACTTGTGTGGGGGAATACAAAAAGAAAGAAATTTATTGTAAAATAAAGAATGGGGACGTAACATTGGCTTGCAGAAATTATAAAAATTACTTAATTAATCAATTTGGTAATAAATGTATGATATGTGGGTGGAATGAAAAAAATATAATAACAGGCAAATCCCCTATAGAGTTAGATCACATTGATGGGAATTCGGATAATAACGATTTGGGTAATTTAAGGTTATTATGTCCGAACTGTCATTCTCTAACACCAACATATAAAGCTTTGAATAAAGGTAATGGTAGATTTAAAAGGGTCGAAAGAAGAAACCGAGGAAAAAGTTTTTAACTATAACAATAAGGAAGATGAATCATAGCGGCCTATGACCCCGTCTTGAAAACGGGCGGTACCGAAAGGTATTGGGATCGACACCTACTTCTTCCTCTAACTAACACAGAGTTGAATGATACGAGCCGTCAAAGTTCGAAAGGAGTCATGGTGTTGGTTTTTACGGGATGTGGACTAATTGACTAAGTCGCCACTTTTGGGAAGTGGACATCATCCAGGTTTGAGTCCTGGTATCCCGACTAAACAAATAAATAAACAATTAAAAACAAGTATCATGGAAAGTGACAAGAGCGACAAGAGTCGCAAACAGAAGATCTCGTAGCTTAATGGTAAAGCCTCTGACTTTTAATCAGATGACCGTAGGATCAGTACCTACCGGGATCACAAAAAAATTTAGTAAAAAAGAATGATAGTACCCAAAAAATGGTTATCTTCGTTCCAAAAAACTAAAACACGCACCTTTAGCTCAGTTGGTAGAGCGTTGCTTTTACATAGCAAATGTCATAGGTTCGAATCCTATAGGGTGTACAAATAAGGGAGTATCGGCAGGGTCCTGATCGTGTCTGTAAAACATCGTCTTGGTGGTTCGATTCCATCTGCTCCCACCAAAAAATTGACTAGAAGCTTAAGTGGTTATAAGCTACGTTCTGTTAAAGCGAAGATAGTAGGTTCGAGTCCTACCTAGTCAGCAAAATTTTTTTAACAAACCTTGATATTTATATGTATCAATAAATGTAATTAAAAGAATAAAGGTATGTATGAAGAAATTTTAAGTTTGAGGAGAGAAGGAAATTCATTAGGTGAAATATCAAAAAAACTTAATAAACCAAAATCAACGATAAGTGTCATTTGTAAAAGGTACGGTTTATCTGGTAGATCTGACGGTAAAATTGAGTTCCCTAAACACATGATTATGGAGTTGAATGATTATTATAAAACTCACACATCAAAAGAAACTTCCGAATTTTTTGGAATAAGCGTGTCGGTTGTAAAATATCATGTTGATAAAAAAAGAACCATTCTAAGTGACGAAGATCGGAAATTGAATAATTACAAACACGTTAAAAACTTCAGGCAAAAAAATAAAGAAAGGGCGGTAGAGTACAAAGGTGGTAAATGTAATAGATGTGGGTATGATAAGTGTATAATCGCTTTAGAATTTCACCACACAGACCCGAAAGAAAAAGATTTTCATATATCAGGTAATATGAATAAATCTTGGGATAAAGTAAAAAAAGAATTAGATAAATGTATTTTAGTTTGTTCAAACTGCCACAGAGAGATACATTATGATTTATTCTATAATACGGCACATATACCCTCCGTCTGATACGCGGTTGAAAGGTTAATAGGTCCCATGTAGGTTCGATTCCTACTGTGCCGACCATGGAAAGTAATCCCTGAAGGCGACGGGACTTGTTTGCTAAACAATGTGACCGGTGAGAATCCGGTTGTGGATCGTTACCACTTCTTTCCTCAATATGCCGAGTGGTCTGGGACCGAGGTTGGTTCATATCCGACCTTAGAGTGGATCGTTACCATTACTCGGTACCAAGAAGATTAGTGTAATCGTTAGTTAGGGTGAACAGTTCATTACTTTGAAACTACTATGTAACATACTCTGAAGATAGTGTTTAATTACGTAAACGGACAGGAAAATAGGAATATGGGTCAACAACATACCATACGTGGAGTGTGGAGTTCCGAAATCGGGGATCTTTGATATTAAATGGTGTTTGTAGCTCAATCGGAAGAGTGTCGGTTTGTGGAACCGAAGGTAGTGGGATCGAAACCCACCATTCACCCAAATTACCCACATAGTTCAACTGAACAGAATACCCGACTACGGATCGGGAGATAGGAGTTTGAATCTCTTTGAGGGTACAATAAACTAAAATTTGCTTAATAAACAAGGTATGTTTATCGTAGCAAAAACAAGTTTATCATACAGGATGCAGACAAGGCGTCGGGCAGGCCTCCAAAACCTCGCCGGGTTGGTTCAATTCCAACATCCTGTGCATAGGACGGGAGGCAAGTGTTGGGGGTACAACCGTTAGGATACCCCAACCGAGTCCTCCCCGAAGAAATTAAATTTTGCCAATTAAAAAAGTTTTTGTATCTTTACAGTATGAAAGACGCACTACCATATTGTAATATAGGAAAAGCCATTATAGGTTATGATGAATCAACAATTGCAAAAAGAGAGACCAACGATTGTGTTGTGAGAGCATTTGCATCTTGTTTTGATTTACCTTACGATAGGGCTCATAAATACGTTAAAGTAAATTTTGGACGTATAGATCGTACCGGGACTTATGGTACTGTAACTAGAATGGGTGAACTTGCAAAAAAGGGAACTCAAGTAAACTATAAAAAAGTTAAATGTGTTGGTACGATAAATGAATATCATAAACATACGTTGGAGTATACTGTTAAAGTGAAGGGAGAAAGAGTTAACCGTAAAATGACTGTTGGTACGTTTACAAAACAAAACCCTGTTGGAACATTCTTCATTCTTGTTTCAAGACACGCCTTCACGATTAAAGATGGTGTTGTGATTGGTAACTATGAAGATTCAACTAAGAAGAAACGTATTATAAAACATGCGTTTGAGGTTAAATAAGGACAGGTAGCTCAGTTGGTAGAGCACCACATTGAAGATGTGGGTGTCGGAGGTTCGATTCCCTCTCTGTCCACAAAATGCTCAGGATGATCGTGGTGGTCGGTTAGTCTGCAAAACTAATGGTGTAAGTTCGATTCTTACCTTGAGCTCAAAAATATACCCCTATGTCGGAATTGGTATACGAGTCACTTTTAGAAAGTGAATTTTGCAGGTTCAAGTCCTGCTGGGGGTACAAATAATACAATAATTAACATAAAAATATTTGGTTTATTAAAAAGGAGTAAGTATCTTTGATAAAAATAAATAAATTATGGTGGTTATGGTAAGAAAAATGGCAGGTCCAATATTGTTAATAACGGGGATATTAATAATGACTCTCAGTATTTTACGCTTCGTCCACAAAGAGGACACAGAATGTGATCAGGTTATATTCCTTGAAGGAGAACTGAGTATGGACGTGATGGATGTTAATTCCTACGAAAATGGTATGTCTACCATTTATTTATGTGATGGTAAAACATTACGAGTACCAACTAGTAGAATAATTAAAATTGTAGATAAAGAAATATGAAAAATAATATGAGTAGGGAATTTGATAACACAACATTTAATTACATTGCAAACTCATTAAAAGAGACCGTTAATAGAATGAACTATACGGGTGATATTTCGGATCTTGGTAATGAAATTGGTGTTGTTGTGGGATCGGCATTTAAAGATATGACCGATGATGATATAACCGAATTTATTCACGGTTTTAAACATGGGGTAAGTTTAACAAATGGAACTCATTAAAATATTACCCTGCTTGAAGTAAACAAATACTGTGGTCTATAGGTACTTTGATTCAGGTTCAATTCCTGTGAGTATTATCCACAACCAAGAGTGGAGTTGTTTATGAAAGGATAAGAGATCCATGTAGTTGAGTAAACTATATATCTATTAGAGTTAATGACTCTTCTAAAACTTATTCACACACTTGGAGTGACAGGGTAACATTCTTTCCAATTGTGTTGAAATACCACACAATAAATTCGCCAGATAAAAGTGGACTGGACCTATGTGCTAAAGGGAAATATGTACAACTCGTGTTGTTCCCTTGAGAAAGGAAAAAGGTATTTTGTATAGTGGTTGAGTTTAGAAATAGATTCTTATGTACACAACACAGAGGAGTTCTCAACCTCAAATAGTCAGGTGGCGGAATTGGGATAATCGCACGTGAGACCCCAAGGTGGATGCCTACCAATTAAGATTGAAACAGGTTCGAGTCCTGTCCTGACTACACATAGTCCTCTGCGTAGTACTGCGTATGGATCGAAGATAGGGAAAGCCTCTTGAACGTTAGTTAGAATATTTCGGTATTCTTTAATCAATGCTCACATCGCCCTCCGAATCGTGTGTCGGCACAGTTTGTACGTTCTGGGGATAAACCAAAAACGTACATTTTTAGTCAGGTGGCGGAATGGTAGACGCTAAAATAATGGGTGGATAGCGTGCCATTGGGGAAGAACCAAGAAAGTTACGCATACAGGTTCGAATCCTGTCCTGACTACGCGTGGTTTCCGTGTTCGGAAATAAACAAAAAGAGGGTTGTACCCGCCTAATATGATCCCGTATGATGAGAAGTGGTGTCACTACCACAGGGACCTGATCCGATTACTTGAACCTAAGTCGGTTGGTTGGTGTACCAGTAACAGGAGTAAGTTAACACACAAGTTCTAACCTCCCACGTAAGTGGGTTGCCGCTGAAGCCTCAAGACGCTATTCGGTATTAGGGACAGTCAGAAATGATTGGGCGAATTTTTTTTTAAAATTTTAACACTTTACAAAAGAGTGGATATTTATAATTAAAATAACATTATGAAAAAAATTATAAAACTTACAGAATCAGATTTATCACGTATTGTTAAACGTGTAATTAAAGAAGAAGATGAAATGGAAGGTAGAAGTATGTCCATTACGGTAGAAGATGTGTTTAAGGAGGTTAGGAACGCTCTTCACGAACTTGGTATGTATGATGATGCATCTATGGGAGAAAAGGCAATGAATTTGGCTAAAATGATTATGAGTAACATGCAAGATGACTTGTCTTACGTTACTGAAAATTATGAGGATCAACTTTATGAGATTCTTGGTGATGAAGAAGAAGAATATTAAATAAAACTTGACACTTTACAAAAGTTTCATATATTTATAACAAAACAAATAAAAACGCAAATGAAAAATTTACATATCATAACATTATTGGGGGCTGATTTAGAAGCTGGTGATATTACTATGGTGATGGTGTGATAAATTAATACATAATATTTTTTAAGACCCATTTCCAAAAGAGATGGGTTTTTTTGTTCTTTGACATATTGGTAATGATAGTAATACCCGGGTGGTGAAATTGGTATACACGCTGTGTTTAAGCCGCAGTTCTTCGGAATGAGGGTTCGACTCCCTCCTCGGGTACAAAAAAAAATGAAAAAAGATTTGGCAGATCAAAATAGATTACATATCTTTGTAATGTTAGGTTAAAGAAATGGTTTTGTGACTTTCCATATAAAAAGTTATCCCTCAATCTTTAGGGGTTGGGGGGATGATTGAAAAAGAGGGATGTACTCCCAAATACGTCGAAAGATGGTAATCATAGGTTCCCCTGTAAGTACCTAACAGGCGTAGTGCATTTGGCGATACTAATGTGACTGAGGTGGGGTTACCCACCTCTTTTATTTATAACACAAAAATAAATGAAAAAAGATTTGGCAGATCAATAAAGATTATATATCTTTGTAAGACAAATAAGGTATGTGAGATATAAGAAACGGGAAACTCGTAAAGTTTATTAACCTGTTAACACAAGATAGTGAAACGAGAGTGTGTGTTAACTATGGATCGCAAAACTTAAAATATCAATTAATATGTGTGGGTGCGAATCCTACCGAACAGGAAAGGTGGTTGATATTAATTGTTTTTAGTTAGGTGGAGGGTTATAGGTGCTCCCGGACAGGTTCGAGTCCTGTCCTGACTACTAATATTGCGTTATGGTGTATTTGGTTGCATAATGGGCTCATAACCCAAAGGAGTGGTTCGAATCCACGCTACGCAACTGGAGTGAATCAGTAGAGTTCAACTTGAGAATGAGGTAACATACACTTAAAATATGCGTTACAATGTATCAAGTCGTTTATTCAGTTTTGAGCGTTAAAAACTGGCGTTTTGTGGAGATAGTTTAATGTAAAAAACTTACACCCGTGATGTTAGTGGGTTTGACCACCCCTTTCCCGTTAATAACCGTGGCAACTGAACCTAAAGGTTGTCACAACTGCGGGTGTAGCTCAATTGATTAGAGCACTAGCCTTCCAAGCTGGGGGTTGTGGGTTTGAGTCCCACCGCCCGCTCAATAGATAGGATAAACGTGCAGTAATGTATGGATTACGCCTTTATGGGTTAATCACCCATTGATGATCGGATATAGATGGGAGGTTCCGGTTAAGTCCTATCGACGTTATTATGGGGGTGTAGCTCAATTGGTTGAGCGGCTCGTTTGCAACGAGAGGGTTATGTGGGTTCAAGTCCCACCACTTCCACTTCGTTATTTACTTTTTCCACAAATTATGGTATTTATATATAAAAAGGTATATGAAAACTTGTAAAAATTGTGGTAAAGAAATTAAAGAAAAAAACACTTATTGTTCTTTGACTTGTAGAAATGTTTATGTAAACAAAAATTTAAGGGATTATAGTAAAATTGGGAAAAGTTTAAAAAAAAATTCAATAGAAAAATATTTACAAAACCCTAAAAAATGTAAAAAATGTGAAAATTTTATAGATTATGATAATAGAATTAATTTATATTGTTCTAAGGATTGTAGTAAAACAACAATCAACCAAACTAATAGAGAGGGTCTTAAATATAAAATGTCAGATCAAGGTAGGGAGAATATAATAGAATCAAATTTAAGTAGATTAGGTGATGAATATATACATTATATGGAAAACCCAAATAGGTGTATTCATTGCGAATTGGTGTTGGTATTTAAAAAACGTAAGAATAAATACTGTACAAATGATTGTAGAAGAAAAAATGAACGAGAATTAATGACGGAATACCATAAATATAAAATAGATTGTAAATTTAACTTTAACTTATCTAAATTCCCTTTGGAATTTGAATTTACTTTAATAGAAAAATATGGTTGGTATAAACCTAAAAATAGGGGGGATAATTTAGGGGGTGTTAGTCGTGACCATATTTATTCGGTAAATGAGGGGTTTAAAAATAATGTTAATCCCAAAATTATTTCTCATCCAGCCAATTGTAGGTTAATGATTCATACGGATAACATATCTAAAAATAAAAAATCCGACATTTTAATGGAGGATCTTTTGAAAAAAATTGAGGATTGGAATAAAAAATATTAATTTGATTATTTCAGTTAATATTATTAAGTTTATCTAACTAAAAAAGTAAAAAAAAAAGATGAAATGGGAAAAGTTAAGTTAGGTATCTGGGGAGTTGTAATCCTCACATTTATCTACCTGTTGGTTATGAATGTATTTTTTGAATACGTGATTAATAGGGAGGTGGATATAATTCTACAAGCGGGTGGGTCAGTTATAGCCTTGATGTACACCGTCTTTATGATAAGGTTAGTAGTAAATAAATTATTTAACAAATTAAAAAAAGAAGAAAAAAAATGATTAGTATTGGAATTTTAGTGATCTCGTTGATCGTAGGTGTGTTTATGTTTTTAAATAACGCAAAAAATAATGTGGATATGCCGGTTTTAAAACCAGCTTTGGTTGTGGTAATGGGACTTTTAATTAGTTTTATCCAACCATATTCGTTGGAAAGAATTGATGCTGGTAACAAAGGTATTGTGGTTAATTTAAGTGGTGCTGAACGTGGTGTCGCAAAATACCAATACAAAACAGGTTGGGTTGTATATAATAGTTGGACAACACAGGTATTGGAGTTTCCGATCTTCCAACAACATATTGAGTATGATGATCAATCTGTAATTTTAAAGGGTGGATTTAGTGCAACGATCAAACCAACATTCAACTACTCATTACGTGAGGATGCGATTGGTGATATGTTTGTAAACTTAAGACGACCAATTGTGGATGTTGAACAAGGGTGGTTGAAAAACGCAATTATTGGAGCAGTTAATGATGTTGCAAATACTTGGGAAGTTGATAGTATTTTTAATCACCGACAAGCGTTTGAATATGCGATTGTTGTTGAATGTAATGTAAGATTATCTAAATGGTTTAATGTTTCTCAATTGAGAACAAATATTACACCACCTGAAACCTTACAGGAGGCGATTATCGCAAAGACAAAGGCAATCCAACAAGCGGAAGCATCAGAACAACAAGCAATTGCCGCAATCTCTGAGGGTAAACGTAAGGTGGCCGTGGCAAGAGCCGATTCTGCTGAAACTGTGATTAACGCAAATGCTTCGGCACTTGCAATTAAGATCAAACAAAGTCAATTAACTCCAATGTATATTGAGTTCTTAAAGGCCCAAAGCTGGGATGGGGTCCTTCCAACAACGGTTGCAGGTGGTTCAGGGTTGTTTTTAAACCTAAACAAATAATGAAAGGTAAATTAATTGGGGGGATGATCTTTATGATCACCCTCCTTTTATTGGGAAGTTGTAGTTGTCCTGACGAAGAGGTTATATATAAAAATAATTTCAAATATAAAGTAGGACAATTTGTACATCATAGGGTAAGTGAAGATAAAGTATTAATTATTGATACTATGAGGTATTATGATTGTAGTTCCGATACTGATGTTGAGTTAATGTATAGAGGTATAAATTCAGCTGAAAATGAAAATGTTTACACAGAAATTGAATTAAAACCGTAAAAAAGATTTGGTAGATCAATAAAGATTACATATCTTTGTAAGACAAACCAAGTATGGTGACGGTCAGGAGAGACTGACAAATTTGGCCCATTCGTCTAAAAGTAAGGACATATGGTTTTCATCCATAAAATCTCGGAGCGTTACCGGGATGGGCTACAAAACTTAAGATTAATTACCTTAAGAATGGTAGGTTATAAACTACCGATTGATTATAGTGTATGGTCGCACGACAGAACGAAGTAATTAACACTCGCATTAGCGGAGGGATGAAAGGGGATGTAAGAATATGGTTCGTATCCATTTTAATCAACAATGATAGTGGTTTTCCCCATTCAACGGATGTCGACAATCCAGAATGGATCAGGAATTCATCACCCCCTGAAAAGGACAGTGCCGAGGCCTCGTAAAACTACGATTATGCACTTAAGATTGGAGCGAGACGGGTACTCCATCACTATCAAAAAATTGTGTTGTTCCCTTGAGAACGGAATAATTTAGAGTTATAAAGAAACTATACAACAACACAGAGGTTCTCAACCTCAAATTTGGTCAGGTGAGCGGAATGGCATCGCACTCGGAGATCAATCCCGAGTATCTCTTTCGACAGAGGTTATCCAGGTGAATAATGGCACCACACAGGTTCGATTCCTGTCCTGACAACTAAAAATAAAAATTATGGAAAAAAACGACATTAAAAAGTCACTATATAAAGAAAAACCTAACGCTCACATACAGTTTGTAAGAAAAGGGATTGTATATTATTATGCGGACTTAGAAGAAATGAAAGTTCATTTTCAAGTACCTGTTGAGGATATGGGTGATGCTGATTTTTTACCAACTATGGAAGGTAAATTATTAATTAGATGGATTGTTTAAATTAAAAAAAATTACTATATTTGTAAGACAATTAGAGAGAACCGTGAGTCCGCGGATGGAAACAACTATAGGACGATCATACGTCATACTCTAATTAAGACCCCACGATTAACAGAAGTGTCCGACTGTTATGGTGTGTGATCCTGACTTGAAGGCTTCAAGGCTATGGGGGAGGCTACACAGGTTAGGTAAGGATTCCCCATTATGGATAGAGGGGGTAAGGGGTCTTAAGTGATCGTAATACAATCCACAAGTTGTGAGAACACTGAACAATCTTACAATATACACTCTTCTTCCGAGTGAGACTCACCACGTAACTTTGGGGGTATGGTGAAGATGTTCTGAGGGCAGCACTGAACGCCATATACGAAAGACTATGACTCACTTGATTAGGTTAGTAGGTATGGACGGAGTGTGAAAGTAGAAACCCCCGATGGATGGTTACTATGATCTCTAACTTAAGAGGTATAGTCGGGAGGGATATATTAGTTAAGGGAAACTATATAAAATCTAAGGTCAGTTCCGATGTAACCCCTATCGGTGTAAGTGTCTGACCTTTTTATAGTTAGGTGACGGAATTGGCTAACGTGCTGGTCAGTACCCAAAAGAGTGTTGAATGGGGGAAACTGGTGGACATATCACAAACACGAGTGGTAGGAGATTATATCTTTAAATCCTTACAGGTTCGAACCCTGTCCTGACTACAAACGAGAAAAAGACACTCGTAGGGTTTTTAAGTATCCCTCTCAAAACTTAACGGAGCTGGTACTACCCCGTTAAAGGGTACTCGTTGGGAATAAGGAAGGAAGATCCTCCTCTCCCCCAAGTAAGGATTGACGTTTTCAAGGGGTAAGACCCGCAGGTTTTTGAAATAGTAAAAACCGAATTATCCACTTATAGTTGTCTCCTATAGGGATTTTTGGTCCATAGGTCAAACGGTTAAGATGTTTCGTTGTCTGCGAAGTCGGAGTGGGTTCGACTCCCACATGGACCGCAATAAGATCGTAAATCCAAGTAACCGCTTGGTAGGTTTTAGATCTTTAATAATGATGTTGGGAGAATATCCTAACATCATTTAATGTTTTAAATAGAAAATAAATTTTGAAAATCAATTAAAAATACATATCTTCGTAGAAACAAAAAAGATATGGAAAGATTTTCAATGAGACAGGTCATTATTAACAAGTTTGGTGAGACCGAGAAGAATGTAAAAACAAGTAGATCAACAAAGAGATCTAATGACAAGATCAAGGATCAAGGTAAGTATATGGTTAAGATCGTTGATGGTGTTAAATATATGGTATTAAAATAACAAAATAGTCAGGTGGCGGAATTGGTTATCGCACTCGGTGATCCCGAGTATCTATATCGACATAGATTACCCAAGTGAATAATGGCACTGTGCAGGTTCGAATCCTGTCCTGACTACGAGGGGTGTTGGTATTCCTGACGGGTTTAGATGTGTTACTTCCCTTCCCACAACCAACAATACAATGGGATTAAGTAAGGCGCAACTCTTTGGCAACGTTATCAGATTAAACAGTTGCATTTTGGACCTGTAACTCAGTTGGTTAGAGTGCAACACTCATAATGTTGAAGTCCCTGGTTCGAGTCCAGGCTGGTCCACAATTTATTAAATAATATTTAAAAAACTTTATAATATGAAAAATTGTATCTTATTAGTTTTTATTTTTATTGTGAATTTTACATATTCACAAAACGAAAAATTAAGTCCTGTTAAGGATTATGGGAAAATAATCGTATCTAACCCATCAGATTTGTTTATTGATAGTATGATTACTTTTGTTGGGATTGATATAGATCAACAAAAAACAACAGAGGAGTTTTTAATTCTTTTAAATGACTATAGGGGGTTTTATGGGTTATCTCCTGTAACTATGGATTCAAAATTATCCATTGCCTCAGAAATTCAAGCGAAATACCAATCAGATAATCAAATTGTTACTCACAATAACCCAACTAATGGGTTTGAAACTCAAATTGATCGTATGAGATATGTTGGGATCATTTTAGAAAATGGTATTAGTAGAGAGATTTGTAATGGTATTAAGAAAGAAAATGCTTTTTGTCGAAATAGAACAATTGCTCAAGAATCTTTAGATAAATGGGCTCACAGTCCCCCACATAATGAAGCAATGTTATGGGTTGATGCAAAGATTGTTGGGATATCATTTAGTCAATCCACTAAAAACAAAGGTGAAGTATATGTAACGGTTTTATTTTTATAATAAAACCGTTTTTTTATCCCCCAAATGCTGGACAAATATCCAATCTTTTTTTAGTTCCTTCATTTGGTTTAAATAAAATACTTTTAAATCCACTTGTTGGTACTCTACCACCTGGAATGTTCTCAATCACATTAATTTCCATAGTATAGTTTTTTGATGTGATTGTTTGAAATTGTTTTTCTTCAGTAGGTAAATTACCCCATACTATTTGTAATTCTACATTAATTATACAATACTTATATTGTAAATAGTCGTTAATATTTGTGTGGGGAGTTTTAAAGGCGTTTCTTTTAGATTCGTCAGTTATTATGGTAATTCCATCACTTGTTAGTTGTAATGGTTTTGGTGGGTTTGGTCCTGATGTTCCATCACCATTCGTCCCACCTTTTAATGTTATTACGTTATCTGGTACAGAAATACCAAAACTTTCCAACCCTATTTTTAATTCATTTTTAACATTTTCCGCTCTTTCTTTTGATAGTTGTACCCAAGTTTTATTTGATGCGTTTCCTGTGTTTCTTAATCTAGAACTACTTGAAACAACATCCAATTTTGTACAAACAACTGATCCATTTACAGATTTTGCAAAAGTTTGTAATTTTTGAGACTCTGAAAGCATCTTAGATATTTCGGACTTTATATATTCTGTTACGGTACTTTCGTTATCAATATAAACATTTTTACCAACGTCTTTACTATTAAATTCTTTCAATAAAATAGTGGGTGGTGGAGGTTCGGTAAGATCTGGAGGTAACGCAACATTTTCGGTTGTCTTTGCACCTTCAATAAGATGGATATTAACGTCTTTTTTTCCTTTTTGAATTCTTTTACTTGCGGTTTCCAAATAAGAAACCCATTGATTTAAAAAAACTTTTCTTGATTCTTGAGTTAATTGTTGGTACCAAATCTCAGCATTTTCAGATTTATATGGTGATTTTGATAGACCCGTAATAAATGATGTGTACTTATCACCAAACTCTGAGGTTAATTCGTTATATAGTTCAGAACTACCATTTTTAAGTTTTCTTGTAAAATTATTAACCGCAACTGCACCACCACCACCTTTAAGTAGGGTTACTTCTTCCAACGGTGGTAACATAACATCCCCCGTTTTACCTGAAAACCCCTGAGATACCGTTTGTTCTGTTATAGTTTTTTTTACTGAACTATGCATCTCAAGAATTCTTAATTTTTCAGAATCATCAATGTCTAATATAAATCTTGCCATATGTGATAAATATTTATTAAAAAATTTTTTAATAAATATTTATATTAATAATATATTGGTTATGAAAAAAAAGATTATGATAACAGAAGAGGAAGTTAAAAGTATTTTAAATAAACATAAAAATTTAAAAGAGTCAGTTGAGGTTACGGATGTGATAACTGATGATATCCCCTCTGACAGTAAAAATCTTAAAAAATTCATTGAGTTTTTAAATGGTAATGTTGATCTTGACGTTATTTTAAATGACATAAAATTAATTGATGTTAAATTACTTGATGCGCCAAAAGACACCACAATTGATAGTGGTAGTAAAGTAACTGAAAAAGGTGGTAAATTATTGAATAACCCTATTTTTAAGAAAAAATTAAGTGAAATATCTGACGCTATTAATATCTCAGAAAATTCTATAATAAAATTAATGAAGCATGAGTCGGGATTAGATCCAACAATAAAGAATAGTATTGGGTGCGTTGGTTTAATACAATTTTGTCCTGGTGGAGGTATGCCAAAAACAATCAATGGTAAATCATATACATTAGATGAAATAAGATATGATTTAGAAGCTCAGATGGAAGGTATAAAACAATTTTGGTTGTCAGGATATGAAAAAGGTAAAATTAAAAAACCGGCAGATTTATATATATACAACTTTTTCCCCGTTGCTGCAGGAAAACCTGACGATTTTATTATACAAGCAAAAGGTTTATCGGCAACAAAAGTTGCAAACGCAAACCCAATATTCAATAGAGTTTTAGGTAGAGAAAAATCGGCACCATTGACTGTAGGATTATTAAATAAGTATTACCAAAAAACAGGGATGATTTAAAAAATAAATTACGTAGAAATATGTAATCTGTTAATTTTTTTCAAACATTACAATACTTATATATTACAATGTTTGAAAATATGATAGGAATACTAATTGCGTTTATCACAGGGGTTTTAGGGCCTATCATGATTATACTACTTAAAAATTATTTAAATAGAAATAAGAAAAAACCTGATATGGTTACAGAGACACTCAGAGTGAGTGAATTAATAACAACCAAAATCGAACATATGAGGGAAGAATTCCATGCAGATCGTGTATGGGTAACCCAATTCCATAATGGTGGTAATTTTTATCCAACAGGAAAATCAATGGCAAAATTCTCAGTTATGTATGAAACAGTTAACCCTGGTGTTGGATCAATACAAACAAATTTTCACAATATCCCCGTAAATCTTTTTAGTAAATCAATTAATCAATTATTGGTTAATGATGTTATAGAGATACCTGACTTCAAAGATGAAACAATCCCAACATTTGGACTTAAATACATTGCCGAAGATACAAACTGTAAATCTGGATATCTATTCGCAATTAAAACAATTGATGGTAAATTCATTGGAACATTAGGGATGGATTATACAAAACGTAAAACAAAACTTGATATAGCAGCAATAAACCATATTATGGTTCATGCATCATCTCTTGGTGGTGTTCTTATGACACACTTATCAACTTAATGTTGATATTTTAATATAATCATATATTTATCTAATAATGGAATTAAACGAAGCAAATACATATGATTTTCCTCAAGGATCTGTAGATTCTGGTAAGGTTGTTTTTGGCGGTACCAATAACAATTGGGGTGGATCAATGGAAAGAACTTTGGAAATTGCAAACTACGCTAAATCTTGTAGTGGTAAAAAGAACCCAATCTCATCACAAAAAAGATCTAGAGTAAAAACCGCATCAGGAAATGTGTCTGATCACTATGAGGGTAATTTATCGGCATATGCGGTTGATCTACCAACAAAAGGTGAAAAAGGTGATGAATTACTTAAATGTATAATGTCAAAATTTGATAATGGTAGTCATTCCGATTATACTGGTGGTAAATGGTTAAATGTTAATAAAGACGGATATAGATACCAATTTGGGTGGAAAGTTAAAGACCATTATGACCATATTCATGTAGGTGTTAAAAAAACAGGATCTAAAGACTCTGAAGAAGTAGTAAAAGAACTACCAAATAAAGAAACAGTTAAATTGGTTAAGTTTGATGAAAAATCAAAAGTGAACTTAAATAAGTTAATTGATAAAATGAGGTCTAAGGGAATATTAGACCCTATTGCCGAAATTAAAAAATGGTTGGGATCAACAACTAAGACCAATAAGTTTATGACATTTAAGGATCTACTTAATTCAGACGAATATAAGGCAATATTAAAACATTTAAATACGGAAGAATATATCCATATGAATGAGGAGGTGGATAGAATTAAAGATATTATGAAAAAAATCATCTAACCCCCTTGTTTAATCAAAACTAAAGACATATATTTGTATTGTTGTTAAGGTGTTCAACACAACACAACAAAAAAAAAGAAAAAAATACTTGACAGATTAACTTAAAAGTATTAACTTTGTAAAACAAATTAAAAATCATTCTTAAAATGACAGAAGAAATCAACAAAGATATTGTTATGTATTCGTACTACGGATCTGACGGAAAAAAGTATTGGACCTCTAACCTTGAATTTGCAAGATCAAGAGCGTCTTTTCACGGAAGTGAAGATGTTTACATCGAAACAACAAAAAATTAAAAAAAGTTCATAAAGTACTTGACAAAACAAAACAAATGTCGTAACTTTGTAAAACAAAATCGGAAACGTCCGATAACGTTCTTTGAAAAATTAGATTATCCGTTCAGGAGTAAGTAATGAAACTGATAAAGATATTGGGCCGTGTATAGTCCATAAAATAAACTACGAAAGTAGGATAAAGTGAACCCTTAAGTGTGTTGGGTTTGCGGTTTAGGAAACTGAACTTGAGTACACAAGCGGGATACCGTTTAATCTTTAGTACCGAGGTCAACGATGTAGGGAAAATGGTTAAATGATAAGGTGATGTGGGTCATCTTATTGCGATGGGAACATCTATAGGAATAACTCGTAGGGATATTGCAAAAAATATGGTTATCCGATTATATTATTGCGTGTTTCAGTATCAGAGGGTACTTAAAACCGAAAGGTATGTTAGAGAACGGGTGGTGCCGTTACTAACCTTGACAATCTCCTACCAAGGGGTAAATCTCGAAGTAATCTTAAAATATCGAAATGGGGACATTTCACGAAGCAGTTTGGTATTTCGTTGTTCAAAAGACAACGAATCTGAAAGACGGACCACTGCTTTGATCAATCCACAACACAAAAACTTTTATGGAAAAGGTAAAACTAAAACTAAAAAGCAAAAGTGTCCGTCAGGTAATAGTGAAAGGTGACTACATAGTAATGAGCCGTTCATTGCACAGAAAGATCGCAAGTCTGACTGTATTCTTACTAAAAACCTCTATTCCCGCAAGGAAAAGTTGGGGAGGCATCCTCGAAGAGAGTTGAGTAATAAGAGAGTAACTAGTATCTCAAGGAGTGGTACACCTAAAAGACCGTCACTGAGGAATACTTCTCAAAAGGAAGTGGATACGAAGGGAAACAATAATCCTTCAAAAGATTCTCAACAAAAACTATAATCTCAGGTTTTTATTTTTTAGGTAAAACTTATTAAGTTAAAAAAATTAATTAGGGACGATGTGAATCGATCCCTTTTTTTGTGCTCAAAACAATAATAATCTCACAACTCAAAACAATAATAATCGCACAACACAAAACAATAATTTTAACGCATAAAAAAACCCCATCTGTGGAGATGGGGAGTTACTAAGTGGAGGTGGAGCGACTCGAACGCTCGTCCAAAACATCCCGTAAAACAAGGACTACACGTTTAGGTTGGTATTTTCTAACACCCCAAAATATTTGATTTTTCACACCGATCAATAAACGGTGACAGTTATTACGGGGAACCATACCCGTTTTGTTTCTTTTTGGGTAGATACTACACCCTTTATCACTTCTGTTCCTAAGCGTATGTGAACCGGCTTGCGTTTCCGTTACTTATTAAGCTACAGATACTTCAGAAGTACGGACTAATCCAATAACTTCCATTTTCGATAATACGTCGCCGATTGTTTTTCTGAATCAGTTTTTAAGGAGATTAATTCAGTCCCCACGTGCCCTTTATTTTCAGCCGACATCTGTCAAATCCAAAAACACCCCCATAAATCAAAGAACTTTCGTTTCTATAAATACAAAGATAATACAAAAACTCAATATTCCAACTATTATTGATATTTATTATTAATATATGGAAAACGGAGAATACAACCCATACGAAACGAGTAAGATTATTTATGAGGACGATAAGGTAAAATTTATTGAGGTGTTTGACTCTATGGATGCCAAGTATTTTGGTGGGTGGGAGTATGATACTAATTGGAATGATAAATACCGTGAGGGTGATTTATACTTCATTATTGATGGTGTTGATGATGAGGATTATTCTATGCATAATGTTGATGGTAAAACTGAATTCAGACAAATTAATGGTAATGTTACTTTCACTGATCCTACGGATATATATAAAGAATTTCCAACTATTAAGGGTCTTATTAGTGAGAAGGTTTTTGGTAGTGATGTATATAAATTATTGGTTAAGATAAAAAATGGTTATGATCCTGGTTGGGTGTCTTTAGGTAAATATGATAATTTACTTTATGATATGATTTTTAACGAAAAATCCCCGGGATCAAGTAAGATAACGATTCAATTTGATAGTGATGAAGACTATTTGGGGTTATTTGAAGATTTAGATAATCAAGATATATATTCAATTATAGATCTTTTGGGTAGTAATCAATATGATAGTAATAGGTATGAGACATCAACAGAATGGGGTGAGGGACGGATTTATGATTATTATTTAGATGATGAAAATAAAGAAAAGGTTGATTTAATTCTTTCATTGATGGTAAAAGATCAGTCTGGGTTAAGTAACGAACAAAGGATGTCAGTATTTTCTAATCATTTTGGTGATGTTGCGGATCGTATTACCGAAGAATGGGGATCAATTGAGAGTGAATGTGTTAGAGAACAACTTAAAGATGAGTTGTATGAAGAATTTGGTAATAAATTTTTTACTGTTGGTATAATAGAAAAAAACCCATTACGTAGGTATGAAACTACGGTAAATATCTTATTAAAATTATTTACTGTTATTGGTAATAAAACCCAAACATTGGAGGAGTTATTAAAGGCGATTATTAAAAAATTTGATAATGCGTCTCACGGTTGGTATGATGAAATGTATTGGAATACAAATTGTCCTAATTATGATATGGTAAGTTTTAATAAGGAAGCCAAGTGGTATCTTGATAGACTTTATGGAAGTATTGTGGATAGTAATGAATATAAAGATGTTTCCGAGTATATTGAGATTAAGGATAGGGTAGAAAGTGAGTATGGTTTTGATCAATGGAATAAAACTAAAATTAACCCTGATCTGAATTTTAGAATTGACGATATTGATAAGAAGACGAATAATCTTATTGTTGTTGTTAAGGTGGGTGATAACCGAGCGGAAAAAAGAACTATGAGTTATGAGGATCTTAAACGACTTGAATCTCAATATGAACTATTTGAAAATAAAAAACTCTTTAATGAATCTGTTGATCCTAAATTTAAATCTGTTTTAAAGTGGTTAAACAAAGAGTTTGGGGATCTTACTCCGGTGGTTAAAGATGACACAACATTTTATGTTGATAAGGACCGAAAACCGTTATTTGTGTATTACCAGGATGAAAAAAATGGGAATGTTTATATAAATTACGATAAAATTTGGGTATTTTTTAAATCCATTTTTGGATTGAATGGCTCACAAACAAGGGAGATACTAACTATATGGTTGGAAGAGACCTATAATTTAAGGGGAGTCATACCTACTTATCGGTAATTGATTTTGTAATTGAAGTTGGAAGAGACCTATAATTTAAGGGGGGTCACACCTTCATCTAATAACAACAAGGTTCTTTTGTTGGGTTGGAAGAGACCTATAATTTAAGGGGGGTCACACCCACAACTTTCGTTGATGTAAATTTAATTTCAGGTTGGAGGAGACCTATAATTTAAGGGGAGTCACACCTCTTTTCCTAAACTTAACCTTCCCAAATATGGTTAGAGGAGACTTATAATTTGAGATAATTATAAATAAATTTTTTAATTCAAATAAATTCCATATATTTGTGTTATGGAAAGAAATTATGAATTATTAAAAGATGTGTTGTCGGTTCCGACAAAAACTTATCAAGAGGATTTAATGATCCAATACATCTGTGATTGGTTAGACCAAAATAGTATTACCTATTATGTGGATAAACATTACAATATCTACGCAACAAAACAAACAGATGTAAATGTTGAATTCTTCCCTTGTGTTGTTGCCCATACAGATACGGTTCATAATATTGACACAATCAATGTTGTTGAAGAAATGCTACCTGATGCTCAAGGAAATATTAAACTATCCTTAAAGGCATACAATGATAGTGGAAATCCAACAGGAATTGGTGGTGATGATAAATGTGGTGTTTTTGGTTGTTTGGAATTGTTAAAAGAATTACCAAACTTGAAGGCCGCATTCTTTGTATCCGAAGAAACAGGATGTAAGGGATCATTTAATTCAGATCCGGAATTCTTTAAAAATATTGGATATGCGATTCAGTTTGATGCTCCAGAGAACAATATGATCTCAGAATATTTGATGAGTGTCAGTATGTTCAAACGAGATAGTGATTTTTTCAAAGTTGGTGGAAGATTAATTACAGAACATTTCCCGGCAGATACGAAATATCACAAACACCCATATACCGATATATATCCGATTCACACGATGTATGGTATTTCTTGTTTCAACATATCAATTGGTTATTATAGATACCACACACCTAACGAATATGTTGTTGTGGAGGATGTATATAATGGAATTAAGGTTGGTAAATTAATGATTGGCGAACTTGGTTATACAAAACATTAATTTTTTGGTTTTACCGTATATTTATATATATGAAAAAAATTATAAAATTAAACGAAACCGATCTAACTAGAATTATATCTAAAACTATTAATGAGATTAGAGATAAAGAAGGTATTGATTTATATATGGAGTTAAAAGAATTACTTCACCCTTATTATAAAAAACAACAATCAAATGGTAAGATGTTGAGTAGTAGTGAAAGAATTGTTAGAATAAAACAAGTTATTAATGAACTTCAGGATTATGTTGGGATTTTAAACCACGAATTAAGTGCCGAACAGGATCGGGAATCAGGAAGATATAGTATTTAAAAAAAGGAGGTTATTCAACCTCCTTTTTCTTTTTAGTTCTTTTTGGTTTTTCTGTGGTAATTAACTTTGATGGTTCGGTAATCGTTATAACATCATCTTTTACTATAAGAGTGTAGTTAGTATTTTCCTTAACATCACCAATTAAAATACCTTCAGATATTAGATCCTCAATTTTATCTTGTATTGCTCGTTTTAGAGGACGGGCACCAAACATCTCATCAAATCCAACTTTTGAAATCATCTCAATCACCGAATAATCGGCAATAAAGTTATATTTCATTTTTGTTAATCTATTTAACAAAATGTCAATCTCAAGTTTAACAATCTTATCAATATGATCTTTCTTAAGTGAATTAAAGATAATAACATCGTCAATTCTGTTAAGGAATTCAGGGGCGAAAAATTTACTTAACTCAGATTTAAGAATATCTCGTTTATGTTCTTCCTCAACATAATCACTCTTCTTGAATCCCATTCCACCACCAAAATCTTGTAATTTTCTAACCCCTATATTTGAAGTCATAATAATTAAACAATTTTTGAAATTAATCTTTCTACCCAAACTATCTGTAAGGTGACCATCGTCCAAAATCTGTAATAATGTTGAAAAAATATCTTTATGAGCCTTCTCAACCTCATCAAATAAAATTACTGAGTACGGTTTATTTTTTACTTGCTCCGTAAGTTGCCCACCATCATCTGAATTAACATACCCAGGAGGTGACCCAATAAGTTTTGAAATTGAGTGTTTTTCTTGGTATTCGGACATATCCACACGGATCATATTATCTTCATTACCAAAGATTTCTTTTGCTAGTTTCTTAGCCAAATGTGTGTTGTGAGATAAAATACCGTTGGTGTAATATCTTCTAGTGGATCCCTCTTTTAATTCTAAATCATACATCACTTCTTCATATCCTAAATTGGTAACTTCAATAACTTCTGATTCCGTTAGATTACCATTATCATCAGACACCATAACAAACGAACCAATTTCTAAATCTTTAACAAATTTCTCAGTTAAACCAACTGACTCAAAAGTTGTTTTATTATATACGGTAACAAATACAATATGGTTATCGGCACATTTAAGTTCTTTTCCATCGCTTAATTTAAGATGATATACTTCATATGGTATTGTCTCATGTAATGCTTCTATATCAACAAATCCATCATCAGTTAAAACTTCATACTCGATAATTTTGGTTGTTTTAGTAATTTTTTTTAATGATTCTAATTCGTGTTTGTCGACTCTTTTTTTAATTTCTTCCATTCTACCTATTTTATTTATTATTTAGAAAATCAATACATTTATTTATTATTTCTTGTTTATTTCCCCATCTATATTCCGAATCCCATATTACTAACACATCAAAACCTTTTTTGATGGCGACATCCAATTTCCTTTTATCCTTATTCCACATCTCTTGTGCTGTTATCTCTTTTCTAAATGGATGTGGGTAATCTGTCGATTTATACTTTTTTGGGTTCCCATGAAACATATCGCCATGAAACTCAATTATTTTTTTATTGTTGAAATCAGTAAAATCATATAACCAAATTCCACCTTCTGATTCGAATTTATTTAATTTATATTCTTTATTATGAGTTGCAAAATAAATATCATTTCTTTTATCAATAACATAGGTTTCCAATAAAACGTTAAACAACTCTTGAGATATTTTAGAATAACCAATATTTAAGTTACCATTAGTTGATAGTGATTTTGACCATTTATGTTGTCTTTCAGTAAAAATTTTTAACCCTTCCTCCTCACCATATTTTTCTATACAAATTTTTTTAGAAAATGTTTTTTGCCTTTCAGATAATTTTATTTTACTTTCTTTTTTAGAATAACCTTTTTTTAACCAATAACCTAATTGAGTGCTAGTTGTTGATGAATAATTGTTTGGGTTATCTTTTTTTAATTTAATTAGTTTATTAGAGTTTTCTTTTTGTAATTCACTTATTTTAATCTTAGAGTCATTTATTGAATAACCCCTGTTTAACCAATATAATTCAGTTGTTGGTGTTGATGTGATATTTTTGATTTCAATTTCTGAAAATCCATTTTCTTTTAAATTTTCTTTTGAAACAACAAATCTATTCTTAACTAGTTTAGAATTTTTAGATTGTAAACCAAAAATTTCATTAGTCGCTTCTTCTTTAGTGTAACCTTTATTAATCCAATACTCCTCACATAAACGATTCCTTTGTTTAATTTCTTTATTGCGTTTATTTATTTCTTCTAAAGCATTTTCTTTATACCAACCACGTTCAATGAAATACTCAATATTACCCCATTTTTTAGTTTTAAAACTATAATTTTTAACTAACCAACCACGCATCAACGATAACGAAACAATACCCTCTTGTTCTCTTAGTTTAACCATCAAAGATTCAATTTCTTTTTTAATCATTTCGTTATCGTATCGTATGTTTTTATCTAGTTTTAAAACATGATTTTTAAAACTTTCCGTATATGGAAAAACTTCATTCACCTCTTTAACGCCTCTGATGGTTTTTATTTTCATGTTCTTCGTTTATTATAAATATATGAAAGATTTAAAAAGTTAGGACTAATTGGCGTCGGTTATGGTATTTTTAAAAAATTCTATTGAAACAGTCTCAATAAGACCAGTTTCTTTATTCCTAATAGTGATTAAACTATCATCACAAATACATTTACCCACACCTGTTGATCCCAAGAATATGAATGAACCAATTGGTTTATTTGGATCCTTAATTCCGACTCTATTTCTTCTTATTGCTTTTGATATTTTGGCAACCGCTTCTTCTTGACCGATAACCAAATCATTAAGGGTATCCTCAAGATTAACTAAAGATTTTGTTTCATCAATTGTAATTTTACTTACAGGTATTTTGGTCATATTGGATACTACCTCATATACAAGTTCTGGTGAAATTTCTTTCTTTTTAATTGTTAATTCATCATCAAACTTCTTTTTTTCTTCTGCAAGTTTTGTGATAATTTTTCGTTCTTTATCTCTCAACTCTGCCGCCATCTCAAATTTTTGACTTTTAATAACGTCAATTTTTTCTTGTTTGATATCAGAGGCTTGTTGTTTTAATTTTTCAATTACTTCAGGTAGTTTTATATCCACTTGGGATCTGGCACCAACCTCATCTAAAATATCAAACGCTTTATCGGGAAATTCACGATCTGTGATATAACGATCCGCAAGTTCAACACAAAGACCCAAAATCTCATCTGTGTATGAAACTTTATGGTGTGCCTCATATTTTGCCTTACTATTTTGTAGGATGATTAATGTTTCTTCTTTTGTTGATGGATCAACAATAACCTTTTGGAAACGTCTTTCTAACGCCCCATCTTTTTCAAAGTTCTTACGATATTCATCTAATGTTGTTGCACCAACACATTGTATCTCTCCTCGGGCAAGTGCCGGTTTAAAGATGTTGGATGCATCCAATGATCCTGATGAACTACCCGCACCAACGATTGTATGGATCTCATCAATGAATACCACAATATTGGGGTTGTTCTGAAGTTCCTCAATAATCACTTTCATTCTTTCCTCAAACTGACCACGATATTTTGTTCCTGCAACAATTGAGTTCATATCCAAAGATACGATACGTTTATCCATCAAATTTTTAGGACAATCACCTTCATATATTTTCATTGCCAAACCTTCAACAATCGCAGTTTTACCACATCCAGGTTCCCCAACAATAATTGGGTTATTTTTCTTTCTTCTTGATAGGATTTGAGCAATTCTCATTATCTCAGATTCTCTACCAACTACAGGGTCTAATTTACCCTCTTCTGCTAGTTTATTAAGGTCTCTACTGAAATTATCTAATACTGGTGTTCCTTTATCTGACGACTTTTTGTTTTTGTCCTCACTATCCATATTTTCTATCATTGTTTTCTCTTTTTTAAAGTTTAATTATAATATATCAAAAAGTATATTAATTTGACAATATGTCATTAACTTTTTTTACATACTGACATTTTGTCAGGTTTTATATTTTGACACGCATTTAGTAAAAAAAGACCTGTTATGGGTCTTTTTTTTTATTATCGTATATTTATAATAAAAAAACTATGAACAATAATCTTTTTAAAATAGATGATTCCGAAAAAATAAGAATTTTGGAAATGCATCAATCGGCAACAAGTAGACATTACTTGGGAGAACAAGTTGCACCGGCAACAACAACAACTGCGGCCGCACCCGCAACTGCACCAGGACCTAAAGATCCTTCAGGTTTTGTTGTTAACGACATTCAGGGAATTGTTATTGGGTCAAATACGTTTAAATTTGAAAAATTCAATGGAATATCTGACTTAAATGGACAATTTAGTCCAATTACTTTAACCGCAACTGCGGTGGTAAACCCCCCAATAAAAAACCCATCAACAGGAACTATGGTTAGTAGTTATGAAATTAAATTAAATGATCCTGAAAATAAGATTATGTTTACATTTAATTATGGTTGTGGTGGAAGTTACGCAACTAATACTTCTATTGTGGTTTCTGCTGACAATCAAATAAAAGTTAAAAATCCTATAACTGGAAAAGAATCTATAAAAAAGGATGAAATTCAAACTTTATTATCCACCGCTTTTGCAACTGTAAAGAAAACACTTTTACCCGCAAAAAATCCATTCCTAAGTACTTTTTCCCAACAATATTGTAAGTCATAAAAAAAAGGTCCATTAGGACCTTTTTTATTTAAAATAACTAATCATACCATATGATTTATTTGTATTTATGTCCGAATAAAATTGGGTAACATATGGGTCATTTGATTTAAGGATGTTTGTGTTTACAGTAACAAACAAATCCATTGGTTCGTTTGTTTTTCTATCAATTGTCTTACAAGTGAAAATATAAACACCTTTTTCTATTTTATATTCCATAACCCCATTTGAAAATTCAATACCAAGAAAGAAGAATTTATAGGTTTTAGATTTTAAATCAAAAGTTAATTTATTCTGACCATTACCTTGACCTAAGAAAAAAATATTAGGATCAGAAATAACACTACTATATTCTTCAGTAAATCCACACTCAAAAGTTTTCCATTCATTAATTTCCGCAATTATAATTTGAGAAAACCCAACAAACGATACAAACGATAATACTACGGATAAGATAAAATTTTTCATAATTTCTAAGATTTTAATTGTTTCTATAAAGATAAACAAATTATTGAGTTATTTATAATAAATATTATATTTTTAAAAAAAAAGTTATGGCAATTTTAAAAGAAGAAATCGTTGGGTCAAAAATTATTAATGAGATCCAATCTACAAACGTTACAAAAACGGAGTATGATACAACAACAAAAAAGTTGATTGTTGAGTTCAAAAATGGAACAAAGTATGAGTATGATGAGGTACCCCACCAAATATACACACAATTTAGAATGTCGGAATCTCAAGGGAAATTCTTTAGTTCCAAAATTGCAAAGGAATTCAAATACAAAAAAGTATAAATAAATCAATTAATCCTTGTATTTATTATAGATGGATAAATACAAGGATATACTTTCAAGTTTTAAGGCTCAAAAAGAATTAAATCCCAAAATTTGGGATGGTAAGGGAGAATCTGCAAAAATGAATCCTGAAATCAGAAACCGACTTCTTGAAATTTCATATGAATTCATTGATTTTTTAGGTGTAGATGTCGTTGTTACCGACATAATAATGACGGGATCGTTATCTAACTACAATTGGTCAAAATACTCTGATGTTGATTTACACATCGTTGCCAATTTTAATCAATTTCCGACTAACCAAGTAGATCTATATAAAGAATTCTTTAATTTAAAAAAAATAATATTTAACGATAAACACGATATAACCATATATGGTTATGATGTTGAACTTTATCTCCAAGATGAAGAAGAAACACACTTTAGTAGTGGTGTGTATTCGGTATTATTTGATGAATGGTCAAACAACCCTAAAAAAGAATCAATAACAATAGATAAAGAACAAATTAAAAATAAAACCAATCAATGGATGAACATTATTGATGGTGTAATTGATAATATGGAAGATGAAGATATTGATACCGTAAAAAAATCACTTAAAAAATATAAGGATAAATTAAAGAAATATAGAACTTGTGGTTTAGAGAAAGACGGTGAGTATTCTAACGAAAATTTGGTCTTTAAGACACTAAGAAGAAACGGTTATATTGAAAAATTACACAATTTTGGTAACGAGTTCTTAGATAAAAAATTATCAATTAAATAAAAATTTTAACAAAAAATAAACCATTATCAATCATTATGATAATAAACAACGATTATTGTATATTTATATAATAAAAATAATTTTATAAAAAAAAATAAAATGGGAAGTTTAAAACCAATTGGTAGTGAAAAACTACAAGGGATGGATAAAATCAGAAGAATGATTGAGATTTCAAATTATAATGGACATCAATCAAATCCTGTAAATGAAAATGAATCCGCAAATTTTAACCGTATGTTAGCAGATGGTAATCGCTATGAGATCGTTAAAGAAAAAACGGGTTATATCATTAAAAAACAACTTTCAGAAGGGGTTTTAGAATATACTGAACCTATGAAAAATAGAAAATACCATTCATCGTATTCTCAAGCACTTAGAAAATTAAATTTAATGGCTAAAGAATTAAATTCGGTTAATGAACATAAAGAAGAAATTTCATTATTTGGTGAAGAGAAGAAATTTTATCTAAAGAAAGGAACTAAAGAAATTGATGAACAAGCGGCAGTACCCGCTCCGGCACCTGTACCTGCACCCGCACCTGTTCCATCACCGGCACCAACACCTGAAGAAGAACCGATGCCAGAACCTGAAATGGATATGGAAGAACCTGAAATGGATATGGAAGAACCTGAAGACGATGGTGAAGAAGTTACTTTTAAATCAATTCAAAAATTAACTGGTAAATTAGCACAAAAAATACGTGATCTTGAATCTAAGTCTGAAGACGAGGATGGGGGTATGACAGGAAATGATGTTAAATATGTAATCAATTCTATTTTATCATCTTTGGATTTGGATAAATTGGAAGAAGATGATGTTGATGAGATTATGTCTCGTTTTGAAGGTGAAGAAGAAGGAATGGACACTGAAGAAGGTGATGAAGATATGGATATGGGTATGGAAGAACCAATGCCTGAGGAAGGAATGGAAGAACCGGCACCTGAAGGTGAAATGGCTGAAATGATGAATATGGGTCAAGCAATTAATAAAGGTGTTGGAATGAAATATTCTGATATTATGAAAAACGAATTACCTGAAATGTTTGACGAAGGTGATGATGAAATGGACTTTAGTTCTATGATGGATGACGATGATGAGTATGATGTGGAAAATGATGAAGATTTCGGAGAAATTAGAGCTGACGGATCAGACGATTTCGGTTATTCAGATGAAGACGAGGACGAAGACTTTAATCCAAGAGGTGCTAGAAAGAAGATTCACAGAATGAATGATATGGAAGATCATTTTTCACACGGAACATTTAGTGAGGCTAAAGTTGATAGTATCCTTAAAAAATATTTTTCAGTAGAAGACGCTGAAAAACAAATTAACGAAAATAAGAAAACAACTTTTTTACACTTAAGAGAAACAAGATCTGAAATTGAAAGATTATCAGAAAATGTTCGTCAAGAGAGATCGGCAATTAAATTCTTAGATGAAAATAAAAAGGCGGAATTAGTTGGTATAACTAATAAGAAAAATTTGGTATTCCAATTAAATAACCAAGAGTATAAGATATCCACACGAGGAAGTGTTATATGAATAAATTGATTTATATCAATGGTCTAGGACCAAACTATAAAGGAGACAATATATATGAATTTATATTTTCAGACACTTTAGAAGTTTGGGGTGAAAATTGGGAATCAAAACCAGCAAATGGTTATCCCTTACCTCCTGACATTGAACATATCAAGAAAGTTGGAGTATTAAGAAACGGTGAAATAACATTGGAGTTAATACAAAACTCTGATGTTTTTTCTATTATGGACGCAACTGACGATGTAATTGCGTTAGGGTGGGAGAGTGAAGGTGAAAACTTAGATTTCTCAATAATAAAAAGACTTGTTTTTAAATTTGGTCAAACCGAAGAAGAAGTGAAAGATAAATTATATGAACGAGATATCGTTCTTGAGTTCGAAAAAAAAGTAGTATATGAAAACTAATAACCATACATTAACATTACTTGAGAATGGGATCCATTTCTCAACACTAACTAATATGTCAGAAAGACAAATTAGAGTTTTGGCTGAAAGGTTTAAAAAGGAAGAAACTAAAGAATCAACAAAACAAGTTGTAACAAATATAACTTTTGACCCTAATAACCCAACAGACCAAAAAGAATTGGCATCTAAAGGTGTTCATGTTGATCCGGCAACAAAAAAAATATCTATGACTGGTGAGATGACCGAAAAATTTGAATCTAAATCACAACAAGGTTTATTTTGGGCAAAATGTAATAACAGTAAAGGTAAAGAAAAGAAAAAATGGTGTGATATGGCAAGAGAATTCTCTGATAGCACAACAAAAAAGGATTATAAGAAAATGCCGGAAAAGAAACATCCTGAAAAAACTGTGGAATACAAAAAGAAAGTTCAAAAAGAAAGTAATGAACAATATTTAGAAGACAGAATAATGGAAATGATTGAAAAAAATATTAACCCAAGAATCACTAAAGGTGATTTAAAGAAAAATATTTCAGAAAGATCTGATAGTATGATGTTGAGAAACCCGAAAAAAATGTCTATGTTTAGTGATGAATCAGGAATTGAAATGAAGAAAATGAACAGACCAATCGGTAAAATTTCATCTATGGGTAGAATGTCTATGGAAGAAAACGGAACAAAAGAAAAAGAGGCACCAACAAAACCTGGCACTAAAACACCGCCAAAGAGAAAAGGGAACCCATTTAAGAACCCTAATCCTGGTGTTAAAGAGAATCCAAGAGGTGATAGTAAAGAAGATGTTAAAATGACATTTATTAATCAAATTAAAAAAGCACTATATTAAGATGGGAAATAAAGATTTAGAAAGATTAATCAGAAAGGTTATAAAAGAAGCCCCTGTCGATTACGGTGATTATCCTGAGAGAATGGACCCAAAGAGTCAAAAAAAAGTTGAGGATCCTGAAGGAATATACGCAAAAAACAGAGCATTTAAAGGTGGTGTTTCTGACGTAGAAAAAATTGCAGGAACAAGATTTAAAGAAGTTGTTGATTATGTTAAAAGATATTTTGGAACAGAGGAGAATATAACAAGACCTTTGGTTAAAAGATCAATACAAGTGGAACAAATTAGAGCGGTAGAACAAGTAATGATGATTGAATCTTCACATAAGAGTGAGTTAAAAGATTTAGCAGTTGAAATAGCGGCAAAAGAAGAAGGGTGGATGCCTTATACATCAACTCTTGAGGAGGTGATAGAAGGGGGATCAATTAATAAGTCCCCAATTCAAGGTGCTGGCACAAAATATAGTTTTGAGTTCATTAATGTTGTTGCATTTTTAAATGAACAAAATATTGACCCAAATGAATTCCAAATGGCTAAGTCAAAACTTCCTAAATTGGAGTTACCACCAAACTTTTCATTTGATATTGATGAATTAACACCGGAAGAACAAAGACAATTAGAAATTGAGAAACGTCACGTAATTAATGCGATTATTCAAGGTAAAGGTAAAAGAGGACAATTTAGTTATCAAGGATTTAAAGATAGGTTGGATGAAATAGACCCAAGGTTATATTCATTATATAATAAAATTATGTCAGCAAATGACCTTATGTATTTTACTGATGAGGATCTAATTCAGGCGATGGGTGGTAATGCCGCTGGATCGTCAAAAATTGAGAGTAGTGATGATGATGAAGATGAAGAAGGTGAGGACGAAGGAATGGATGCCGTTGTTGCTAATGGTATTATATTTCCAATCTTATTACACGAATTAGTTAAAGGTTTTGCATCCGTTGCATCAAGAGAACAATGGAGAGATGTTGATCCTGGTATGGCACAAGATGTTATGGGACAAACAGACATAATGCCGAATGAACCAATGCAATTTAGAGTTGGTGGTGAATTAGTAAGAAAATTAAAAACATTACTACCTGACGAATTAACAATTAATGTTGAAAATAGAGAGTTATTACCATTCTTTGAAAGAATTTTATATGGTATTCCAGCTGAACAATTTTTAAAAGATATTATGGCCAATGTTATCTCTGAAGTACCTGCGGATAATGAAAAGGCAAAACGTAAATTCAGAGAAATTTTGGATAAAGCAAAAAGAGATTATCAAAGATATAAAGGAAATGATCAAGACGAAGATGAGGACGAAGATGATGATCTTTTGGCTCAGTTAGGATTATAAAATAGTATTTAATTAATGTAAAACCCCCTTTTATGAAAATAACTGGGGGTTTTGATATTTATAGTTAAATAGTACTATGAGTTTTACTAAAGAACAATTAACGTTAGAGTATGTGAAGTGTATGAAAGATACTCCATATGCGTTAAAGACTTACCTACAAACATACGACAATACGGTATCACAATATGTTCCATTACAACTATTTCCTGACCAAGTATCATTGTTGGAGGATTACGATAAATATAATGAGAACATTGCATTAAAGTATCGTCAGGCGGGTGTATCAACGGTTACTGCCGCTTGGGTTTCCAAGAAACTTGCATTTGCCAAAAAAAATAAACCTGAAAAAATTCTTATAATTGCAAACAAACTTGATACGTCATTGGAGATGGCAAATAAGATTAAGGCATTTGTTGCCCAATGGCCAAAATGGGTTGGTGCAGATTTTTCGGCAGAAAAAAATTCACAAAAACATTATAAATTAACAAATGGTTGTGAGGTCAAAGCGGTTGCAACATCAAAGGATGCACTTCGTGGATTTACCCCAACAATATTAATATTTGATGAGGCGGCCTTTATTGAAGCTGATAGTGATTTTTGGGCGGCTTGTATGGCATCCCTATCTACGGGGGGTAAAGTAATCGTTGTTTCTACACCAAACGGATATGATCCAATTTATTATGAAATCTATGATCAGGCATTGAGAAATATGAATGATTTTAAAATTACTGAAATGTATTGGTTTAGAGATCCAAGATATACTAGGGATTTATATTTAGTGAAAACTGAAAACATAATACATTATTTGTTAAATAAAGAAGAATATACTGAAGACCAAATATTGAGTTGGGAAGGAATACCGTTTGAAACTCGGAATTATGATGACCTAAAAACAATTATGGATTCGGGGTATAAACCTTGTTCTGTTTGGTTTGAGGGGATGGTTAAAAAACTTAAATACGATAAAAGGAAGGTATCTCAGGAGTTAGAGTGTGTTGATGGGAACACATTAGTAACAATAAAAGACACGATAACCGGAGATATTAAGAAAATAAAAATTTCAGAATTATATGAAATAATTTAGTTGATTTAAGTTTTTGCGGGACTCTTCATATATTTATATATGTGGGGTCTTTAGAAAAAATAAAAAAGGATATTATTAATACGGGATATATTACCGACATTACAATTGGGACTTATTTCCATATGAAGTATAAGGAACTTTATAAAAAAATATTAGAATTAACAAAACCTCTTGAGTCTACCTATAAAGTTAATTTATTATTTAGAGGTAGGGTTTTATTTATAGTAAAATATAGTTGTGATTTGTCAAAAATTATGAACCATAATAGTTATTTAACTTTTGATAGAAAACTTGACGATTTTACAGATAGGACGCACAACTCCACTAAAATAGGTTGGGATAAGATAAAAAAAGACCTTAATTCTGTTGAAGTTCTTCCATTTAATGAAACTCAAAAATTAGTTAAAAGTATGTCAAATTGTGATATATTTGGGAGATCTAAAAATAGAACTCTAATTAAAAAAAACCCAAGGTTATATAATAGTATTTTACATCATTCAAATGAGTTATCAAAATTTGATAGAAATAGTAATAAATTTCCCTCAAAAATAATTTTTATTAGAGATTATAATTCAGAACTTGATAAATTACTATGTGAGGATTGTCAAATAAAGTACGTAACCTATAACACAAAAAGTTGTGGTTTTAATAAAAAATGTAAAAATTGTTATTATAAGACTGATGATTTTTACCCACAAATAGGTTTTTTTAAAAAAAAATATGGTGAAAATTGGGAAGAATTTCATAAAAAAGATAGGGAAAATATTAAAAATAAAAAAGTTAAT
>Ga0315275_10000455_pt1 | contig 33689 bp, 42 predicted proteins | sample YL17G03_0_MG_FD_205557 | JGI IMG/M metagenome (GOLD analysis project Ga0315275, IMG submission 205557) | Sediment microbial communities from Yellowstone Lake, YNP, Wyoming, USA - YL17G03_0 | ecosystem: Environmental > Aquatic > Freshwater > Lake > Sediment | place: USA: Wyoming | collected...
GCTGTTGGCGACAACTCTGTTAGTTATAGCAATATCGACGGTAAACCCGCCGCTATTGCTCTCGCAACCACTGCTTATAGGCAAGCAGCGACTGCTGGTGTTAATGCTGCGGGAGGCGACGCTGTCTACGAGGGCACTCTCGGGACCTTTGTTACCTACTTTGGGGGATTGGAAATCAGCTGTACAGGTTACAACACCGCTACGGCAGAGTCACATGGATTCAAAGTCGTATCTGGCAGGGCTAACATGAAGACGAAGCCCCACTGGATGCCGGACTCCCAAGATATTTCCGTGAAAATTATTGCGGAAGCAAAGACCGGTAGAATCCTTGGCGGGCAGGCAATCGGCACCGAGGGTACCGACTGGCGTATCAATATAATCTCCTTGGCGACAAAGAAGAAGATGACCGTTCAGGAGCTGTCAAAGATCGAACTTGCTTATTGTCCAGCTGTCTCGGATATATATGATCCCCTATTGATTGCAGCCGATATAACGCTGAGAAGAATTGAGGCCGCATAAAAAGGGATTGTTAAAAGGTTTTTTGTATTCATACGTATATATCGCGCGCGCTCGATAATATTTCAACTGGCACAATATTTATTGTGAGAACTCATTGAGGCTGCTATATCGAGCGCATGGCATAAGCATTTGATTGAAAAACAAGGAAACATTTGCAGAACTAGTCTTTTTTAGTTTCGAAAATCTCAATTCTTTTCTCAAAACCTGGTTTAGGAACTGTTGTACTATTCGAGATCGCTAACTGCATACAATTATCTATACAAAGGAAGCAGAAAAGGCACTTGAATGGGTGATACTCAACCTTCTTGTCATCAGGGTATACTCTTATGGCCATACTAGGGCATACCATTTAACAGTCCTGGCAAGGGTCACACTTATTCATGTCCCATGTCAAGGCTCCGCGTGTCCCCGGCAAAGGCTCAGGCTTAATGAAGGGGTAGTTTACCGTCGCCGGCTTGCTGAACAGGTTCTTGAGTACCTCTTTTAACATCTCTGGCATCTCAGTTTACCTCCTTCTTCACCTTTACGATGCGCTCTGTACAACTAATGCATGGGTCAATACTATGAATCGCGCACGCCGAGAGGGTGTATATCATCTACCGCCACAGCAGGAGCGAGATGCCAGCGAGGTTTGAGGAGGCGGAGAACGCAGAGGAGGAGGGGATAGAGTTTATGCTCCTCACTAACCCGGTCCGCTTCATCGGCAACGACCGCGGCTTCCTCGAGAAGGTGGAGTGCGTCAAGCAGCGCCTTAGCGAGCCCGACCAGTCCGGCCGACGCCGCCCCGAGCCCATAGAGGGGAGCAACTTCGCCCTCGAGATTGACACAGCGGTCATCGTGATAGGGCAATCCACAAACCCCATCATACAGCAGACAACCGAGGGACTCCAGACGACGCGCCACGGCACGATCGTTGTGAACGAGGAGTCGATGCAGACCGCCCTGAGCGGTGTCTACGCCGGAGGCGATGTCGGCGGCGCAGCCACGGTCATCAGCGCTATGGGCGCGGGGAAGAAGGCGGCGAAGGCTATCCACGACTACATAAACGCTAAGCGGTCCCCGAAACAGGCATAGAAGACACTCAAAACTCCCTTTTAGGGATCAAAATCCCTATTTTTCAGACGGCTGATAGCGTTAAATATTTAGTCTCTTTATTGATATTGATTACCCATGGAGAAGGCCCTGATACTTTTGAAGGTCGAGTGCCTAGGGGAGGACTGCATGGAGGAGGTCCTCCGCAGAGTCAAGCAAAGGTCTGAGGTTAAGGAGGCCGGCATGACCTTCGGCGAGTACGATATCTACCTCATAGTCGAGGTAAGCAAGTTCCTCGAGATGACGAAGCTCGTCATGGAGTTCAGGGGCTACCCTTCCGTCGTCTCGACCACAACGCTCCTGATAGTGGGCTGAAGTTAGCCTCCTTTCTTGGGAAATTTTTCCAGTATCCCGAGCTGTATTGTCTATCGTTGGGGGATGACGTTGCAGGTGACGGTCGACTTGATGCCGTCCATCTCCCTTATCTCCATCACCAATGCCCTCATTTCCTCGCGGTCCTTGACTTTTATCGTCGCGAAAAGATCATAGGGGCCGTAGAGAAGGTGCGCCGCCGTAACCCCGGTAATGTGTCTGATCTTCTCCAAATTCTCTGTCTTGAAGGAGGGTGCCAGGACGACCAGTATGAGAGCTTCTTCCATGATAATCGTAGAATATCTTCCTAACACCTGATTTAAATCTATTCAACTAACCGAAAAATAAGTTTACACACATAACGTCTAATAAATTGCCAGAAAATACCTTCCATATTCGCCATATCTAAGATAAATCATATCATATGTATCGATTTGGCACTTCGGCAAGCATTTATATTATTTATTGTAAATACTATTTTGACGCGTATGCAAAGGGCATTGATCTTGGTAAAGACGAAGTCGCAGGCCGACACCAACCTCTTCAACAAGATAAAGGTCTACCCGGGGATAGTCGAGGCCAACATGATCTATGGACCCTACGACATCTACACTCTCTGCGAGGACCCCTCAACGATAGGTATTAAGAAGATGGTGATAGACATACGCAACCTCTCGGGCGTAGTCTCCACACTAACCTGTCTCATCTCAGATTAGCTCTTTTTTAAAAAAAGGGTTGCCGTTTTTAAGGTTCTATTCTAGGGGTATCGCCTCGGGTTTGGGTTTAGAGATTTCGTTCAGTTTTCTGACTCGCTCTGTGAAGTCAGTGAACATCGTTACCAGCCAAGTCGGCATGCAGGCGCATGTAAATATGGTCTCGAGGCGCTCGCCCCCGACGCCGAGGACGTCCAGTGTCTTCTTCATGATGTCGACGCGATCGATGGCTTCGAGGTTACCGGTGAGGTAGTTACATTGGGTGGGCAGGCAGCCGCTTATTATGACCCCGTCTGCCCCGTACTTGAAGGCAGAGAGAACGTGTAGGGCGTCGATGCGTCCGCTGCACGGGACCCTGATGATGCGTATGTTGTCGGGGTACTCCATTCCCATGTTGCCGGCGGCGTCCGCGGCGGCGTAGCTGCATCATTGGCAGGCGAAGGCGACGATGACCGGTTCGTCCTCCTTCTCCTCGCTAAGCCACTTCGGCGTCAGGATGACCTTGATCTTGGGTACGAGCTGGTCGTCCTTGTAGTGTCTGAGCTGCATCGCCGAGACGGGGCAGACGACGGCGCAGGCGCCACAGCCAACGCACTTCTCCTCGTTGACCCGGGCCTTCGCGAGGTCGATCTCCATGTCTCCGCGCATCAGCATCGAGGCGACGCGTCCGGTAAGCGCACAGGCGAATTCAATAATTGGTGTAAAATGGTTTCTATTCGTCTTTTTGCCATTTATGCTTGTTTTAGGTCATTCGATCTTGTTTTCCACGGAAACGGTTTAAATCCTGGAGTAAACATAATATGCTTTCGGCTTATCAAAATGTGAGAAGGCTGATATGGAGCAAGTTTATCGCTTCAAGGTTGCTTTGAAGCTTCGAAAGAGACTCTGGCGCCGCATCGAGGTCAAGGGCTCCCAGACGCTTGGCGGTCTCGACTGCATCATACGTGAGACGTTCAAACACGACATGTCGGACCATCTAAGCGAGTTTTTCCGGGGGAGAGTTTGGCGTTCTGAGGGTTTAGGTGAAATCCATCCCGGTGGAGGTGGCAACGGAGGTAGAAAGCGAATCGACAGATTAGGCCTCTCAGAGGGAGACAAGATGGAGTATGTCTATGACTTCGGCGACGACGTCCAGCATATTATCACCTTGGAGAAGGTTATGGAGGCGGATGAGACCGCTAAATATCCACGCATCGTCTCCCAGAACAAGCCCACGTATAGATACTGCGAGGTATGCGAGAAGCTGGGAAAAAATATAATTGCCACATGGATCTGCATTGATTGTTCCAACGAGGAAGAACGAGATGTATTGTTGTGTGATGACTGCGTAATGAAGGAACATGAGGACCACTACGCTGAAGAGATGCTCTATTAAACCTAGCGAAGGTACAAGAAGATGAAGAGGACGTATTTAGGCCAAAACTGCCCCCAAATACCGAAAGAAGAATAAAGACCATTTTTAACCATTTATTAAATTCGCCCGCGCGCGCCCTCGACCTCTATCTTGACCTTGCCGGTGCCCTCAAGGCGGGTTAACGGGTTGATGGTTACTGTTTCAGTCACTCTCTCTTACCCACGTTGAGGACCTTCGCCAGTTTGCTGCTGGGGTATGTGTATCGATAGAAGGTTCCGACGTACTGGGGGAGGCTAAAGTTCTCGTTCACCTCCCTGGTTAGGCTCGTCAACGCGTCGAGCATTGTGAGGCCTTGGTCGCTGTTCCCCGCCGTCGGGCCTCTGCACCCGTCGCATGGCATCCCCGCCTGCAGGCAGGGGGCGCCGCAACCGCCCATCGTGGCTGGGCCCATGCAGACGAAGCCCTGCTCGAGGAAGCACCTCTTCGGGTCCGCAACCTCCTCGTATATCCTCTTAAGCTTCTTGCTGTACTCGTCGACACGCTCGCGTGGGCACAGCTCACAGACGTCGGTCTTGGAGAGCTCGGGCGTGCCGCCGCTAAGGAGGGTAGTGAGGATCGTCGCGGTGTCATTCATCTCGGGGGGGGGCAGCCGGGTATCCTGTAGTCGACTTTGACGTAGTTGCCTATGGCCTGCTGCTTTGGCAGCATCCGGTCCACCGTTGGCATCTCCGCTGGGACCGTCCCCTTCTGGGAGTAGACCTTCTCGAGTAGATCGTCTCCGGGTTTCAGGTTGGCGAGGCCGGGGATCCCGCCGAAGCAGGCGCACGAGCCGAGGGTGATGAAGCTGCCTGACCTCTCCCGGATCTTTTTAGTTACCTCAACCTCGTGCTCAGTTCTTACGCCGCCCTCTATTATGGCGACGTCTATCTTTTCGGGGATCTCCTTGGCGTCCATGAGCGTGGGCGCGTAGACCAGCTCGTTCGACTTCAGTATGGCCAGGAGCTTCTCGTACAGCCCGACGGTCGCTATCTGGCAGCCCGTGTCCCCAGAGAGACCGAGCAGCAGGATCTTCGCCATATTCCCACCAGCCCCTCGTCCCGAGTCGCGTACTCTAAGTACCGCAAGAGGAATCAGTAGTTATTCTAATGACTGCATATATTGTTTATGTTGGTATAGAGAATAATAGCTGCAACTAAATATTCACGGTGGAAAATGAACTAGAAAAGTAATTACTATCTTGATTGCGGTAATTAGAGACTAAAAGATGTAAAAAGATGGAGGAGTCTAGAAGAACTCCTTCCCGTCCTTGGCGACGAGGCGGTTCCAGTAGGCGGTTACGTCGTCTTGGATCTCCTTTATCTCGTCCTCCGTGATGTGGCGGAACCTGCCCTGCATCTTGAGGACGTCCTTCACCGGCTTGAGCTCCTTCGGCTTGTAAGTGATACGGAACTTCTCACCGTCGATGACCTCGTAGAGGGGCCACATGCCGCTGAGGACCATCTCCTTACCGATCTTCACCGCGACCTGGGGTTCGAACCTCCAGCCAGTGGGGCAGGGGGCGGAGATCTGGATGAAGCGGAAGCCCTTGATGTTCTTGGCGTATTCGAGCTTGCCGATGAAGTCCTCGGGGTAGGCGATGCTGGCGGTTGCCATGTAGGGGACCCTGTGGAGGGCGACCATTGCGGCGACGTTCTTCCTACGCTCCTTCTTGCCTCGGCTGAACTCGCCGACGGGGGTCGTCGTCGTCTCCGCGTACTTTGTCGTGGCGCTACTGCGCTGACCGCCCGTGTTCATGTACGCCTCGTTGTCGTAGCAGACCCAGAGGACGTTCTCGTTGCGCTCCGCGGCGCCCGAGAGGCCCTGGAAGCCGATGTCGGTTGTGCCTCCGTCGCCCACGATTGTGGTGACGATGGCGTCCTCGCGGTTCATCCTCTTGAAGGCGCGGCTGAGGCCGGTAGACATGGCTCCGGCGCCCTCGAAGACCTCGCCGTAGATGCTCGGCTGGTCGAGGTTACCGAAGGCTGGGCCACAGCAGGCGACCTCTTGGCGGACCATCTTGTCCTTAAGGACCTTGGCGACGATCCTAGAGACGGATGCGCCGGTGCAGCCTTGGCAGGACTGGTTCGCTGGTTGGATGTACTCCTTCTCGTCTAGCTTCACGAGTGGAACTGGTTTGCTCATTTCATGTTCCTCCTTAGACCCACTCCACTAGGGGAAAGACCTTCGCGCCGCTCGCGGCCTTGAGGGTCTTCTCGCCTATCTTCATTATGTCCTGGACGCGGACCTCCTTTCCGCTGAGCCCCGCGTGGAACTGGAGCGTCTTGGGCCTTTCCGCGACGTCGTACATGGCGTTCCTGATCTCTCCAAAGGTCCAGCCGCCGGAGCCGATGCTTATGTTGCGGTCGATGATGCCCATGGCCTTCACCTTTGGGGCGATGCGCTGGAACTCCTCGGCGGGGAACGGCTTGAAGGTCTTGAGCCTTACGAGGCCCACCTTCTTGCCCTCGGCCTGGAGTCGGTCAATTGCGATGCGTGCCGTGCTCGCGATTGTACCGGCTGCGACGATTACTGCGTCTACGTCCTTCGTCTTGTACTCCTCGACGAGGCCGTTGCCGTAGCCGCGGCCGAACATCTTTTTGAACTCGGCGTTTACATCCTTGATGACCTTCTTGGCGTTCTCCATTGCCTGCTGGTCGTCCTGGAAGTTTGCCTGTGGGTCCCGCCCGACGCTCCACTGCCTCATCTGGAAGTCCCGGCTCTCCTTACCCATTTCGGGGAGGAGGGGGATCATCGTCTTATACGGGGGCAGGAAGGCGTCTACCTTCGCCTCGTCCGGGATGTCGATGGGCTCATCGGTGTAGCTGAGTATGTAGCCGTCGCCTGCGAAGATGCAGGGTAGGCGGACGCGTTCGTCCTCGGCGACCTTGTAGGCCATGAGGCCGGTGTCGAGGATCTCCTGACCGCTCTCGCACTCCATCATCATCCAGCCGGTCTCGCGCTGCGCCATCATGTCGGTCTGGTCGGGGTCCATCCCCTTGATGCCTCTGTGCATGAGCGCCATGACGACGGGGACCCTGTTGTTCCTCGTGGCGAGCATCGGGTGGTGCATGTAGAGGAGACCCGGGCCGGCTGTGGCTGTGAAGGCGCGTACACCCGCCGCACCCGCCGTGAAGGCGGATGCCTGCGCGGTTAGTTCACCCTCTGTATTGACGTATTCTGCGTCGATCTCCCCGTTGGCCACCATGTCGGCGATGTACTGGACGATGGTGGTCTGGGGGGTGATGGGGAAGGCGGAGATGAACTTCGCCCTTGCTAGCCTTACCGCGTGGGCGACCGCCTTGTTACCGACCATAACCTCGAATTTCTGTGGCATACTTCATTCTCCTCCTTAGATTGTCTCCTGAACCCAGTCGATTGCCTTGGTCGGGCACTCCTCCATGCAGATGCCGCAGCCCTTGCAGTACTGGTAGTTGACGACGGCCTTGTTATTCTTCATGCCGATGGCGACCTCTGGACAGAGGATGAAGCAGCGGCGGCAGCCGACGCACTTCGTATCGTTGAAGACGGGGCGGTAGAGCCTCCAACTGGAGACGTCGCGGTCACCCGCCTTGCGGGCGCGGCCCTGGACCTTGACCTCCTCCATCTTGACCTTGGAGACGTCGACGGCGGGCGTCGCCACCTCGTAGGCCTTCTGCATCGCCTTGATGTTCATCTCGCCGATGCGCCCACTCCACTGGTGGTGGGCGGCCTCCTCGAGGCTGCTGAGCTTGACCATGCCGGTCACCTTGGCGAAGGCGCCGAGGATGGCCGTGTTGGTGATGGGCCTGCCAATGGTCTCCATCGCGACCTTCGTCGCGTCGACCGTGGCGACCTTGAATGGGCCGCCTATGCCCGTCTCGAGGCCGCCGCGTGGGTGATTGACGAGGACGAGGCCGCCCTTCTTCAGCCCCTGCGTCACTGGGACTGTCTTGGCGAGGAGGGGGTCGAGGACGACGACCATGTCCGGCTCATGGACGAGGTCGCGCTCGTAGATCCTACCGTCGCTGACCCTGAGGAATGATTGGACCGGCGCTCCGCGCCTCTCAGTGCCGTACATGGGGATGCCCATGGTGAACTTCCCCTCGTTGTACAGTGCAGTGGAGAGAAGCCTAACACCGGTGACGGCGCCCTGGCCGCCCCTGCCGTGGAACCTGATCTCCATCAACGTGTTATTCTCCCTTTGATGAATCCGTTTACATCTCCTCCCCAAGGATATAACCGTTCTGACGCCCCCAATGGTGCAAAAACTCGAATAATTGCAATAATTATGGGAAAACGGAGTTACTGGCGGTAAATTTGGGGGATAGCCATGGGGACGTTTTTCGTCTAACAACGCGCAACATCACTGTAAAACGAGTGTCAAGCCAGATAGAACAAAGCCTAGTATGGTTGGAGGTATTATTGTTTTCCCGTCACGTGACTGCGATAATTATTTGAACGCCTCGGATGGAGGTCTCTTGATCGTATGTTGGAGAGCCGTGTGGTGAAGGCGAAGGCGAGGAGCATAGGCTTCTCGTTAGCGGGGATAATATCACTGGATCAATTGAGGCTCCTTCCGAAGGGGGACGTCGAGGGTGTCCACACCCTCGTCGCGGCGGAAGAGGAGCTGTTCACGGTAAAGTCGGCGGTGGTCGTCGGCTACCACATCTGGGACCCGATATTCAATGTTCACACCCTCGACCCACGGTGGAGGGGGATAGGACTGCATGAGCCGGGTGAGAGGTTTGAGTTCCACCAGCTCTACTCTGAGGTAGTGGGTAGGAAGGCGTGGCAACTCGCCGACTGGCTGCGGGGCGAGGGCTTCGACGCCGTCCCCGCCGGTGGGCTCCCACTGAAACGCGCCGCGGCACTCGCCGGACTGGGGATGCAGGGGAAGAACACGGTTTTCATCACGAGGGAGTACGGACCAGAAGTCAGGCTCGGCGCGGTTCTGACATCGGCATATATCGAGCCAGACGACCCGTTCTCGGGCGACCTATGCGGGGACTGCACCCGCTGCATCCGAGCCTGCCCAACCAAGGCCCTAAAGCCCCACGAGATCACTATAAAGAGGTGCATGGTCTACGCCGCCGAGAGCCCGGAGTCCCCCGACGTGGAAGCGGACGTGAGGGCGGCGACGGAGAGGCTCATAGCACGACCCACAGAGAAGAGCTTCATCGAATGCACGCGGTGCCTCGACGCCTGCCCCATAGGCAGGGAAACGAAGAGGCGTAGCCCTGCTCAGGCTTAAATCACTGAAGCCACCGATTATTCAGCGACCATTTATGAAACTCGTTGTCTACGGACAAAGTAAGAGGCTCGGCGCCTGGCTCGGGGACGGCTCGGTCGTCGACCTCAACCACGCCTACGCGGCGCTTCTAGGGAGTAAGGGGGAGCCACGTGCCTGCGCCAAGGCTGACGCGGAGGTCCCGTCGTGCCTCCTCGCCTTCATAGAGGAGGGCGACGCTGGTCTAAAGGCGGCTGCGAGGGCTGTCGCCTGCGCTAAGAAGGCGAAGGTCGCGGCGAACGGCGAGCAGCTGGTCTACAAGGATTGTGATGTTAAGCTCCACGCGCCTCTGCCTAGCGCTGCGACGAGGATCGCCATGGCGGGCGCGAATTTCTACGACCACAGCGCCGACGTCTCCAAGATGTTCGGGCGCCCCACATCTATTGAGGAGATAAAGAAGCAGGTCAAGGAGGGGACATATAACGCGTGGGGCTTCTGGAAGCAGGCCCGCAACGTCGTCGACCCAGACGGGTGCACACCGTACCCCGCCCGGACGCAGCGCCTCGACTACGAGGTCGAGGTAGGCGCCGTGCTGGGAAAGAGGGGGAAGGACATAAAGGAGGAGGAAGGGGAGGGCTACATCTACGGTTTTACCATCGTCAACGATCTGAGCATCCGCGACGGTGGGAGGATGGGTGGCCCCGACGGCTTCTTCTTCGCCAAGAACTTCGACGGCTGCGCCCCCATGGGGCCCTGTATAGTGACAAAGGACGAGATCGACGACGTCTACAAGCTCAAGCTCAAGCAGACCGTAAACGGGAAGGTCCGCCAGAACGGCTCCATGGATAGCATGATTAGGAAGTACCCCTGGTGGATCGCGTGGATAAGCAGGGACATGTGCCTCTACCCAGGCGACATCATCTGCAGTGGCACGTGCTCGGGGACGGCGCTCGATACGAGCCCCGTTGTCGACGGTAAGACGAAACCCGACAACTTCCTCAATGTGGGTGACGTCCTAGAGGCGGAGGTCCCAAGAATCGGCAAGCTCCGCACAACGATCGTGGCGAAGTAACCCCTTTTTATCCTCATACAGCCATTTTCCATGAGTTGTCCTTAGTAGCTGTGGATATTGGCGCCACCAACATCAGGGTGGCGATAGGCGGGGGGAAGGGATTCAAGGCCAAGCGCTCCGAGGCCACAGATAGGCTGAACGGGCCTGAGGGCGTGCCGAGGCAGATCGCGAGGATGATCAGGAGCCTCAACGTTGAGCCAGCGGCCATCGGCGTCGGCTCCATCGGCCCCCTGGACACGAAGAAGGGGGCCATAGGGGAGACGCCTAACTTCGCCTTCAAGCATATACCCATCGTCGCCCCCCTCGAGGCCGAGTTCGGCGTACCCGCCCAGATCATGAACGACTGCAACGCCGCCGTCATAGGTGAGCACCTCTACGGGGCGGGTAAGGGGCTTGACAACATCTTCTACGTCACCCTGAGCACGGGGCTGGGTGGCGGAGCCATAGTCGACGGCAACTCCCTGAATGGCAAGGACGGGAACGCCCCCGAGATCGGGCACCTCACCCTAGACCCCGACTCGGAGCTCGTCTGCGGCTGTGGCTGCCGCGGTCATTGGGAGGCCTATTGCAGCGGGGCGAACATACCGAACTTCGCGAGGATACTACTCAGAAATAGGGACCTCGAGGGGGGGCTCCTGTTGAAGATGGTCGGGGGTGACCTCGGGAAACTCACCTCGGAGATGATCTTCGAAGCAGCTAGAAAGAGAGACGGAGACGCGGTCTTCATCGTCGACGAAGTAGGTAAGGCGAACGCGGTCGGCTTCGCCAACATTGTGAACGCCTTCGACTCGGAGCTGATCACAGTAGGCGGGTCGGTAGCGTTGAACAACCCCGAGATGGTCATCGAGCCCATCAGGAGGGGAATCGACAGGCACCTCATCAATAGGAGGCCTGTGATCAGGTTGACGCCTCTGGGGGCGGACGTTGTGTTGTATGGCGGCATCGCGGTAGCGGATAGGCTTGCTAGGGGGAGACGTTGAGCCTCACGGCATCTTCTTCACTATCAGTATACCGTCGGCTTCGTTCTTGTATTGGATGAGGTCACCGTTGTAGATGTAGAGGGTGATCTGGAAGTTTGGCTCCCGGGCGACGACGCACTCGTAGCTCTTGGAGCCGATGTTGACGAACTGGTGGCTCGTGTCGACGCCGAACTCGAATTGTTGAATGGTTGCACCCTGTGGGATGAGGACGTTGATGCGGTATTTCTTCCCCGCTTCAGCGGTGAAGCTCTTCGTCAGTAGCTCCCAGTGGGAGGGGTTGTTGTTGTCGATGATGATCGTGTTAGATGGGAGTGTGATCGTGTTTGTCTGGTTCCTCCCTTGGGAGGTGCTGATGATGCCGACTTTTCCGCCGAGGAAGACGCACTCAATGTGGGACGTTACGCCGCCTATGTCCGAGTCGACCGTGTACCCGACGTGTGATGTTTCCCCCAGGAAATGGTGTGTCGTATTGACTGTGAGTTGTTTATCCTGGTAGGTCACGCCGACGGTTGTTTCTAGGGTGTAGAGGTTTTGTGAGCCTCTCGTCTGGGGTGTGAGGGTGTACGTGTAGGTTCCTATGATTGTTCCGTCTTTGTAGTAGTCGAATCGCTGGGGGGTGTTTGTGAGGAGTGATGAGTAGGTGCCTGGGGCGTAGTCTATGAGGGGGTTTGAGAAGTTGCTGTAGAGTTCTATAACTATGGCTCCGCCTAGGATTATTGCGCCTAGTATGAGGATGTCGCGGTTGTTCAATTAGTGTCTATTAAGGGGGGGCAGTGGCGTGTTTAAGGGGTTTGGGGGTTACTGGGAGAGTTTCGCGGCGGTGCTGTGGAGGTTCTCTATGGCGGCTTCGATGGCGGCCCTCTTCTTGTCGAGGTCTGTCCTCTGCTTCTTCGCGGCGGCGCCGTGCTCCTTGAGCATCCTCTTTACCTCCGCGGGGCTCGGGCTGCCGAGGCTCCTGCGGCGGTGCAGGCTCTGAATGGGGTCTGTGGCCTTGTCGATGAGTGCCTGGGTGACTTTAACTTTTTTGTTGTAGAGTTTGGTGGCGCTCGCCTCGATGTCCTTTGGCGTGAGTTTGTCGAGTGTGGAGCCGCGGCTGATGGTGAGGTTGACGAGGTCGGCGACTATCTTGTAGGATTCGCGGAAGCTGAGGTCGGTCTCGTTTGCGAGGGTCTCGGCGAGCTCGACTGCCATGGCGAAGTTGCCCTGGAGGGGCTTGGCGAGCTTCTCCGGCTTGATCTTCAGGGTTGCGACGGCGCCAGCCATGATCTCTAGGCATATCTGGGTGTTGTCGATGGTGCGCCAGAGGGTGAGTTTGGTCTCCTGGAGGTCCTGAACGTAGCCCGTGGTTAGTCCCTTCTCCATGGTGAGGAGCTCGGTCAGTGCCCCGTAGGATTCCCCGGTCTTTCCCCGGAGGAGTTCGATTGTGCTTGGGTTTTTCTTCTGGGGCATTATGCTGCTGCTTGAGGCGTACTCGTCGGCGAGTTCTATGTAGCCGAACTCGACGGTACTCCATTCGAGGATGTCTGCCGCGATTCTGCTTAGGTCGCCCATTATTATGGCGCAGACGGCGGCGGTCTCCATCGCCCAGTCTCTGCTGCTGGTGGCGTCGATGGAGTTCTCCTGGATGGCGTCGAAGCCGAGGAGTTCGGTTGTGCGTTTGCGGTTGATGTTTATGCTCGTGCCGCCAACTGGTCCTGCGCCGAGGGGGTTGGTGTTGACGCGCGTGTATAGCCCGGTTAGGCGCTGCTGGTCTCGGAGGAGGATGTCCGCGTAGGCGCTGAGGTAGGCGCCCATTGTGCCGACTTGGGCGTGTTGGCCGTGGGTGTAGAGGATCATGGGAGTGTCGGCGTGCTCGGCGGCGCGTTTCTGGAGGGCGTCGACGAGGGTGAGGGTCGCCTCGCTGAGGTTGAGGATGTCCTCTCGTAGCCTGAGTTTTATGTCGGTGACTACCTGGTCGTTTCGGCTTCTGCCGGTGTGGATCATTCCTCCGGCTTCGATGCCTATCTGTTTGATGATGGTTGTTTCGATGTATTCGTGTACGTCCTCGTACTCGGCGCCGATGATGACTTCTCCCTTGCGCCACTTCTGGCGGATGTCCCCGAGGGCAGCGAGGATGAGCCTCAGCTCCTTGGCGGGGATGATGCCCTGCTCGTGGAGCATTATGTCGTGGGCTGTGGTGCAGTTGATGTCGTCCTCGAAGATTCTGAGGTCCTCGTTTACGCTTGTGTGGAAGGCGGCTGTCTTGTTGTCGAACTCCCTCGCGAGGCGGGACCGGAAGAGGCTGCCCTGCGTGACTGGTTTGGCCATTTGGCTAGGGTTTGGGCGGGTCCGTTTATAGGGGTTGCGACGCGTGTGTTGCGTTTCGGTGCTCCTTTGCCGCGACTGAGTCGCGTTTGGCGCGCGCTATCATGTGCTACAGGTGATAAGAGAAAAAAAATAATTTGATAGGTCGTTTCTTGGTAGATCAGGTTGACCCCCTGTTTTCGACGCGAACGCCGAGACGCAGATTGGTGCCTTTTCGGGTCTATTATTCGGGTTTAGGCGTCAGAAAACCGTCGTTTTGTGTGCACTTTTTGCGCTTTTTTGGTGCAGTTTACGTACGTTTTTGTACATTTTTGATCTCCGTTGGAGCTTTTTTCTGGGCTGTTTTGGTTAACGGGGTTGTTTTTTAGTTTATTTAGATGTACCCCCCTCCCCCCTTGTTGAGTCGTGTCGCCGTTATTCAGCGGTATTGGCAGCTAGTACTATCGAATACGTAAAGCTTTTATCCTTTACAGTTAATGTTTACCTGATCGTAATTGTTGTCCTCCGCCTACCTGACGGCGCGGCAGCTCGAAATATGGGACCTGAACAGGCGCGGCGAGTCCCGCGCCGAGATAGGTGAGCGGTTCGGCTTCACCCGCCAGGCCGTCTACGACGCCCTCAAGGTGTCCATGGGGAAGGTGGAGAGCGCCCTGAGCCACGCCGCGGAGGCGAGCTCCATCGAGGTCATCAGGGTCGACGCGAGGAACGGGATACTGCTCGGTAGGACGCCGATCGACTCGAACAAGGTGATAATCACCTTCTCTAGGAGGCACGGCGTCCAGACGTGGCACTTCGAGGAGCCCGACTGCGACAAGTGCGGGTACGCGAGGCGCTGCACGGAGAGACTCACCGACGAGGCGGAGGAGAGGGGGATCGAGCTCGGCGCCGAGCAGAGGAGCCTCCCCCCCTCGAAACTAGCCCACATCATCTTCTCCAAGCTCATACCGGAGCTGAGAACATGACTCTTCGAGACACCCTGCGAAGCTACTTCGGCTGGTGCCCCGGCTTCAACCGGGTTATAGGATACGTGCCAAATGAAGATGTGCGCCTTAACTTCAAGTGGATAACGCTCTCCACGGCCATCGCCCTGAGTATCGTGATTATATCATCGACAATGATGAGCCCCCCGCCGATCCCAATCTCGCCGGGCAGCCCGCTCCAAATATACATCGGTTATGAGCCCAAACGGGGGGTGTATCTGGACCCCGACTTCAACCAAACCTTCGACTACTCTGTTTTTCACGGTGCGGCCGCCATCGGCCCGTCATTCTATCAGCCCACCAACGCAACGGAATATGCGAAGGGATCGGAGATAGAAATCGAAACCTACCAGTTCTCGACCCTCGACGAGGTCTACGAATTCACACTGCGCCTGGACATGCCCAACGCGATACGCAGATACATTCGGTGGCTCATCTCCCAGGACTATAACACAACCGCCTTGAAGGTCCTAGGCAGGGTTCGAGCGAATAATCGCGGAGCATTCGGAGACGACATCGGATACAACTTCTACCCACCGAGAAACGACTACGTCACCTACAGCATAACTAGGATGGCGAATTACGGGGGGATCAATACTAACGAGGGGTGGGACGGGACACTCGTGTTGACCGACGGCGTAAAGATCGTGAAATCATCGAACAGGGAGGTCGCGTGGTATCTCGGCATAGAAGGCTGCGCAGAAACCCCGTTTACAGGCGATCTGAGGTACCGGGTCAGGATCGTCCACTACCCGAAAGGAAACGACTACGGAACGGTGATAAACTGAAAGAGAAGGGAGGGAGATAAAAGAGGGTGCTCAATTCTTCCCTACGTTGTACTTCTCGTACAGCTTCTTCAGCTTCGCGTCGAGTTCCTTGGCACGCTCCTCGTGCTCGGAGGGCTTGATCTCGGGGCAGTCGTAGCCGACGACCTCGCGCATCAGCTTCACGTTCTCGTCGCAGAAGACTACTGTGCCGTCCGCCTTGACCCTCTCGATGCCGTCGATCTTGGCGCCGTCCTCGTTGAGCTTCACCGCCTCCTTCAGACTCAGCCCCGGGTGTATGGGCTTCGCGCCCTCGTAGCCGAGGATGCACGGGTAGCCGCCGGGCAGCCCGTTGGGGCCGGGGAGGCACTGAATCACCTCGCCCGTGTTGTAGTAGACCGCGAGGGTGATCTTGAGGAAGCTGCTCGCCGTCTTCATCTGGTCGACGAGGGGGCCGGGGAAGCTCGGCATGTTGGCGTAGCCGTACTTGTCGTATAGCTTGGCTATGGTCTTGACTGGGTAGTCCTTGCTCACGTCCTCCCCCGCGGCGATGATCCTGTACCAGCTGGGGCCGTCCATCTTCGCTGTGTAGAATGTGCCGTGGTGGCCAACCGCGAGGACCTGGACGTCCCGGACGGGAACCTTCCTCTCCGAGGCCGCTATCTTTCTGAGCCTGCTCGCGCCTAGGTCCATGTTGCCCCCGCCGCAGACCGGTGGGAGGTTCAGTTTGCCGAGGATCACGTTTGTGAGGTCGGGGTAGGCCCCGTTCACGACCCTCGTCTCTACGCCGCTCTTCTTCACGGCCTGCATGAGCTTGTGGGTGAGGGTGAAGTGGAAGGGTATCCAGGGCCCGATGGGGCTTATCTTCTTGTAGACCTCGCCAGGTAGGAGGCGTGTCACCCACCAGGCGCCGAGGCTGGCGAGGCTGCAGACAACGCTGGGCCGCTCCTCCTTGAGCAGCTCAGCCGTCCCGTCGACGTCGAATAGGTCTATCTTCCTGAAGCTGAGGTCGGGGTAGAGGCCGAAGTTGTGGGCTACGTGGAGGCACTCATCCACCTCATACTTTCCCTTCACTTCGTTGAAGTCTGCGCCGACGACCCTGATCTTGTCGGTCATGCTGGCTATCTGGTACATCATGTCGTGGGCGACGCTGCCCGCGGAGCCGATGAGGAGAATCTTACCCATCATTGAGATCAGGGTTACAGTTGGGCGTCTCCATATAAACGATTTAGGGGTCGGTTTGACCGCAAGAATCAGATGAAAACGATATAACGGGTGGCTGACTCGTCCCACTGAATCACCTTGGAGAAGGTCTACGCCCCCGGATGTGCGCTCACCATATACAAGCCCCACCTCGCCGAGAGGATGTACACCCTCCTAAACGAGAACCTCGGAGACATGAAACGCCTCGACACGTGCTGCAGGAACCACCCCGAACTCCCGACGGTGCCCAGGTCATCAACACCTGCCCCGGCTGCGACAGGCGATACAGGAACAACTACACAGGATCGACGACGAGGGCCGTCTGGGAGGTAATCGCAGAGGGCGACTGGTTCCCGTTCCCCGACTACCACGGCGCGAAGATGACCATACACGACGCCTGCCCGACACGGGACCAGGTCAGGGTCCACAAGGCAATCAGGACCCTCCTAAGGAGGATGAACATAGAGGTCGTTGAGCCGGAGAGGACGGGGACCACCGCCACCTGCTGCGGCGACAGCCTCTACCCCGCCCTCTCAGCCGAGGATGTGAACGAGCAGATGAGGAGGCGCGCCGCCGAGATGCCCGAGGAGGACGCCGTCGTTTACTGTGTCTCGTGCGTGAAGTCCATGTTCATAGGGGGAGGAGGCCGCGCTACATGGTCGACCTCCTATTCGGGGAGGAGACCCAGCCTCAGACCACTGACACCGTCGAGTGGCACAGGCGGATAGACGAGTATACGCGGAGTCACTAGACCGCGATAGGGCTCATCCCATTCGAATACACCGATAGAAAGCAGGGATCAGTTACTTGATTCGCTCGTTCTGGTAGACGCCGCTGTACCCCTTCTCCACCTCGTCGGTGGAGTAGAAGACGAGCTGGGCGACGCGGGCGTCCTGCCTGAGCCTGATGCCGCTGGGGTTGTGGACGACGAGGAGGCTGCTGCTCCTCCCCTGGTAGCCGGGGTCCCACACGGCGGTTTCTATCGCCGCCGCATTGCGGAGTACGGTGCTCCTGCTACGCGCCAAGGCGACGACGTTCAGCGGCATCTTCACCGCCTCGTTGTAGACGATCATGTAGCACCCCTGCTGGAGCGTGTACCACCCCTCCGCGTCGGGCTTCAGCTGCCTAGTTGGCGCCAGCTTGCGCTCCTTGTTGTCGAAGTCTATCGCCCCGGCGCCCCAGTAGGCGTGGACCTCCTTCAGGCTCAGGTCGAAGCCCGCGGGCTGTAGCTGCTTGTCGAGGTCGACGTAGCCGGTAATGAGCTGCTGTGTTTTGATCAGGTGTCTAACGGCCTTGGAGTTGAGCATCGTATTCTGGCTGTTGGTCCAGCTGTAAAATTGTTGTGCTTCTCAGGTTGGTTTCGCCCTGCGGTATGCCCCCCGGATCAGGGCTACCTGCCCAGCGTGGTATACGAGTTCGCCTACGAGCATGTTGACCCCCTCGACCCTCCGGTGTGTCCCACCCCAGAGGGGGATCGTCTCCTCGAGGTCCTCCGCCTCCAACCCACGGAGTCCACCCAGCACCCTCTCCTTACCGGCCTCTACACCCCTGAGCATCTCGGCCAGGCTGTGCTCCCTCCCCTCGTAGTCGTCGTCCCAGTTGCCCGTCGTCCCCCCCTCGACGACCCGGGGTAGGAGGACCAGACTGATCCTCGCAATGTGGCGCAGCACCTTGCCCGCCGTGTTCATCTCGGACACCGGCCTCCAACGAAGCTCCTCCTCCGTGATGCCATCGAGGGCGCCCGCCACCCTGCCGTAGGCGTGCTCGGCGAACTCGACCAAATAGTTGATCGACAAACCGTTGCCTCCCCCTACTCAGCATGTATTCCGAATACATAAAAAAAATAATGGGCCACAAGCTGTTAATCGTTCTACTTTAATGTGAGTTCCCAAGAATCGATGGGGTGGCTGTGTTCGCCTTTTTCCCTCAGGACCCCATTCTTTTCCCTAACGACATCATTCATCGTCCAGACTCGACACGATCCTAGCTTCATGCTCCTCGGACGGTCTTGGGCTAGTTGGGATGTTGATGCCAGATTTCAGATTAAATGTAAAATCTCCACAGGGCGTCTTCTCGTAATCCTTTTCCTGCATATTCTCCACTCGCTCGTAGACGCTCAACGCCCTTTTCACCCGCCGTTTTAACGATCCCCCGCCTCAAACCTTGATCTGGTTATAAGCCCCACAATTCGGGCACTTGTAGACCGCGGCCGTGATCTGTATTCTAAAAATCGATTTTAGCAAGTTATGACCACATTGACCACAGTTATAGTACAGCGCCCCCTTCCCGTAAACGAAGGGCTTCATTTTATTCGACTGCGATATGTTATCTTTACTGAAGAACACCCCGTCTTGCGGTTTGTTCATGAGTACGTTCATCTTAAAATTGAATATGTGGTCCATGTTATTATCAATTAATACAAACCCATGCCTTAATATAAAGATGTTAAAAAAGATGCCCAACTTTAATATTTTTTAATTAATTTATGAAAAGGGCTTTCCTCATTGCCGCAGCCGCTATGCTATTTAAAAAACCATAGCAAGGGAATTAGAACTCGTCTTTTTCCTTCTCTTGAGGAAAGAGTATCGTATATCGTAACAAGTTGTTGCTAAAATTTTTAAATTTTTGCGATAATAATTATAGTATTTTAACATGGTTAATATAACTGGATGGTGCCATACTTTTGATAAAAGATGAACAGTCAAAACACTTTCAAGATGATAGTTCTCCCATCGAGACCCGGTGCCGTTACGATATTCATTAAGGATAACCTAGAAGAAAGGAAGAAAATGGAGCCGTTTGTGGTCGGCGAAGGGGTTCTAGACTATGCATGTGGTGGCTGCAATCACACCATGCTTAAATCACTACGCTGGGGGCAGATCACCCAAGCGGTGTACAAGTGCCCCAAATGCGGCGCCTATAATCGGATAGAATTGATCGTGAGAAAGCACTAATTCTTCAAACTAAGGATCCTCTGAGGATTCAAAAGGTTTCCAATCTCAAGACAAAGTCCCTGTTCGCCTCTGGAGGAGCAGCCGATATAGATGATATTTGATTGCCCTCGTAACCTCCCGAATAGTTCGCTGGTCACGATTCTATATACTCCAGATTGCTTAGGGATTCCAAAAAGATCGCTTTTGTTTAGGGGACGCCTATCATTCCATCTTAAATATTCCATATTAACCTACCCCCTCCCCCCGATAGAATAGCCCCGAACCGATCTAAAAAGGATACCAGTTGACAGAAGAGTATTACAAAGCCCTCAACTTCTTGAGCACGTGTGGTGGGATCGGTGAGATTTGACAGATTTGTGTGCCTTTAGGATTTGTATTCGGTGAGCTCTCTAGGGCTCTAAGTTTTCGAGGGCCGCCCTGGTCTCCTCGGGGAAGTCCCTCATGAGGGATTCAATTATCGTCTTGGCCAAGTATTGTTTGTATTGCCGTTCGTCCATAGCCGGACTGTAGATCCAGCGGTAGCCGCCCTTCCCCGTCTTCTCGACCCCCCTGAGGACGCCGGCCTCCCTCATGGCCTCGAGGAAGTTGATGATGCTTGCGCGGCTGATGGTCTCGCCCTGGAGCCCCACGTTAACCCGATCCCACACCGCCCTGGAGCCGAGGCCCTCCGGGCTCGCCCAGATCACCCTGAGCGCGATCTCCTGGTAATCCTTCAAGACCGCCCTCAGACCGGTTTCAGCGGTGTCGAACCCGACTCTGTTCGTCATTGCTCAATCATATATCGTTATCTTTTTATAAATATACCATATTTAAAGCGATGAGACCTGTGAAAAAGTGGCTGATAGTTCTCTGAACCGGTTTTAAAGTATAAGGAACCCGTGCCTTGTTGCATGGCTCAATTTTTTCTTCGCGCACGCTATCCTATTTTAGAAAATTAGAGGTCTGGTTTTTTTACTTGCTTTTCTCGACTATTTCTTTATATGTATTCGGGCAAGTGAATCAACCGTTACATGTCTTCTTCTAAGGAAGGAAAATGGATTGCAAGGGGCTGGGTCACCGCCTCAGAGTGTTTTAGTTGCAGGAATAAACTTGACCATAGAGTAGGTGGGGGAAGGGTCTTCATCCTTTGTAGGGACAATTGCAACTATCATCCGCTGGACAAGGATAAAGTAAATGGAACTGAGGATAAGATTAAAGATAATAATAAAGGAGCTTTAAGTCATTTTTAATAGAGTTTAAGCACGCACTTATTTTCGTTAAATAATACTATTTTGTAGCTCCGTTTGGTTTCTACCGCAGTATCTGGTCTCCGATGGGTTTGGCTTCTACCACTGTATTGAGCGTGCACCCACGAATGAGACTCACTGCTTTTTCAAGACGATTGTTATAGTGCTGACGTTCCTCATCCGCCCATCCGTGGATTCAAGCTCTTCGGTCCCAATCTCTATGTCCTCGACAGTGAGATCTTTAAGAAACCTGCTCCTCGTCACCTCAACCACATCAACAGCGGTGCTTATGGCTCGGCCTCTCGCCTTGACCGCTACGCTTCCTCCTTTCTCCTGTAGCGATGTAATGACAGCTATGCAGTAGTTCATGATGGGCTTGCTTCCGATATAGACAACGTTTTCGACGGACATTTCAAGTGTCGATTCGACTAGACGCGGCGACTAATTAAATCTTAGGTTAGAGGGTTCTGGTAACTTGTCGGGACTTATGCTAGGCTGAGGGCGAGCGGTAACTCGCGGGGCATAAAATCAAGTTCTGTTAAATTTAGATTATCCTTTCGAAATTTTTTCCAACAACCCCATGTTGGACTTCCTAAATATATTAGACAAAACTGATGAAGGAAGTGACCCAGAATATTCTCCATCTCCGATAAACTACTGGGAATGCTACTAAACATCAAAAATACAAACTACGTGAAGGATAAGAACAGGATATTCCAGAAAAGACTCGATCACATCCGAAGACAATACCAGAGGACGAAACTCAAATTAGCTGCGAAGCTACAGAATCCAAGAATAAATAAGATAATGCTCAAAACACTCAGAACGTGGAAAGCCACGACACTATACCACCAAACAAAGGACCCCTGATACGTGATGGAGTTCTTGGGTCATACTACACTTCAGCACACAAAGAAGTACGTCCAGTTGGAGAGAGCGCTATTCCAGAACCAGAGCGACGAATTCGTATGCAAGATAGCGAAAACACCCGAGGAAGCAATGGCACTAATCGAGCTTGGTTTCGAGTACATCAATGAGATCAATCACGTATACCTGTACAGGAAGCGTAAGTGACCAAACAGGGCCTGGTTGGATGTATTGGCGGGCCCGGTGGGATTCGAACCCACGACTATCAACTCCGCAGGCTGATGTCATATCCTGGCTAGACCACGAGCCCAGCACCAAAAGAATCGGCTCCTCATAGATAAGCTCTACCCAGAGCCTTATACTCGGGGTCCACGGGCTCATACCCATGACCGCGGCAGGCGGGGACAAAGCGGGGCTCCTCAGTGTCCTCTACGTCACCATCTTCCTAACCGCCACCGGCCTCGGCACCACCTCCTTCATGCTCCCCGTCTACGCGACCAGCCTCGGCGCCAACTACGTCGACCTAGGCCTCATGGGGGCGTTCAGGAACGTCGTCTACACCGTGATGACCCTGACAGTCGGGTACCTTCTAGACCGCTTCGAGAGGGTCCGCATCTACGTCGGCTTCATGTTCGTGGGCGTCGCCGTCGTCGCCCTCTTCGGCGTGATGACGCAGGTCGCCCTACTCATCGCATGGAGCAGCTTGCTCGGCCTCGTCTCCGCAGCCTTCTGGGTCACCGCGAGCACCCTCACCGCGAACATCTCGCCCCCCGAGAGGCTCAGCCAGTCGATGGGCCGCTACAACCTAAGCTGGATACTCGGCTTCGTCGTCGGCCCCACAGCCGGGGGCTACATCTCCGAAACCTACGGCTACCAGACACTGTTCCTCAGCCTATCCACCCTGATTGTGGCGAGCATCGCCGTGATCCTGTGGAAGATCAGGCCAGCCATCACGCTCCGCAACAGGAGCGCCCCGAGGGGCTTCAGCATCACCCCGCTTAGGGGGCTAGCCTTCGCCTACCTCACCCTCATTCCCTTCACCTGCATCCTCGGCATCTACATGGCGATAATGCCCGGCTACCTCAAGCTCGTCGGCCTCGCCCCCGCTCTAGTAGGGCTCCTACTCACCATGACAAACGGCGTCCGCGGCGTCGGATTCTTCAACGCGGAGAGGTTCATATCCTGGGGGACTAGGAGGTCCGTATCCCTAGCCTCACTCCTCCTATTCTCGGGGATGCTCATCTTCTCCTACTCCTCCACGACCATCGAGTACGCGTTCCCCCTCATCCTCTACGGCTCCGCCGCCGGCATAATGACGCCGCTCATGCTCGACTACATAGCCAAGAGGTGTGACAGGGAGAGCCTGGGCGCCGCGATGGGGCTCCACGAGGGAGTCTACGGCGTCGGAATGTGCCTGGGCCCGATGGTGGGCGGCGCCATAGCGGAGGCCTGGGGGCCACCGCTCCTATACAGGCTCCTCGCCGCGCTGGCGCTCACGATGCTCCCCCTAGCCTACCTGCTCGCCAGAAGCGGCGAGGCGGCTGCTTGAACCCCTTCATCTCCCCGTGCCGCTTCACGGCGGCCCTCATCCGACCGGTTAAAACATTGTACTCGCCGGGGTTATCGATCTCTTGATCTAATCATCCACCCCGCTGGCGAAGAACCCATCACTCAACTCATCGTTCCCCCGCCCCGTGTATAGGATACACGGAACATCCCGGACATCCTTGATCGCCTTGACGAGGCTTAGACCGTTCACCTCGGGCATAGAGTAGTCCACGACGACCACAGCATAGGGGAACTTGAGCACCTTCTCCACGGCCTTCCTCGGCTCCGTGAGGGCCTCCACCCTGAGGTTGGGGTCGAAGTGGTTGATGATGAGGGGTATGAGACCGAGCAGCATGGGCTCATCGTCGATGAGGAGCACGTTTAGTATCTCCTCGGTCTCGGCGTAATGGGCCAACCTGGGTCTCGAAGAGGGCTTCTTCCCTTCCTCATATAGGGTTTCTAGACGCCCGATACAGTTGACGCGTCGGTTCGGAGCTAGATGGTCTTCTTCCCGCGCAGGTCCCTGATCTCGTCGTCGGTGTAGCCGGCGATGTCCCTGAGGACTTCGTCGGTGTGCTGCCCGAGGAGGGGCGGGGGGGACTCGACGACGCATGGGGTCGATGACATCTTTATGGCGGGGGCTATCTGCTTGACCCGCCCCAGCTCGGGGTGGTCCATCTCGATCTGCATGCCGCGGTGCCTCACCTGCTCGTCGGCGAATATCTCGTCGATGGTGTAGACGGGGGCGACGGGGACGCCGAGGGCCTCCAGCACCTTGATCCACTCGTCCCGGGGCCTCTCCCTGAACCTCTTCTCGAGGAGGGGTATGAGGGTGCCCCTGTTCTTCACCCTGTTCTCGTTCCCCGCGTAGCGAGGGTCCTTTGGGAGGTCGGGGAGGCCGAGCCCCTCGCATAGGCTGACGAAGAGGCGGTCGTTGCCGCCGCCTAGGAGGATGCTCTTGCCGTCGGAGGCGACGAAGGCCTGGTAGGGGACTATGCTCGGGTGGGCGCTCCCCATCCTCGGCGGGGCCTTCCCCGTGGCGAAGTAGTTGCCCGCGACGTAGGTCATCCAGGAGACGCTGCCGTCCATCATTGATATGTCGAGGTACTGGCCTGCGCCGTCTCGTTCCCGGGCCTGGAGGGCGGCGAGGACGGCGATTGTGGCCCACATCCCCGCGCCGAGGTCCGTTATGGCGACGCCGATCCGAACAGGAGAGCCATTAGGTTCCCCTGTGATACCCATGAGGCCCCCCATACCCTGTATGATCAGGTCGTAGCCCGGCTTCTCCGCGTATGGCCCGGTCTGGCCGAAGCTGCTTATGCTGCAGTAGATGAGGCGGGGGTTGATCCTGCTCAGGGTCGCGTAGTCGGCGGCGAGGCGAGCGGTGACGCCGGGGCGGAAGTTCTCTATGACGACGTCGCATTTCGCGGCGAGGCGGTGGAGGACCTCCTGTCCCTCCTTGGCCTTGAGGTCGAGGGTTATGCTCTTCTTGTTCCTGTTTGTGGACATGAAGTAGCTGCTCTGGCTCCCAATGAATGGGGGGTAGGCGCGTGTGTCGTCGCCCGAGCCGGGCATCTCCACCTTTATGATCTCGGCGCCGAGGTCGGCGAGTGTCATGCTGCAGAATGGGCCCGCGAGGACGCGGCTGAGGTCGAGGACCCTTATCCCCCTGAGGGGCGGCGGGTTGGTCATGGGCTAGAATGGTGTGGGTGGGAAATTTAGGGTTGGCGGATTACATGCCCCACCTTACCGCGTTGGCGCCCCACGCCAGACCGCCGCCGTAGCCGCAGGTGACTACTAGGTCGCCCTTCTTGACCCTGCCCTCCTTGACGGCCTCGTCGAGGGCGACCGGGACGCTCGCCCCCGCCATGTTGCCGTACTTGTGTATGTGGGCGTACGCCTTCTCCATGGGGAGGCCGAGGACCTCCATGCTCTTCTTGATGATGTTGATGTTCGACTGGTGGGGGATCACCATGTCCACGTCCCCCAGCTTGTACCCCGCCTTGGCGACTACGTCGCGGACGGACTCGGGGAACTTGACGGTGGCGAAGTCCCAGACCGCCTTGCCGTCCATGAAGAAGTAGTTGAGCCCCTTGTCGAGGGTCTCGTGGGTCGTCGGCATCCGGCTACCCCCCGCGGGTATCTCTATCACCCTGTGGCCCGAGCCGTCGGAGTAGAGGGTCGAGGCGAGGAGCCCCGAGCCCTGCTTACACTCCCTGAGCACGACGGCGCCGGCTCCGTCGCCGAAGAATACGCAGGTAGTGCGATCCTTCCAGTTTAGTATCCTGCTATACGTCTCTGCTCCTATCACGAGGACGTTACTGTAGGTGTCGGCGGCGGCCATCTTCCACCCTATGTCTAGGCCGTAGACGAAGCCGCTGCAGACGTTGTTGACGTCTAGGGCGGCGGCCTTCTTGGCGCCGAGCTTGTGCTGGACTATGCAGGCGGTGGCGCTGAGGGGGACGTCGGGGCTGCTGGTGGCGAGGACTATGAGGTCGACGTCCTCCGCCTCGACCTTGGCGTCTGCCAGGGCCCTCTGAGCGGCCTCGACGGCGAGGTCGCTCGTCGCGACGCCGGGGTCCGCTATGCGGCGCTCCCTTATCCCGGTCTTGCTGTATATCCACTCGTCGCTTGTCTCGACGTGTTTGAGCCAGTCCTGGTTCGTCATCACCTTGGGGGCGACGTAGCTTCCTGTGCCTGCTATGCCGATGGGCTTCATGGCGGTTGCTTCGCGGCGTCCCTCTTTAACGGTTTCCCAGCCGCGGGGGGACGACTTCGACGACAGTCGATGTAGGCGGGCTACTCGATCTTCTCGGCCTGTATCTTTGCTTTGATGTAGCCGCGGTGGCACTGTTTTTCGTCCTTCTCGGCGCAGAGGAGGACGACGCGGTTGTGCTTCTCCATGAGGGCGCGGAGTTTCCTGAGCCCCTCCTCCTCGTCGACGAGGGTGGGGGGCAGCTCCCGTGTGCTGTTCCCGAGCTCCCTCACCCAGACGTACCGCTCGCCGAGCCTCTTCTCCAGCCCCCTCTTCGTGTAGACTCCGAGGAAGGCGCGGAAGGGGTTCTCCCTCACATCCACGACTACATCGGGCCTGAGCGCCTCAAGCTCCGCGAAGAAGTCGGCGGGTTTCTTCCCGCCGTATCCGATCGTCAGGACCTCGGTCTCCATCGTGGATATTATCACCTCAGCATCGTTTATAGCCGAGGGTTTTTCAGTTTTAAACATGGATAAACAGAGCCACACCGCGTTTCAGGTCGCCAACGTGGCCGCTGTTGGACTCGCGTTGGCGATGAACTTCCTGATAGATTGGGTGCCGGTGAACGGCGTGAACACGGCGCAGGTCTCGGACTCGTACCCGAACCTCTTCACGCCGCCGGGTTACGTCTTCGCCATCTGGGGCATCATATACACCCTCGCCATGGTCTTCGCCGCATACCAAGCTAGGCCAAGCCAGGGGTCGGAGCCCTATCTCGGCGCCATAGGCTGGCTATACCTAGTGAGTGCGTTGATCAACGTCGTCTGGCTCGTCGTCTTCCACTACAGCTACGGGGCGCCGACGCTCTACCTAGTCTCGACGGGGCTCCTCCTGCTGCTCCTCGTCGACCTGCTCCTCATCTACAGGAGGCTCGACGTAGGCGGCGTCGATGTACCGCGTGGGGTGAAGCTCTGCGTCCACGTCCCCATGAGCATCTACTTGGGCTGGATATCCGTCGCGAGCATCGCGGGGATAGCCTCCGCGATCAACGCAGTCTCCTCAGGGATACCCGTTGGGACGCAGTCTGCCGCGACCGCTGTGATGCTGGTCGTCGCCCTCGCCTTGACTTCGATCATGCTCTGGTTGAGGAGGGACATCGTCTTCGCCCTCGTGGTCGTCTGGGCGGTCTCGGGGATATCCACGAAGCAGGCGGGCACACCCATCATCTACCTCACCGCCCTAGCCGTGATGGTGTTGGCGGTTGCCGCATTACTGCTCATCCCCATCGTCAGGAAGATGAACTGGGTCAACTACTACCTATCATAGCCCCTCGGAGGCTACAATAGTAGTTCTTTGAAGGGTACTCCGTTAACCCGCTAGGTAATGTAAGATACGCTGACATAGACAATAACCCATGAAGACAAGCAAGGTCAACCTGATCTACTTCTCACCTACGGGCACATCGAAGAAGACGCTGGAGGCAGTGGCGAAAGGCCTCGGCATCAAGGGCGTCGAACACATCGACCTCACCCCACCAGACGCCGCTGGGAAGAGCCACGCGATCCCCGCAGGGGGGCTGGCGGTCTTCGCCGTCCCCGTCTACAGCGGGCGCGTCCCACCCGTCGCCGCCCAGAGGCTCAGGACAGTGAAGGGAAACGGCACACCCGCCGTCCTCGTCGCAGTCTACGGCAACAGGGCCATCGAGGACGCCCTAGTCGAGCTCAGGGACATCACCACCGAGCAGGGATTCAAGGCCATAGCGAGCGCCTCCTTCATCGGGGAGCACAGCTTCTCCACCGAGGCCACACCCATAGCCCCGGGCCGCCCGGACAAGGAAGACCTGGAGAAGGCGAAGAAGTTCGGGGAACAGGTCAAGGCCAAACTCGACGGCATGGCGAAGCCCATCGAGATCACGGTCCCTGGCAACAGGCCGTACAGGGAGAGGAACCCCTCCGGCCCCAGGTTCCCCGACACGACCGTAGAGTCCTGCACGCTGTGCGGGGGTCTGCCCCACCAAGTCGATAACTGTCTCGGACAAGGTCGAGACTATGAAGGAGAACTGCACCGCCTGCTCGGCCTGCGTCAAGGCCTGCCCGACGGGGGCGAGGGCCTGGACGAACGAGGGGGTGAAGAAGGCGATGGTGTGGCTCCACACCGAGTACAGCAAGCGTAGAGAGCCCGAGTTCTTCCTGTGAGGCTAGCCTCCCCACACCCTCTTGAAGAGCTTTACGAAGTTCAGCCCCAGAATCTTCTTTATCTCCTGGTCGCTGTAGCCGTGCGCCACGAGCCCCATGGTGAAGTTGGGCATGTTCTCCATCCACCCGTAACCCCACGACTTGTCCATGGGCGTGAAGTAGTCGACGTCGATCCTGCCCGGGTTCTTCCAGATGAAGGCGGCGCGCGTGATTGAGTTGGGGAACTCCAGGTCGCTACCGAATCCGGTGTGGTCGACGCCAGCGGCCTCGACGGTGGCGTCCAACTGGTCCATGAGGTCATCGGTGAGGGTGCTCTTCCCCGCCTTCTTCACGAAGAAGGGCGTGACCCCGATGACGCCGCCCTTCTCGGCGCAGGCCTTCATCATGTCGTCGGGCTTCCCCCTCTGCTTCGAGTAGGCGACGAAGTCCCCCCACAAGCCGGTGGACCTGTTCGCCCACTCCGCGTAGCCTCCGGGCTTCTCAGGGGCCGTCCTCCTCGGGATTACGTGGGTGAAGCTGACGGGGTCCTTCGACCGCTCTATGGCGTCCCAGCAGGTCCGGTCCCCGGTGTGGCTGAGGTCGATGAGGATGCCCAGCTTGTTCATCCGCTCCACAACATTCTCGCCGAAGGCGCTAAGGCCGGGGTCCTTCTTCTCCCTGCAGCCGGCGCCAACCTCATTCTGCCAATTGTAGGTCAGCTGCATGGCGCGGAGCCCGTGGTCGTAGGCGACATCTAGGAAGTCGACGTTCCTCTCCAGGAACATGGAGTCCTGGGGGCCGTAGATGATGCCGTGTTTCCCCTCCTTCTTCGCCCTCTCGATGTCGGCGCCCTTCTTGACCACGAGGACGCGGTCCTTGTTCTTCTCGGCCCAGTGGTTGTGCTCCATGATCTCCTTCAGGGCCTCCGCGAAGCTCCGCTGCATGCAGACGGTTAGGTTGGAGGCGGTGAGGCCGCCCTTGATGACATCGTTGAGCCACATGTTCTCCGCGACGTAGTCGATGACGGCGACTATGCTGCTGTCGATCACTATGCTCTCCGCGTGGAGGGCGAGGGCGTGCTCCCTCTGATCCTTGCTCAGCTTCAGGTAGCTGCTCATGATAATCAGGGAAACGGGGGCGAATCGGTATAAAAAATGGCGGCCATCCAACTAACCCGTTAACAAACGATATACTTATCCATGTTAACATAAATGTTAACTCAGGTGTTTAATGGTGACCGCCGTCGTGGGAGTTCGGGTTCCAGACGAACTCAAGCGGCAACTGGAGGAATTCAAGATAGACTACTCGGAGGACGTCCGAAGGCTCCTGGAGGAGAAGGTCAGGCGTAAAAAGGCAGAGGAGGCGATAGAGAGGCTCAAACGTTTCCGTGCCACGCTACCGAAGCTGGAAGGTGATCACGCTACCATAATCATACGCGAGGCGAGGGACAGCCGCTGAAGACCCTTGTAGTCGACGCCTCAGTCGCCACGAAGTGGCTCACCCAGGAGAATGGCAGCGACGCCGCGCTAGGCCTCCTAGACGACTGGGAGAACGGGGAATGCGACCTTATCGCCCCGGGCCTACTCAGACTCGAGGTGGCGAACGCCATCATCACCTACTCCCGTAGGAGGCTATTGCCGGCAGAAAAATGCTTAGAGGGCATCCAATACCTGAAGGAACTCCCGATAAAATACATCCAAGAAGACTGGGCGCTCATTGAGACTGCCACCGCCCTATCCGTGAAACTTGATGTCGCCGTCTACGACGCTGTCTACATAGCCGCCGCATCAAGTTCGGGTGCAACAATGATCACAGCTGATTACAAACTTTTCAAAAAAATCAGGAATAAGGCTGCTGTCGAGCTTCTCGAGGAAGAATAGTACAGACACTATCAAGGGGCCAAACACTATGCTCCGTAGTGCCTCCGGTTAACATCAAATTAATCAGCTTCTTGGATCAGATGTCTCACAGCTTCCGCTATCCTCCTCCCCCGCGTCTCCGGTTTCTTGGCTTTATCGATCCATAAGATATACCGGAGCTGAGCGGAGTTCGACATCGCCGTGATGTGGGGCTCAACCTTGGAGGCTAGGCTCCCCAGACCTTCTTGAAGAGCCGGACCCAGTTCCCGCCGAGGATGCCCTTTATCTCCTTGTCCGAGTAGCCCCGCGCCACGAGCCCCTTCGTGAAGTTGGGCATATGCTCAAGCCAGCCATAGCCCCAGCTCTTGTCCATGGCCGTGTGGTAGGTGACGTCGACCCTATCCGGGTGCTTCCAAATGTAGGCGCCCCGGGTGACGGAGTTCCTGTAGTCGAGGTCGGAGCCGAAGCCCACGTGCTCCGCGCCGACGAGGTCGACTACGTAGTCTACCTGATCCATGAGGTCGTCGGTGAGGGTCGTGGGTTTACCAGTCTTTGCGAAGAACGGGGTGACTCCCAGCATGCCTCCCTTCTCTGTGCATGCCTTGAGTGCATCGTCTGTGCGACCCCGGCCGAGGGCGACCTTTACGAACTTCTCCCCACCCGCCCACTTGGCGTAGGGGCTGAGGTCCCGGGGCGTCGTCGCCCTCGGTATGACGTGTGTGAAGCTCACCGGCTGCTTGGAGAGCTCGATCGTCTCCATCGTGCTCCTGTCGCCGACGTGGCTGAGGTCGATGAGCATCCCCCTCCTGTTCATGGCCTCGACGAGTGATACGCCGAAGTTTGTGAGGCCGCCGTCTACGCGGTCCCAGCAGCCGTCTGCGGCGTCGCTCCGCTGGTAGCTGAGCTGGATGATCCTGATGCCCATCTCCCAGGCGATGTCGAGGAATGCGGTCTTGGCCTCGAGGAAGAGGCTGTCTTGGGGGCCGAGGATGAGGGCGGACTTGCCCTCATTCTTCGCCCTCTCGATATCCGCCCCCTTACGGACGATGAGGGTCTTGTCCCTCTTCCTCTCCGCCCACTCGTGGACCTCGGCGACCTCCCTCATCGCCTCGCTCAGGGTCCTCTGCATGCAGACGGTGGCGTTGCTGGCGGTGACGCCGCCCTTCGCCATGTCCTCCAACATCAGGTCCTCGCCGACGTAGTCGATGAAGGCGACGATGCTGGCGTCGATGACTATGCTCTCCCTGTGGAGGGTCTCGGCGTGCGCCAGCTCGTCCTTGGTTAACGATAAATAGCTTCTTGGAGCCATGGGGGATACACGCCTTCAACGTTTAAAAAAGGGGCATACACGGAACCATGAAGCAACTAATTACACATACAATTAATACGAATATCATATATTCGAGCCCGCTTTAACTAGAGGTTAACTCGCCCCGGGGGGGGGTCTTTACGAAGGTAGGCATCTTCATACCCGTCTACAAGGAGTCGGAGCAACTGGAGCCGCTGCTCAATGCACTCCTGGCTGACCCGTACCCCGACAAGGAAGTGGTCGTCTGCGTGGATGAGCCGACGGAGAAGACCAACGCCCTCATCGCGGCTATGAGGGACAAGGCCAAGTTCAGGGTGAGCGCGGAGAGGCTCGGGAAGGTTAACGCCCTCAACAGGGCCGTCGAGGAGAACCCCTGCGACGCCATCATCTTCCTCGACGGCGACATAGAGGTGCGCCAGGAAGGCTTCGTGGGGCGCGTCGTCGAGGCGATGGACGACTTCGACCTCATCGAGATAAAGAAGAAGATAATCAGAGACTCATTCGTCGCCAGGATAGTCAACTACGACTACCTCAGCGCCAACTTCACGAGCCTCCTCTTCTTCAAGTACCTCGGCCGCTGCCTCGGCTTCAACGGCTCCGCCTTCGCCCTCAAGAGGAGCGCATGGGAGACCCTGGGCGGATTCGGAAAGGAGATCTGTGAGGACCTCGACATGGCGACCCGGACGTACATCGCGGGGCTCAGGTTCGGCTACGCCGAGGATACAGAGGTTCACAACAAGGTCTCTCCCAGTTGGCGGGTCTGGGCCAAGCAGAGGAGGAGGTGGGGCACCGGACAGGCGCACTGGCTTAAACGCCGCTACAGGATGCTCGCGGGGAGCATCGCGGAGCACCCGAAGGTGCTGATGGCCGCGCTCCTCATCATCTTCCCCAGTCTGCCTATGTTCATGGCGACGTTCGCCTTCCCCGACACGCTCTACGTCAACGCCGTGAGCTTCGGCCTCGTGCTACTCGCCAGTAAACAGCTCCTCTTCCTACCCCCAGTCGTGGCGATGCTCCTCGGCGTGGCCACCCTCAAGGCCCTATCCGCCGTGATCATCCTCTTCTCCGCCTTCTCCGCAGTCTTCTACTACTTCGCGAGGCGCCTAGGCTACGCCTTCAACCTCCCCGAGTTCGCTTTCTTCTTCTTCGTATACAACCCCCTCTGGCTGACCATAAGCATCGCGAGCCTCATGAGGGAGCTGATCTGGAAGAATCACCTTAACCTCGACTGGAAGATATAGGAGGGGCTCAGCAGCCGACGGCCCTCGACTCGAAGTTCGTCAGGGTCGTCGTCACGCCGCCATGCAGGAGCCCCGTCGCCGGGTCCCTTAGGACGCCGACGGGCCGTGCCCAACTCCTGAGCTCCTCGTCGACCCAGTCTAGGTCGTGGCCCATGGCGAGGAGCCTATCGCGTACCTCCGGCGGGAACCTGCTATCGATGAAGAGGCGCCCCGTCTCCCGCGTGCACCTGGGCGCCTCGATCGCCTCCTGTATCCCCATCTTGAAGTCTATGACGTGGAGGATCACCTGGAGGACGGCGACGGGGATGTTCCTCCCGCCGGGGGCGCCGCAGGCGAGCAGGGGCACCCCGTCCTTCAAAACAACTACGGGGCAGACGTTCTGAATCCGCCTCTTCCGCCCATCGATTGAGTTGGCGTGCCCGGGCTCCGGGTTGAGCCCATACATGGCGTTGTTCATCGTGATCCCGGTGCCGGGGATGACGACGCCGGAGCCGAAGAGGTTGACGAGGGTCTGGTTCACGCAGACCATGTTTCCCGACTTGTCGGCGACGGCGAGGGATGTGGTGTGGTCGGGCTCGAAGGGCCATGGCTTCCCGAAGCCGATCTCCGCCGCCCTGTCTAGGCGAATCCCCCTCCTCAGCTCCACCGCGTAGGCCTTCGAGACGAGGGCCCTCTGGGGGACCTTCACGTAGCCGGGGTCACCCATGTACTCGAACCTGTCAGCGTAGGCCAGCCCTATGGCGTCCCCCACGAGGTGCAGGTGCTCCGCAGAGCCGAAGCCATAACCCGCTAGGTCATACCCCTCCAGTATGTTGAGCATCTCGACGAGGGTCGTCCCGGCGTGGGTGGGGTCGTAGACGATCTCGTGGCCGCGGTAGCTCCCGGGCTCGGACTCGGAGACTATGGGCTCGTACATCGCGAGGTCCTCCTTGCTGATCAGGCCGTTGTTCGCGGCCATCTCCTCGGCTATCGCTTCGGCGATCCACCCCTTGTAGAAGGCGTCCCGCCCGCCCTCGGCTATCGCCCTGAGGCTCCTCGCCAGGTCCCTCTGGATGAGCACCTCTGGCTTGGGCAGATCGTATGTGAATGGGGTGTATGGGAACTGGGAGTCATGTAGGAAGGTCTTCCTCCACTCGGGAAGGTGCCAGAAGGTCTTCATCCGCTGGAATATGTAGCCGGCGGTCCACCAGCCGACGGGGAAGCCTTCCTCGGCGACGCTGATGGCGGGTGCCATCACCTCGGGGAGCCTCATCGACCCGTACCGCCTCAACGCCTCGG
>Ga0315275_10000456_pt1 | contig 33654 bp, 27 predicted proteins | sample YL17G03_0_MG_FD_205557 | JGI IMG/M metagenome (GOLD analysis project Ga0315275, IMG submission 205557) | Sediment microbial communities from Yellowstone Lake, YNP, Wyoming, USA - YL17G03_0 | ecosystem: Environmental > Aquatic > Freshwater > Lake > Sediment | place: USA: Wyoming | collected...
CCCCCTCTATCTCGGCAAGGTTATCGTGGCCATCCCGAGGTATACAAAGGGTACACTGGCTCTTGTTCCCAAGAACAAGAAGGGTCAGCCCCTCAACTCGAAGACCGAGGCACTCGACGACCCTCGCAGTGACACGCCCGACCTGCTGCCGCCGGCAGGCACCGTTGATAAGGGCAGTGTTGCCACCGGGGCGGGGAAAGGCGCTCTCCGGGAGATCAAGGAATGGCAGGCGATCATGGATTATCTCCGCCGCCTGCCGGTCAAGAGCAAGGGCGAAATTCCCACCATCCCGGTGGATGAGCGCGCCGCAGAGGTCCGGGCGATCAAGGCGGGCTGATCGATTACAATTTGTGCCTATGCGGATCGTAAACTCGCCGGCATCAAAGTTCCAAAGGAGTCCGTGGCCCCGGCCCACGCGCCCTCTTTGCCGAATCTTATGGTGACCAGACGGGATTGAACACAAACTGGAGACGCATATGTCCGAACCCGAGGTTTTGCAGGAATTGCCCGACTTCTCCCTGGTCCTGGGCGGTCCACTGTTTCAGTTTTTCGGGCGGGCCCATCTGTCTGGAGATGCGTTGGAGCTGCTGCACCTGCGTATCTTGGTCATCGCGCTCATCGCCTGGTTGCCGTTGTTGCTGTTGTCATTGCTCGGGGGCCACGCTCTGGGTGGCGGTCTCAAAATCCTTTTCCGGTACGACATCGAGATGCACATTCGACTCCTGAAAGGGTTTGCGTGAGTACGGTTTGCTCGCCAGCCGCTATGTGCAAGAATTTGACGAAAAGTGGGTCCAAGGGGGCGCATCCAGTAACGAGGAACTCATGGGGAGCGGCGATATTCAGTCGCTGGCCGCAGTGACCCTGGCGCCTCTGCTCCCCCTGACACTGACAATCTTTTCACTCGAGGATGTGCTGCTCAAGGTGATCCAGATACTGTTGTGATCCCGCAAGTGGGTGGCAAGAAAAATGACCAGACGCCAGTGGTCATGGGGATCCACTCTCATTTTGGCGGTCTGCATCAGGATTTGAGATGGATTTCATCCTCGGGGACCACACGGCTGTGGAGGCAAAAGCAAAGCGCAACGTGGGGGAGTCCGACATCCGATCGCTTCGGGCAGTGGCGGAAGAGAAGAAGTTCAAGCGTTATCTGTGTGTTTCGCTTGAGCCGCGTCGCCGCACAGTGGGCAATATTACCATCCTCCCATATGCAGACTTCTTGGAGGAACTGTGGGATGGGAGGTATCGTTGAGGGACCACAGGAACCTTCGATCACTCACACAACTCCATCGGGTGTTCGAAATGCGATTCAGAGGATCGGCCGGGTCATTAGCCATAGACAGAACGAATTGGAAGCAGATCAGTCTTCAATTAACTTTAGCTTTCTGCCCAATTCATCGATTGGAATGAAAACGTACGTTCGCCCATCCTTCACCGTCCTAAAGAGACCTTTCCTTTCCAACTCGAAGAGGTCTGTTCTGGCAGTTTGATAGACGACACCGTGAGTGTTCATGTGTCTGCGAATCGAAAAAGTGGCGTCGGGATGTCTCAACGCATGTTGCAAAATTTCCACTTGACGGTGGTTCAAGCCCGGAACTTTGCGCAGTTGTAGTCTCGCCTTCTTCAGCACTCGTTGCTTCCTCGCCATGTAGAGAGTCAGGTCCTCTATTGCAATACGAAGAGCTCTAACGTGGAAGGCAACGAAATATGTCAGATCTCCTTCATCTGTCTCTGAGAATTGGAACGCTCTCATATACTTTGCCGGAGCCTTGAGAATAATCCTGGATATCGGCAGGTACTCCATCAACCAGTACTTATGTTTTAGCAGGAACCAGTAGAAGAGAGCCCTCGAAGTTCTTCCGTTTCCGTCGAAGAAAGGATGTTCGTATGCCAACCAGAAATGCAGGATGATCGCTTTAGCGACAGGATGGATGAACGATGAATCCGGGGTTTCGTTCGCAAACTTACAAAGGAGTTTGACTCTCCGATCGAGTTCAGATGCAGAAGGTGGAGTGTGCAAGATGCGGCCATCCAACATGTCAACAACGTGAACGTCTTCATCGGCCCGCCGAAATCGTCCCCCGGCAGTGGGATCGTCAAGGGTGCCCGCAGTCATGGAAGCTTGCAACTCACAGAGCAGCTCGATCGACAACTCGTGGTCGGAGAGGTCTTTGATTCTTCTCATGGTTCTGTAGTTGTTGAGGACCATCTGTTCACCCCTGTTGCGCGGCTTCCGTTCGTCCCGCAACATCTCCTTCGCTTTCCTGCGTGTCGTTGCAGCCCCTTCGAGGATACTTGAAGCGATTGCCTCTTCCATGAGCGAGTTCAAAATGTATCTGTCACGGTCAGCTTGTCCAACCCCCGGTTCATCCACTAAGATCTGACCTGTCGCGTTTTGATCAATGAAGTGCAATTCGCGTTGAATCCCATCTGGGAGCCAGTAGCCGAAGTCGGTCCCATCCATCCCTTTTAGCGCAATTCTCCTTTTTTGACCGATCCGTGATATCTTCACAAGTGACCAACCCATTTCGGGAGTTAGGCCTTTTGGCATTGGGCGAAACCGGAAAACATGCCAATGCAAGTATTTCTCGTTCGACCGTTGTATTAGCTCATTGATTTCGTCTTTCGAGAGCAACTCGAAAATTCGCTGTGCATTGGTGCGGAGAGTGTTGGCGTAATCTGGAGGTGCTGCAATTGGCTTCATGGCGACTGTTTCCCTTATACTAATATGTACTAGATTAGTACAAATATCAATACTAAATTAGTATTGATTAGTATAGATTGACATGTAGAGTAGTTGACTGCCACTGGCAAGGAAATGGGTCAAGAGAGCCCTCAATTGTCTTGAGAATCTGAAGTCAGGACCCCTTCGGGAAGAATCTCTCTTTCCATGACAGAAATCACCATTTTGTGGTCCTGTCTTTTTAGATGGAGTTGAGCGTTGCGGTACTTTTCTTTCTTGCACGGCTCCTTTCGATTGACTATAGTCAGCAGTCTATAGACTATTGTCAATTGGTTGGTAGCGGGGGCCCGCTACATTTCCTACCTGCAATGGTGGAAAGCAGTGTGCTTGTTTCCGGCCAAATCAACTTCTGAGGCGTTTCCCAGCATTATGCCGAACCCGGCATGGAACTTACGGCGCTGACCCACATGCCGAAAAGCGGCCGTTGGCAGCCAATTGCCACAATATATTGCCCTTGACAGTTATACGCCAATGGCGTATGTTGCCATATGCTCATCATAGAGACCCCAGTCTTCACTAGGCGAGTGCTGGAAATGCTCACCGACAGTGAGTACCGGGAGCTACAGGATTTCCTAGCACAATACCCCGATGCAGGCGATATCATTCCGGGCAGCCACGGACTGCGGAAGCTGCGATGGACGATCTCCGGCAAGGGAAAGCGGGGAGGAACGAGGATCATTTATTATTGGGTGAGACCAAGGGACACGATACTGATGCTTTTTGTATTCAAGAAAAGCGAACGGAGCGATCTAACCAAAGATCAGCTTAAGACATTGCGATCAATTGCCGCGAAGGAGCTACGATGAAGAAGCAAACATTTGATGAACTGATGACGAGCATTGATCAAGGCGGCACCATACTGCGAGGCAAGAAAGCGCCGAGCCGATCATTCCGCATTGACGATCCGAACGTTTCGGCAATTCGCCGTCACCTGGGGCTCACTCAACAGAAATTTGCCGAGCTACTCGGCATCAGCCCGGCAACACTCCGTAACTGGGAACAAGGCAGAAGGAAACCCGAAGGTGCGGCCCGCGTACTTCTCTGTGTCGCGGCGAAATATCCGAAGGCTGTTTTGGATACCGTTAGCGCCTGACTTCCGCAGCCGCCAAGGAACTCCTTCTTGGGATCACATTCAAGGAACTCAATGAGACAGAAGTGTGGCTTGAGATGCTGATCGAGCGAAACGTGCTGCCGGAACCTGACCTGCGGTGCGTTCTCCAGGAGTCCAAGGTGCAGCGCCGGATTCTAGAGGCAAGTCAGAAGTCGTCCAGCGGGTTGCCAAAGCATGTTCCTACGTAAGGAAAGAAGAGGCCTACAAACCGGCCTTTCGGCGTGAAGCGATATCGTCTAACTATTGACATCGTTCGCCAGGGCGTGTATATTGGAATTTGGTATTCAGTCATTCTGTGGTTAAAGCAGAGCACATTTCAGAACAATGCTCACACTGGTGCAAATACTCGACACACTCCGGACTCACCGGGGCTCACTCACGCAACGGTACGGCATCCGCGCCATAGCGGTCTTTGGCTCATTCGTACGAGAGGAGCAAACCCCACAAAGCGATGTAGATGTGCTGGTGGAGTTTGAACGCCCCCTCGGACTTGCCTTTGTGGATCTGGCCGATGAAATCGAGAGTATAATCGGCATGCGCGTTGACCTCGTCTCACGCGGGGCCTTGAACCAGAGAGGCTACGATTCCATCGCCCCGGATCTACGCTATGTCTAAGCGCAACCCACATCTCCTTCTTGAGGACATATTGCTCTCGATGGAGAAGATCTCCACGTACGTCGGAACGATGGAGAAAGACGCCTTCTTGAAGGATGGGCGCACCGTGGATGCAGTCGTGAGGAATCTCGAAATCATCGGGGAAGCGGCTTCCCGAATTCCCGATGATTTCAAAGGGGCCCATCCGGAGATTCCATGGCGCAAAGTAGTCGGGCTGCGCAATCGGATCATAAATGAATATTTTGGTGTGGATCTGGAGATAGTCTGGTCCGTAATATCAAATGATCTCCCCCCATTGAAAGCTGGAGTGAACCGAATCGTCGACGATCCGCACTAGCGTTCGCTCACCTTCACCAATACGGCAGTCACCCCGCCTTCCACCTTCAAGCGTATTTGCAACTTGTTGCCGATGGCGTTTTTCTCTTCCCCGATGTCGGAAAAACGCGTCGGTTCCTGTAGTAATCTCCGGGAGGGGAACCGTTATGGCGAAAGGGGATGACATACAGGCGAGACTGATGGCCTTTGCTCGAGGGGCAATGGACATCGGCGACCAGCTTCCGAAGACAACCGCCGGAAATCATATCGCCGGCCAGTTGCTGCGATCGGCGACTTCAGCCGCCTCAAACTATGCTGAGGCACGAGGGGCAGAGAGTAAAAGCGACTTCATACACAAGCTTGGGCTGGTGTTCAAAGAGCTGAACGAATCAGAGGTATGGCTGGAGCTGATCCTGAGCCGCCAAATGATTGCCGGCGATCTCGTTCCGACCGTGCTCGAGGAGTGCAAGATTTTGTGCAGAATTGCCGCGGCGAGCCGTCGAACTGCGCGTAACGGACGGCAGCAGAGCGGAGTAGAAACAGCTCAGCCCGAGGATTGCTCGGGCTGAATTGTGTACGGCTTTTTTCGATTGACTATAGTCAATAGTCTATAGACTATTGTCAATTGGTTGGTAGCGGGGGTAGGACTTGAACCTACAACCTTCGGGTTATGAGCCCGACGAGCTACCAATTGCTCCACCCCGCGATCATGTTTCACACTTGCTGCGAAGCCAACCCAATTGTTGAGTGGCGCCTCCGGCGCCACGAAATCCCGCCCGGCTTCTGGGCGGGACTCCACCCCGCGATCATGATTCACACTTGCTGCGAAGTCAATCCAATTGTTGAGTGGCGCCTCCGGCGCCACGAAATCCCGCCCGGCTTCTGGGCGGGACTCCACCCCGCGATCGTTCTATAATATACGAAACATCCCCGCCCAAGTCAAGCTTCCGCCGCCAGACCCAATACCCCGCTCACTTCAGCCACCCCTTCTCCTTATACCACTGAATCGTCTCGCCAATGCCCGCTTCCAGCGATATTTCCTGCTCAAAACCGAAGTCATGCTTCGCTTTCGACGAGTCACACGTCCAGTAATCCTGTACCATGTCCCGCGCCTTCTCGAAATTGATCAAGGCCGGCTTTCGACTGAACAACGAGAAGAACTCGGCAAATGCCGCAATGGTATACACCCCGAACTCGGGTATACGCACGCGAATCACCCTCTTTTCGAGTATCTTCTGCGTGATTTCACCGACCGTGCTCCAATCGTATACCTCCCGGCTGGAAATGAAATACGTCTGCCCGCCCGCATGATTGCTCTCTCCGGCCAACACAATCCCGCGAACCAGATCCGTAACATGGATCAGACTTACATACTTCTCCCCAAACCCCACAATCGGCTGCAGCCCTTTGTTCATCGTGTTGAAGAACTCAAAAACATCCCTGTCCCGCGGCCCGAACACCGCCGGCGGCCGGACAATCGTGACTGGAATAGAGCCCCCCAAGCGCAGGCACTCACGCTCCGCAGCGAGCTTGCTGCGGCCGTATGACGTGATGGGATGCGGAGGGGCAAGCTCGGTGACGGGAGTCTTTGTCGGGCTCGGTCCGCACGCAGTCTGGCTGCTGACGAGCACAAATCGTTTGATACGCGGCGCTTCTTTCAGCGTCGCTTCCAGCAGATTCGTGGTGCCCGTGGCGTTTGCGCGGAAATATTCCTGCTCCGTCTTCGCCTTCGTCAGCCCCGCCGAGTGATAGACATAGTCGACATTCCGCACCGCCGCGGCCAGCGCATCACGGTCAAAAAGATCGCCGTGCACAAACTCAACAGGAAGGCCGTCCAGCCATGCCGTTGAACTGGTCTTGCGGAGAAGGATTCTGACGGTCATTTTTTGCTTGAGCAAAAGCTCAACGAGATGACTGCCGATAAAACCGGTGGCGCCCGTTACGAGTGTGGTCATGGTCCTCTGATTGACTTTTCGGAAGAGTTGAAGTATATTAAAAAAGATTCATACTATCAATCCTGCGCTGCAGTCTCATCCCATTATGCGAGAATAGAATGTCCTCTTCCGATAGAAGTGTGCCCCCCGTGGCTGCAAAATCCCACGCAGAAACAACAAATCCCCATCGATCGTCAGCAAAGAAACCCGTCGACCTCTTCCAGAAGTGCTGGTCGTTCACCCGGGCTGACGAAGTCATAGCCACCGGTTTATACCCCTACTTCCGTCCGATCGAGGAAAACGAAGGCCCCGTGGTTATGATCGAAGGGAATCGCAAGATCATGGCCGGTTCGAACAACTACCATGGCCTGACGGCAGATCCGCGCGTGAAACAGGCGGCCATCAAGGCAGTGGAAAAATATGGAACAGGCTGCTCAGGGTCACGCTATCTTACCGGGACGCTCGACCTCCACATCCAACTCGAGGCACGGCTCGCTGACTTCTTTGCGAAGGAGGCATGCCTTCTCTTTAGTACTGGCTACCAGACCGCCCAGGGGATCATCCCCACCCTGGTTCAGAAGGGCGAGTACGTGATCTCGGACCGCGATAACCACGCCTGTATCGTTGCCGGGAACCTGATGGCGAAGGGGGCCTTTGCGGATTTCGTCCGGTACAAGCACAACGACATGCAGGACCTCCAGAAGGTTGCCGCAAAATTGCCTCTGGAGACACCGAAACTGATTGTGTCGGACGGCGTCTTCAGCACGTCGGGGACCATCGTGGATCTCCCCGGACTCGTTGCCGTCGCAAAGAAGTACAATGCGCGCATCCTCATCGACGACGCGCATGCCACGGGCGTCATCGGGAAGGGCGGACGCGGCACGGCAAGCCATTTCGGCCTCGAGAAGGAGGTCGACATGACCATGGGGACCTTCAGCAAGACATTCTCTTCGCTCGGAGGGTTTGTTGTCGGCGACCGTTCGGTGATCAACTATGTGAAACACCACGCTCCGGCGCTGATCTTCAGCGCGAGCCCCACGCCCGCTTCGGTGGCTGCGGCGCTTGCTTCACTGGAGATCATCCAGCAGGAGCCCTGGCGCATGCAGCGGCTCATCGCCAATGCCGACAAGATGCGGAAGGGTTTCAAGGAAATGGGGTTCCGGGTCATCGATTCCACCACCGCGATCGTTCCGGTGGTCATCGGTGAGGATCTCAAGACGTTCATGTTCTGGCGCGAACTGTTTGATGCCGGCGTCTTTGTGAACGCCTTCGTCAGCCCCGGCGTCCCGCCGGGCATGGCAATGCTCCGGACCAGCTATATGGCGACCCACGAAGACGAACACCTGAACAAGATACTGGAAATTTTCGGGACGATCGGGAAGAAACTGGGCGTCATCTCCTGAGCCGGACTGTCCGCGCTTCCCCGTCCGTGCCATCGGCGTAGCACTATCCGCGCGATCGCACAACACACACCGACTCACGATATCCAGGAGCAGACCGAGGAATGAACTCCGTTACTGTCCGACCTGTCCTGACCAAAGCCGATGAGATGCGGTTCATCAAGTTCCAGTGGAAACCCTACGAAGGGAATCCTACCTGGGTCCCGCCGCTCCTGCTGGACCGGAAGAAGCTGATCGACCGGAAGAACAATCCGTTTTACAAGCACGCAGCAATGGAGCTGTTCCTCGCGGAGCGGGGGGGAGAGCCGGTTGGAAGAATCGGCGCGATCGTCAACGACAACCATAATAAAGAGCACAAAGAGAACATCGGATTCTTCGGGTTCTTTGAATGCGTGGATGACCCGGAGGTCTCGAAGGCCCTCTTCGATGCCGCGTGCCAGTGGCTCCGGGGAAAAGGCGTCACCGCGGTCCGCGGGCCTGCCAGTCCTTCCGTGAATGATGAGTACGGACTTCTGATCGACGGGTTCGACAAGCCGCCCGCGATCCTGATGACCTACAACCCGCCGTACTATGCGCGGCTGATCGAGTCGTATGGGTACACGAAAATCAAGGACCTCTACGCCTTCCGGGTCGAAGAGAAAAAGGTGTTCACGGAGCGATTCATCCGGGTCAACGAGTTGATCAAGAAGCGTGAAGGACTCGTCTTCAGGTCGCTCAACATGAAGAAGTTTGACGACGAGGTCCGGGTGATACGGGATCTGTATGCGCGTGGATGGGAGCACAACTGGGGTGAAGTCCCCATGACCGCGGAGGAATTCGACTACGTCGCGAAGGATCTGAAGCAGATTGTCGATCCCGAGGTGGTGTTTATCGCAGAGCTCAAAGGGAAGCCGGTGGGATTCAGCATGTCGCTCCCCGATCTGAACATCGTGTTGAAGGACAACAAGCACGGCCGGTTGATACCGGGGGTGATCCGGCTCCTGCTGTTTAAGAAAAGAATAAACTTCATGCGGATCGTGCTGCTCGGCGTTCTTCCTGAATACATGAAATCCGGCATCGGCGCGGTGCTGTTCTACGAAACCGCCCGCCGTGGCGTTGCGCAGGGCTACTGGCAGGGAGAGGCAAGCTGGGTGCTGGAAGACAACGTCATGATGATCCGGGGCGCCGAGCTCATGAACGGTGAGAAATGGAAATCGTACCGACTCTATCAGATGCCTCTCTAGTCATTTTGCTCTTTTTCATGCCCATAACGATAACGAGGGTACCGTATGCCTGTCAAAAAGGTTGACAAGATCTGGATGAACGGCACGCTGGTGAACTGGGACGACGCCCGGATTCATGTGCTGTCGCATGTTGTGCATTACGGCTCCAGCTGGTTTGAAGGGATCCGCTGTTATGATACCACGCGAGGGCCGGCGATCTTCAGACTTGACCGGCACATTCACAGGCTGTTCGATTCGACGAAGATCTACCGCACCCCCATACCCTATACCGAGGCACAGATCGAGCAGGCGATCCTCGAGACCATTCGCGCCAACAAGATGCGCGCCTGCTATGTTCGCCCTGTCGTGTACCGCGGCTACAACGACGTCGGGGTGAATCCCTTGAATTGTCCCGTCGATGTCGCCATCGCGGTGTGGGAATGGGGTACCTACCTCGGACCGGAGGCGCTCAGCAAGGGAATCGACGTGTGCGTCTCAACCTGGAACCGTCCCGCCCCGAATACGCTCCCCGGCATGGCGAAGGCGGGGGGAAACTACATTCTCTCCCAACTCATGAAGGTGGAGGCGATCCAGGCGGGCTTCAGCGAGGGGATCGCGCTGGATGTCAACGGCAACCTGAGCGAAGGCACCGGCGAGAACCTCTTCGCGGTCAAAGACGGGGTGATCTATACCCCCTCGATTGCCAATTCCATCCTTCCCGGCGTGACGCGGGCCACGGTCATCCAGCTCGCCGAAGAGGCCGGACACAAAGTCCGCGAGTGGAACATCCCGAGGGAAATGGTCTATGTTGCAGATGAGCTCTTCTTTACCGGCACCGCGGCGGAGGTAACCCCGGTCCGTTCCGTGGACCGCATTCCGGTAGGGAACGGTTCGCCCGGCCCGATCACCATGTCGCTGCAGAAGACGTTTTTCGAGATCGTGAAGGAAGCGAAGGACAGCCATCGCTGGCTGAAATTTGTTTACAACGACTGATCCAGATTGCGATGGGCGGCCGCTGACTTCAGGCCGGCGGCCGCCTGTGCTTCTCACCATCCTGCATGGGGGTCGTCATGAAGAAAACACGCCCTGCAAAGAAACGGTTGGTCAGGAAGTCCCGGGCACGCCGACCGGTCAGGAAACCCCGCATTACACCTCCCTCCGCTGAAGCCGCCAGGTTGATCCGCACCATCCTGGTGCCGATCGATTTCTCCACGCACTCCAAGAATGCCCTGAAGTACGCCGTCCCGCTTGCCCGGCAGTTCAAGGCCGCACTGCATCTTGTCTACGTCGTCGAACCGACGATATACCCGGCCGACCTTGGGTTCGGTCAGGTAGTGCTGCCCGGGGTGGAGGACGAACTGCGGCAGAAGGGGGCCGAGGAGCTGGAGGAGTTGATCATGGGAGAGATCGGGGAAGGGACTGCGGCGTCGTTCGTGGTCCGGACCGGGAATCCGCATCAGGAGATCCTGGCCGAGGCAGCGCAAAAGAATGTCGATCTCATTGTGGTCGCGACCCACGGTCATACCGGCGTCGAGCACATGTTGTTCGGGAGCACTGCCGATCGCATTGTTCACCACGCTCAGTGCCCGGTGCTGACGATCCGGCCGAAATTCAAATAGCGGCTACGCGTTGGCGAACGCCCGGGGCTATTTTTCCCGCTGAACGACGAATTCCGCGAACGCGGTCAATGATCGCTTGCTTGGCGAATCGGGCAGGGCGGCGAGCCGGGCAGTTGCGGCGGCGGCGTATTCCCGCGCACGGGTTGCCGCGTAGTCCAGGCCGCCGTAATTCTCCACGAATGCCACGATCGTACTGACCTTCATCTTCTTCCCGCCGTTTTTGATCATCGCCAGAATCTCTTTCCGCTCACTCTTCGTTGCCTGCGCAAGGGCGTAGATCAATGGCAGTGTCAGTTTCTTCTCGCTCAGGTCCAGGCCCGCGGGTTTTCCTGTGATGCTTTTGCGTCCGGTGAAATCCAGCATATCGTCGCGAATCTGGAACGCGAGCCCGACATTCTCGCCGTACTCCCGCAATGCACGGGTCGTCGCCGGCTCGCCGGTCGCGCTGGAGGCGCCGATTTCGCAGCAGGTCGCGATCAACGAGGCGGTCTTGTCGCCGATGATCCGCAGGTAGCTCTCTTCGTCCATGTCGAGCTTACGGCTCCGCTGGATCTGATGCAACTCCCCTTCGCTCATTCTCCGCACGGACGTCGAGGTGATCTTCAGGAACCCGAAATCATTATGTTCCAGCGACAGCAGCAATCCCCGGGCGAGGAGGTAATCTCCCATCAGGACGGCGATCTTGTTCTTCCAGACGGCATTGATCGAGGCGATCCCCCGGCGCGTGTCGGCCTCGTCGATGACGTCGTCATGGACGAGGGTGGCGGTATGCAGGATCTCGACCAGGGTTGCCCCGCGGTAGGTGGCTTCGGTGATTCCCCCGCACGCGTCAGCGGACAGCATCACAAGAATCGGCCGGACCCGCTTCCCCTTCTGGCGAATGATGTAGCGCGCAACCAGGTCAACCAGGCCGACCTTGGAGCGTATCGATTCGCGGAACACGCGCTCGAAGATCTCGAGGTGACCCTTGACGGGCAGGGCAATATCGCTCAGATTCACAGGCGGTGGTTCTCCACGGTTATGACCCCTTCTCTCTGTTTTTTGCCGCCCAGGAAGAAACCCAGATACTGATCTCGTACAGAAGCATCAGAGGGACCGCAAGCAGGATCTGGCTGACCGGATCTGTGCCGGGGGTCAGCGCGGCAGAAAGGATGAAGATGACGACGATCGAATGCCGGCGGTACTTCCGCATGAACGACGGCGTCAGGATGCCGAGCCGCGACAGGAACCACGACACCATGGGGAGCTCGAAGACAAGTCCTGCGGCCAGCATCACGCTGATGATGAAACTCATGTACTCGCTGATGGCGATGTTGTTCTCAATCGACGGCGATCCGAACCCTGCGAAGAACGTCAGCGCCGCGGGCAGCATGACGAAGTACGCGAACGCGATTCCCGCCAGGAAACAGAACGATGAGAAGAACACGATAGATTTGATATACTTTCGTTCCCGGGGCATCAACCCCGGCGCCACAAATGCCCAGAGCTGGTAGAGGAGATTGGGGACACTCAGGATGATCCCGCCGATGATCGCCACCTGCATATAAAGGAACACCTGACCGAACGGCTTCAGGTTCTGAAGCCGTATGGGCTGTTGACCGGGGGAGAGGTGCTGATTGATCGTGATGATCGGCCGCAGGAGGACCTCCTGCATCAGCCAGTCGATGAAGATCCAACACAGGACGGTCCCCACCACAATCCCGATCAATGCCTTGATGATTCTCCAGCGCAGCTCTTCGAGGTGATCGAAGAACGACATCTCTGAGGGTTCGTCGAGCGGGACCTGGGCCTGTGCATCATCGGTCATGGAGGGTTCTCCGGGCGCTGGTCAGTGTAGCTCAGGGTAGAGCGGGAAGTGTGAGCAGAGCTGTTCGACGCGCGCTGCGAGCCGGGCGTACGCTTCCGGCTTGCCAACGTTCGACAGCGCCTCGTCGATCAGCCCGGCGATCTGTTCCATCTCCGGCTCCCTCATCCCGCGGGTCGTCAGCGCCGGCGTTCCGATACGGATCCCGCTGGTGATCAACGGGCTCTTGTCGTCGAACGGCACGGCATTCTTATTGACAGTGATGCCGGCCTGGTCGAGCGCTTCCTGTGCATCTTTCCCCGTGAGGTTTTTGGTCCGGAGGTCCACCAGCATCAGGTGATTGTCGGTGCCGCCCGAAATGATCGTGTATCCCCGTCGGACGAGATGCGAAGCGAGGGTCTGGGCATTCGCAATCACCTGTTTGCTGTACTCCACAAACGCCGGTCTCAACGCCTCGCCAAAGGCCACCGCCTTGCCGGCGATGACGTGCATGAGCGGGCCGCCCTGGATGCCGGGGATGACCATCGAATCGAGCAGTTCCGACATCCTCTTCACCCGTCCGGATTTCGGGGCCACCTGACCGAATGGATTGTCGAAGTCTTTCCCCATGAGGATCAGTCCTCCCCGGGGTCCGCGGAGGGTCTTGTGGGTGGTCGACGTCACGACCTGACAGTGGGGGATCGGATCGTTCAGCAGCCTGGAGGCGATCAATCCCGCAGGGTGCGCGATGTCCGCAAAGAGAAACGCCCCGACGCGGTCGGCGATTTCACGGAATGTCTTGTAGTCGATGTTGCGGGAGTACGCGCTGGCGCCGACCGTGATCATTTTCGGGCGCTCTTTCCTGGCGAGGTCCTCGACTTCATTGAAGTCGATCACTCCCGTTTCCTTCTGCACCCCGTAGGGAACGAAGCGGTAGAACTGGCCGGAGAAGTTGACGGGCGAACCGTGTGTCAGGTGGCCGCCGTGGGAGAGGTTCATCCCCATCAGTGTGTCGCCGGGCTTGACAAACGTGAAGTAGACTGCCATGTTGGCCTGCGAGCCGGAGTGAGGCTGCACGTTGGCATACTCCGCGCCGAAGAGTTTCTTTGCCCGATCCCGGGCGAGATCTTCGGCAACGTCCACGAACTCACAGCCTCCGTAGTACCGCTTTCCGGGATACCCCTCGGCGTACTTGTTCGTCAGCGGCGAGCCAACCGCCTCCAGCACGGCAAGGCTGACGAAGTTCTCCGATGCGATGAGTTCGAGTTTGGTGTTCTGGCGGTGGATTTCGTTCCGGACTGCGGCATAGATCTCCGGGTCCGCTGCAGCTAGATTGTTCATGGCTATTCCTCGTCCGGTCGCAGGAACCAGAGCTCGCTGATGCTGATGGAAAACGACGCGCGGTAGATCGTGTCGAGTATCAATTGATTGGCAAGCGTTCCCCTCTTGCCGTATTCGAAAGCAACGACGATCCTGTTCTCCCCGCGCAACGGGATGGATAGTCCGCCGGTCACGCACCACTCCTTGATATGTTGCCCGCTGACGTCATAATAGGTCTTCGAATAGGAGGCGCCCAGGCGGTACGAGGTGCGGTCAAGGAAGGGCGCGTTCGGTTCCGTCGCTCCAACAAACTCGACGCCCACACCGGTGCGGAACATATCTCCGACATTGGCAATTGGGGTCTCTCCGAACTTCGCCGTGGACCAGGGCTGGGCATAATAGTCCGCGGCGAGGACGATCCGGTCTGCCGGCTGGTATCCGAGCCCGATTCCATAGGCCAGAGGGAGCTTGAAGTTGACGGTGGACTCGATTGAGGTGTCGCGCGAGGTCACATAATCGTAGCTGCTCTGCGTAGTCGTCGAGAGATTGCCGGTCGTGGTCAGCTGAGCCCCGACCGAGAACCGGCGGAGAGACTCACTCAGGAAGTCGAGTCCCATCACCAACGCGCCGAAGGTGAACGTCGAGCCGTGAGTTCGCGCGGATTCCGTAATCGTTCCGTCGTAAAATCCTACGGTGTCACTGTGCTGCGCCAACGTCCGGTCGAACATTCCGAAATGATAGTTGAACATCGCACCGAGGGAGAGATGGGAAAACGGCCGGTAGGAGAAGCCCAGGAATCCGCGCCCGAGTGTCCCGGTGCCGGTCTGCTCGACGTTGTAGCTGAACTCGCCCCCGGGAACAGGGGAGGCGCCGGCGGTGTAGGTGTTATAGTTGACCGTGCTGTATGGCGTGAAGCCGCCGACAAACACGATCCCTTCAGACGTCGAGAGGGGAATCGCCAGGTACGCTCCGTAGAAGCTCGCTTTGGACATGTACCGTGAGATCTCGCCATCGGTGGAATTGAACCCCTGAAACATCACGGACGCCTCCAGTCTCGAACGGTCCGCGTTCCACCAGGTTGCCGGAGCCATGGGGTTGACGCTGACCGCCGACGATAGCGCAAGGCCGGTGTAGCCCATGCCCGCGCTTCTCGGGCCGGATGGGTAGCGGAGGTCTCCGATACCGATGATGGAATACGATGACAGTCCGCTCTTCTCCTGTGCCAGGGTCGGTGCGGTCATCCAGAGGCCGGTCAGAACGGTGAGACTGCAAAGGATTCGGGTTCGCACGGCCGGTCTCATCTCTCCTGCACAGAATAGGTGATGCGGATACGCGGTCTGAGGGACGGATCCGCCGCGTTGTAGTTGTGGAAGGCATATCGATCCGCCGTGGAGGTTTCAGCTTTCACACGGAAGAGGAGGCCGTAGTTGGTCCCGCTGAGCCACGCCTGGACCGCGGTCCGGACATCGAAGCGGAACGTATAGGAGGCATCTGCCTTTCGTCGTCCTTCGGCGATGGGCGTGGTGATATTGAACCGTGTGTTGTCCGTGGAGCTATTCAGGTAGTGGCAGGTGACGACGCTATCGGTGGTGAAAGGGCCGATCCAGGACGCCCCGGGATCCCGCACCACTTCCAGGTCCGCCTTGTTCACAATGGCGCCGCGAGGGATGGAGCTGACATCGAACGTGAGTTTCCCCCGGTAGGCCACTCCAGCCTGAAGTACCATGAGGGTTGAATCCGACGGTGCCGGAGAAAGGCTTCCGCAGAAGGTATCGATTCCAAGATTATAGATTGCGGTGTCCCGTACGGTCCCCGCAACGTTCTCGGCAATAATCCGGAGCGTCGGCCTGCTTGCGCCGGTATCGTTCTCACACGATGAAAATCCGCGGAGCATGTTGACCGATTGATCGGCGATCAGGATGATGCCGTCCCGCGCGTTGGTCCCGACCGTCGCACTGGAAAGCCATCCCCGGACCAACGCGGTGTCGAGCGCAAACGTCACTGCGCCGGTGTCCGTGGCGGGGCTCCCGGCATAGTGCCCGACGATGGCGGCGGGGTCGTAGAAGCCGGTCTGAACGCTGTCCCATGTCAGGGTTGTCTGCTGCCACGATCGCACAATCTTGAAGGCGGTCATGCTGAAGAGCGACGCCGGATCACCGTACAGGGAAATCCCATGGAGGGTGAGCTGCGCCGAGAGCACATTGATGGTGTCGCGGACCGGGAAGAGGCTCGGATAGAACTGCAGCGGGAAGACCGCGGTGAAGCCGTTGTTGCTCCCGACGAGGTTGATGATGCCGTCCATCGGAATGATCTGCTGGAACGTTGATCCGCTGGCCGCCTCGATGGTGGTGGTGTACACCTTGAAGCCGATCGTGGGGAGCGACGATGTGAGCGAGTTGGCCTGTGAAGGCTCGTCGCCGCATCCGGAGAACAGGATGAGCGCGATGACAGACGCTGTGACGATACTCTGTAGTATAGCCCCGTGCGCAATGCGTTTTCCCATGCTACGTTCGATCTCCTACGATGAACTCTGCGGCCTTCCCTGCCTGGATGTCCACCCTCCGGTTGCCCACGACAGAGGACCGTGTCAGGTTGACGGAGAGCTCGTCCCGACCGCGAAGCGGCATACCGGGAGCCGGTTTCCGGCGGGCGTAGACAACATCGTACGGGGGTTGTCCTTCGGTTGGGTGATGCGGGCCCGTCACTTCTTCGCAACGCTCCTGTACACATGAAGGTACTTCTTCGCGGACGATTCCCAGGAATAATCCTTCCCCATCCCTGCCTTCATCAGTTTTTTCCAGCCGTTCTGGTCCGCGAACGCGTGCACCGCGCGCTGGATTGTCTTGAGCAGCTCGCTTCCCTTGTAGTTCGTGAACTTGAACCCCGTTCCTCCGGAGCCGTTCTGGTCTTCGATCGTATCGTCGAGACCGCCGGTGGCGCGCACGATGGGGACGGTGCCGTACCGGAGGCTGTAGATCTGATTCAGGCCGCATGGCTCGTAGCGCGAAGGCATCAGGAACATGTCGCTGCCTGCCTCGATCAGGTGGGCAAGGTCGTTGTTGAACAACAGTGCCGCGGCAACCTTTTCGGGATACCGCCGCGCCGCTTTCTCAAACAGATCGTGGTACTTCTTCTCTCCCGTCCCGAGGACCACCAGCTGCACGTTCAGTTTCATCATCTCGTCGAGGACTTCGTCGATCAGATCGAACCCTTTTTGGTCCGCCAGCCGGGAAATGATGCCGATGACCGGGACCCGCTCGTCGAAGGGAAGATGCATCTTGTCGAGCAGCGCCTTCTTGTTGTCGACTTTCTGATCAATCGTCCTGATGTCATACCGGTGCGGGATGAGCTCGTCCACCGCCGGGTCCCATCGCGTGTAGTCGATCCCGTTCAGGATCCCCGTCAGATCGGCCTTGCGTTTCCGGGCGATGTCCTGCAGGCCACTGCCGTATTCCTCCGAGGAGCAGATCTCCTCGGCGTACTTCTCACTGACCGTCGTAATGGCGTCGGCAAAGACGATGCCGGCTTTCAGGAAATTCAGTTTGCCGAACGCCTCGACACCATCGTCCGCGAAAAGCTCCCGCGGGAGAAGCGTCTTGGCGAAGGATGTACGGGGGAACGTTCCCTGGTACGCCATGTTATGAATAGTGAACACCGTCTTCGTGTCGCGGAAGAACGGGTCGTCGCTGTATGTGGTTTTCAGGTATGCCGGGACGAGGCCGGTCGGCCAATCGTTGCAGTGGATGATGTCCGGGGCCCAGCCCATGCGCTTCAGGATCTCAAAGACGCTCCGGGCGAAGAAGATGAATCGCTCGTCGTTGTCGGGGTAGTCTTTCTTCGTTTCTGGATGCACATAGAGACCCGATCGCCCGAAGAAATGGTGATTGTCCACAAAATACACCTGCACTTTGTCGTGGGCATTTGCCAGGAACGACGACTTCACGCTGGCGGGGTAGAAGGTCGACCCCACGGGGACCTCGATGTCCTTCAGGCGGATCATTTCATGAAGCTTCGATTTCCGTTCGTTGATGCTCCCGTAGCGGGGCATCATGATCCGGACTTCCTGTTCGAGGCTTTTCAGAACTTGTGGGAGGGCTGCGGAGACGTCTGCGAGACCGCCGGTTTTCGCAAACGGGTCGACTTCGCTGGACAGGAGTAAAACGTTCAGTGGTTTCGTCATGCAGACCCGGCAGTGAAAGGGATGGAACGCAAATTATTCAAATTTAGCAATTTTCGCGGCGAGAATCAAACCAACGGGCCTGCGCGTGCCGGGTGTGAGCTCTTTGAGATGCGGCCAAAAGTGCTTGACAATAAGTGCCACTCTCTCTATATTTACAGTACATAAAGCGTGGAGTTCCGCCTATAGAGTTGTTCGGTTAGAGGTTTGGTTCAAGAGCGGCACAGTGCAGCGCGAACAGCGTTGCGGTTGGGTGCCCGGCGGCTGGTGAGCGTCCTTCAACGAACAACCTATAACGTGGTGGTTTCTCCTGAACAATGGCCCGATCGCCGAATGTTATAGGTGTATTATAGCGTTCGGCTTTTTGTTTCTCGCAACTCCATGATCTGCAACCGTCAAACATACCGCCTCGTTGTCACACTCCTCCTGCTTGGCGTCGGCCTCGTCGCGACCGTCTGTGCGCAGGAGGCAGCGCGATTGACACCGGTCCGGCTGAAAGCCCTCTCTCCTTCCGCCGCAAAGCCGTCGTCTGAAATCACCGTGGTGACGTCCGATAACCGCAGGCTGCTGATCGAGTATCGGCCGGAGTTTGCGCCGTTGCGCACCATCAAGGGTGCCGGGCAGGATTTTCTCCAGGTGGACTTCGAGGGCTCGGCGCCGTTCTTCGGCCCGAACGATGCAGGCAGTCCCGATCTGCGATATCGCGATCTTCCGGTCGCGCTGCCGATCGAACAAGGGAACGCCGTGCGAATTGTGGCGGCGGACTACGAGGACCTGCAGGGCGTGGATCTGGCCCCCGTGCCGCGGGTCAGAATGCGCGATGACATGGTGGAGCCCGATGCCTTCGAACGATCCCCCGACCGATATGCGGGGAGCGGGTTTGTGCCGGCGAACGGTGTTGAGCTCACGAGCATAGGCCTCACACGCAGCGTCCTCGTCGGCGATCTGCGGGTCGCTCCGGTGCAGTTCGATCCCGCCTCACGAACCATCCGGAAATATACCCGTGTTCTGATCGAACTCACGTATGGTGCAATCAACGGGCCACGCATTGCTGCAGAAGACCAGAGGATGTTCCAACACGTTCTTCTCAATGCTGCGACGGCACGGCTCTGGACAGGCACTCCCGCGAAGGTTCAGACGCACACCGCACAGTCAAGCGTGCTGGCCGCTGGGGACTGGTACCGCCTCACAGTCACGGATGAGGGTGTGTACCGTCTGGATGCCCAGTTCCTCAGCGCGGCCGGTATCCCGGTGAGCTCCGTCAATCCTCAGACCATCAAGATTTACGGCAACGGAGGCAAAGAAATCCCCGAAAGCCCGGTCGCGCCGCGCACGCAGGACCTGGCGGAACTTGCGGTCTATGTCGCCGGTGAAAGCGACGGGACGTTTGACGCCGGCGACTATGTGCTCTTCTACGGGAAATCGGTGCGGGGCCTGACGTATGATCCCGCGGGCAGAACGCTCCGGCATTACCTGAACCATTACACCGAAGAGAACTACTACTGGCTGACCTTCGGCGGGGCAAACGGTCGGCGGATGAGTTCGAAGCCGTCGGAGGCAGGACCGCCCGCTGTCACGGCAGAACGATTCCTGGACGAGGCGTACATTGAAGAAGAGAAGATGAACAAGCTGAGCTCGGGAAAGGACTGGTGCGGCCAGAGCATTCCCGGGCCCAGCGGGGCTTTCACCTACGTCAGCGCACTGCCCAATCTCGTGCCGAACATACCCATCCTGTACCGCTACACACTGCTCTCCGCCTCTGACGCACAGGCCACGTTTCGCGTCAGCGAGCACGGATCACAGATCGGCGCTCACTCCATCGCGCGCGTGTACGGCTACGTGTACGCAAACGCAGGGACCTTTGAGGTAAGGGCAACGCCATCGCTGCCCGATCAGACAAGCCAACTGAACTTCGCCTACTCGTCCCCCGGCGTTGCCTCCGAAGGGTTGATCGACTGGGTGGAGATTGTGTACCCTCGCATGCTCTGGGCCGTCAACGGCTATCTGAGATTTCGCTCTCCGGACACCACCGGGGTCGTCGAATATATGCTTCAGCAGTTCCCGGTCATGCCGGTGATCTTTGATGTGACCCAGCACGACAGCGTACAAATGGTGACCGGCGTCGAGGGGTCCTACATGTTCCGGGCCCGTGAGGTTGGAGGGAAGGTGTCCGAATACGTCGCCGCCGGTCCATCGGCATGGCGGACGCCGGCGGCCGTCCAAAAAATGTCGAATCAGAACCTGCGGGGTTATGCGGACGGGGCCGACTTCATTATCGTGACGAGTCCGGAATTTCGGGCGGCGGCGGATAGGCTCCGCGAATACCGTGAGCGCTCGACGGCGGACTCCATCAAAGCGATCGTTGTTGACGTGAACCAGATCTACAATGAGTTCGGCGGTGGAATCCCGGATGTCACCTCCATCAGGGACTACCTCAAGTATGCGTACGAAACCTGGGGCCGCCGGCCGCAGTTTGTGCTCTTCCTGGGTGGTGCATCGTACGACTACAAAGGCATCCTCGGATTCAAGTCGAGCTTCGTTCCGACCTGGCAGAGCGCCGAGTCGCGTGATGACGTGGAGAGCTGGGCAACCGACGATTTCTTTGTCAAGTTTACCGTCTCGGACCGGCCGTCGCTTGTCGTGGGACGGATCTCCTCGCGCAAGCTGTCGGAAGCCGATGCTGCCCTCGAGAAGATTTTCCGGTATGAAGAGTCCTCCGTCCAGGACACATGGAAAATGCGGATGCTGTTCATCGGGGATGATGCCTGGACGCCGGAGGGAGGCGAGATCGGGGACCGGACAACGCACAGTCAGGACGCGGAGACGCTGGCGAGCAACTATACCCCGGATGAATTTGAGAAACGGAAAATCTATATTGCTGAGTACCCGACGGTCAACGCCGCCGCGGGACGGAGGAAACCGGGCGCGTATCAGGCGATCATCGACCAGATCAATCAAGGGGCACTGATCACGAACTACGCCGGTCACGGGAACCCGACCGTATGGGCGCACGAGCGCATTTTCGAGACTGGCTCTTCGATTCCCCAGCTCTTCAACGCCAACCGCCTGTGCGTGTTCTTTCTGGCAACCTGCAATTTTTCGCAGTACGACGACCCGAAGCTCACCAGCGGGGGAGAGCTTCTTCTCAACCGGCTGGAAGGGGGAGCGGTGGCAGTGGTCTCCGCGGCACGAAAGGTGTATGCGGGCGCCAATGCAGCCCTGAATCAGGGCACCTACCGGAACCTCTTTTCACGGGATGCCTACGGGCGTGTCATTGTTGAAAGGCCTGCCACGGCGTTGTTCCTGTACAAGGCGACGGTGAGCAATCTGAAGAACGATCAGAAGTTCTTCTTCCTCGGGGATCCGGCGATGCGTTTGCAGTACCCGCGGCGATACGCTTCGATCGACAGCATCAACGGGGTGCCGGTCGGAACAGACCCCGTCCAGCTCCGATCGCTGGCCAGGGTTCAAATGTCCGGCTTGATCCGGGATGCAAACAACCAGCCCGATCCGGCATTCGGCGGACGGGCAACCGTGAGCGTCAACGATGCGAACCGGAAGCAGACAATTGTGAATTTCTATCCGGGCTACAACTGGGATTATGTCGCCGCCGGCGGAACGATCTACCGGGGCGAGAATTCGGTGGCGAACGGCCGGTTTGCCGCGACGTTTGTCGTTCCGAAGGATGTGTCGTACGCCGATTCCACCGCCCGGGGAAGAATGGTGGCGTATTTCTCCGACGGGAAGACCGACGGTGCGGGATACACCGGCTCCGTCCGCGTCGGCGGGGCTGACAGCGGAGCGGTGGTGGACCACCAGGGCCCCTCCATCGCGATCCGCGTCGGCAGCAAGAATTTTCAACCGGGGGATATGGTGGACGAGAAGCCGATGCTCTACGTCGACCTCGCAGACTCCAGCGGGATCAATACCTCCGGTTCCGGCATCGGCCACCGCATCGAGGCATGGATCAACAACAGTCTTCAAAGCACGGACCTGACAGACTACTATGCCAGCAAGCTGGATGACTTCCGCGCCGGGACCGTTCAGTATCAGCTCCGGGGGTTGACCCCCGGCAAAAACACGGTTCGCGTGCGGGCATGGGACTCGTACAATAATTCGAATGTGTCCGACACGTATTTCACCGTGGCGTCGAGCGACCAGCTGACCATCGCCGATGTCTTCAACTATCCGAATCCGTTTGCTGATGGGACCCTCTTCACGTTCCGGACCAACGCCTCAACGCCGATCGATGTGACCGTGAAGGTGTATACGGTGGCGGGACGTCTTATTCAGACCGTCGAGGGGTCGTTCAGCGGCGAACCCTACGTTCGTCTCCACTGGGACGGACGTGACCGCGACGGTGACATCATTGCCAATGGTGTGTATTTGTACAAGGTACTTGTTCGAACGAACGACGGGGGGCAGAGTGCGGAGGCACTCGGCAAGCTCTCCGTGATCCGATAGTTGTCTGTACGCATGATTTACCAGGAGGGAAGTATGAAACGATATGCAAGCGTTGTCGGAGCCGCCGCGATCATGGTGCTCCAGTTCGCGGCACCTCCCCCGGTCTTTGCCCAGGGGGAGTCCGCGGTTCCATTCCTGCTCATTGCCCCGACGTCCCGAGCGAGCGGCATGGGTGAAACGGGCACCGGCTGGATCGACGATGGTTCGGCGATCTATTGGAACGCAGGCGGGCTTGCATTCCTCGACGGTTACGAGGTGAGCCTGACGCACACCAACTGGCTCCCCCAGTTCCAGCTGCCGGATCTTTTCTACGACTATATCAACTACCGGATGCCGGTCGAAGCGATTGACGGCGTGATCGCGGTGAGCGGGACGTACCTGAACCTTGGCGAGTTCACCATCACGAATTCCTCCGGCCCGACGCCGATCGGGACCTTCAAGTCGTACGAGTTCGCCATCACGGCAGGATATGCGACCAAGGCCTTCAGCGACCTCGGTCTCGGGTTGAACCTCCGATATATACGCAGTGCCCTTTCCCCGGTGGGTACCGAGAAAGAAGGCGGGAACGGCATCGCGTCAGCCGTCAGCTTTGACATCGGACTCATGTACAGACCGGAGAAACTGGAAGTGCCTCTGATCGGGGACATCGGCAATCAGTTTACCGCAGGATTCAGCCTGTCCAACATCGGCCCGAAGATCACGTATGTGGATGCGGCACAGGCGGATCCGCTTCCGACGAATCTGCGCCTTGGAATCGGCTACAAGATTTTCTCGGACGAGTATAACTCGCTTCTGGCCGCGATCGATGCCAGCCGGATCATTGTCCGACGCCGCGACGACGGCACGTCCGATCCGTTCTACCAGGCCTTCTGGACGTGCTGGGGTGATGGCGGACTCAAGAAAGTGATCGTGAGCGGCGGGCTTGAGTACTGGTATGGGTCGCCGCACCTGATTGCCCTCCGCATCGGGTACTTCTATGAGAACCCCAACTATGGCGGGCGCAAGTTCCTTACCTTCGGTGCAGGGATCCGCTACTCTCTCTACGGGTTCGATTTCAGCTACATCTCTGCAGGGACCGACCATCCGCTGTCCGATACCATCAGGTTCTCGCTCCTCGTGAATTGGGGTGGCGCCGAGTAAGGGAGCGAATGATCACCAGGAGTTTCCGACTGCCACAGTGTCTGCGTCCCGGGAGGCTCTTCCGGGCCTGCCTTCTTGCCGCTGCACTCCCCGGCACGATTCTGGCTCAACGTTTCAGTCATCCCGTGATGGCGTCACGGGAGGACGTGTCATTGATACCCCGCCCGGCCCTTGCCCGCCCCGACACGATCATGCTGCTTGCAGCCATGGTCCAGTTTCAACAGGATGCGGATGTGGGAACGACCGGCGACGGCCGGTTCGACCTGACGACGGCATATGACTCGACGCTGGACGCCCCGCCCCGCAATGCGCAGTACTTTCGCGACCATCTGACGTTTCTCGAACACTACTATTCCCGCGTCTCGCGCGGGAAGACGGTGATCCGCTGGACGCTGGTCGATACGGTGTTCACGCTTCCCAACCTGATGTCCGCCTACAGCCCGCCGAAAGACGGGCCCAATACAGCCGTCGGCAATCTCGCACGCGACGCCTGGAAGGCCGTGGATGCGTCGGGGATCGTGCCGGACTTCTCGCCCTACCGGTGCTTCGTGGTCTTCCATGCAGGCGTGGGGCGCGATATCGATCTCGTCTCCATTTACGGTTTTGACCCCACACCGCGGGATATCCCGTCGCTCTACATCGGATTGAAAGCGTTCAAGGAATTCTACGGTTCGGACTTTCAGGGAATTCCCGTCAACGGAGGGGCGGCGTTTGTTACGAACTCCATCGTCGTCCCGGAAACGGAGTGCCGGACAGTTCCGGGTTTGACCGGCGACGTGTATCTCGAGCTCGGCACCAACGGACTTCTCTGCGCATCGATCGGGAATTTCCTCGGACTGCCGGATCTCTTCGACACCCGCACCGGCCGGTCGGGTATCGGCAGGTTCGGCCTGATGGATGGGCAGGCGATCTTCAGCTTTGCCGGCGCCTTCCCTCCCGAACCGTCGGCATGGGAAAAGCAGTTCCTCGGATGGATTGACCCGATTGCTCTTCCGTCAGGTTCATCGTCCATCAGTCTGCCCGCAGCGGGGCTGGGGACCGTCATGCCGTCTTTCCCTGATACGGTGTACCGGGTGACACTGAGTCCCACCGAATACTTCCTCGTGGAAAACCGGAACCGCGATCCGCAGCAGAACGGCCAGGTGGTCCACTCAAGCTACCGTGGCGCCGTCCGCGACCAGTTCTTTCGGAGGGATACCACCAGATTCAACGCCTTTGACATCTCCGCGCTGGCGGGCGTGGTGACGGATGTGGAAGATTTCGACTGGAGCCTGCCGGGTGGGGTGGACGAAGCAGGGACGTTCTACGACGGCGGTGTCCTGATCTGGCATATCGATGATGCCATCATCGCGCGGACGATCGGGACGAACAGCGTCAACGCAAACCCCGAACTCCGGGGTGTCGACGTCGAAGAAGCGGACGGATCCCAGGACATCGGTCAACAGTATGGGTCGTTCACCGGAGGATCCGGCAGCGAGGAGGGGACGGCGCTTGATTTCTGGTACGAGGGAAACGGATCGCCGGTGTTCAAGAACGACTTTTCTGCAACGACCTTTCCGAACACCAACACGAACAGCGGCGCGATCTCCCACGTGTCGATGCGCAGCTTCAGTCCCCGCGGTCCGCACATGGCGGCGAGCGTCACGCGTGGCGACGCCGAAGTTGCCCCGCTTCCCGGTTTCCCGCGCTCCCTGGGGGAAACACTTGCCGACGTGAGCGTCACGGTGGCGGCCCTGACGAATGACGGCCGCCCCGATATCATCGTCACAACGAAACCGGCCGACAACGAATTTCATCAGCCGGCAACCCGGTCCTCGAAGATCTTTGCATGGTCTTCCACGGGCGGTCCGGTGTTTTCCGGACAGGCTTCTTCGGGACTTTTCGCTGCGGGCGCTTCTCCGGACGAGACATTCATGGGTGCGCCTTCCGTCGCGGATATCAACGGCGACGGCATCCCGGATGTCGTCGTGAGCGGCGGGCGGATCGGGTCGAAAAGCGGACGCCTCCTGGCATTCAGCGCCCGGAACCTGGACGGCGATTCCCTGGCGGATCCCCTGTTCAGCGTCAATCTGCCGCGCCTCCTCGTCGGTTCACCGGCGATCGGCGATTCGCTCGTTGCCGTCGGCGACAATGCAGGCCGGGCATACTTCATCCGCCACACCGGAACGGTCGCAGACAGCGTCGTCCCGACATACTCCGGCGACCAGCCTGTCGAAGGAGTCAGCTGCCTCCCCGGAAACCGGTTTGTCATAACGCGGCACGACGGCTCGCTGACAGTGGCCGGCATGGGGACCACCAGGTCGTTCGGACATCCCGTTGCCGGTCCGGCGATCGCCTGGGCGGGTACGGCACCCGCGGGAGAATCGCCATCCATCCGGTTCTCGACCGGTGACGGATATCTGTACAGCGTGGACAGCACAACACTCGCTCCCCTCTCGTCGTTTCCTGTCACGGTGGGCGGCGTCATTTCACAGCCTCCGGCCCTGGCGGATGTGGACGGGGACGGGCGGAAGGACCTGATCGTCTTCGCCGACAACAGGATTGAAGTATTCAACGACGCCTGCGCGCGGGTCGCCAACTTCCCCGTCACCGTCCGCGGCACGATCACATCACATCCCGTTGTTGCTGACGTTGACGGCGACGGTCTCGTTGATATCGTCGCGGTGACCGATGAGGGACTCGTTGTTGCGTACAACAGGAACGGCATGCCGGCCGCGGGATTCCCGCTCCAGGCCGGCAAAGGAAAACAATCCGTTGCGGCGTTCGTCGTGGGAGACAGTGTCTGCCTCGCGGTGGCGTCGCAATCGGACGGTTCCGTCTCTGCATGGCGAACCGGAAAGGCCATGGGAGGCTCCGCTGCGGCCCTCTACCCGTGGGCTCAATACCAGCAGGATCAGCGGCATTCGGGTCTGGATCGATCGATTTCCACCGGGACGCCTCTCTCGAACGAGTTCCTCCCGAAAGAGCGTGCCTACAACTGGCCCAACCCGGTGTACAACGGAAAGACATTCATCCGCTACTACGTCCGGGAGAGCGCCGCCATCAAGATATCCATCTTCGACCTTGCCGGTGACCTGGTGACGGAATTCAACCGGCCGGCGATGGGCGGGATGGACGAGGAAGTGGAATGGGATGCGACCGGCGTGCAGAGCGGGGTCTACTTTGCACGGATAGAGGCGACCAACGCCGGCACCACAGGCACCACCATCATCAAGATCGCGGTTGTCAGGTAGGGTCTATGCGGCGTTTTCCTCTCCTTCACGTTCTGTCCGCGGTACGCATTCTTCTCTGGTTCCTCCCGGCTCTGACGGCACACGCACAGGAAGACTTCTACCATCCTGAGCTCGAATGGCATACCATCGAGACCAAGCACTTCCTCGTGCATTATCACGACGGCGCGGAGCGGACCGGGCAGGTTGTGGCGAAGATCGCCGAGGAGATCTTTGAACCTGTCACATCGTTCTACAACCACGTCCCGGACGAGAAGGTCAGCTTCGTGATCAAGGATCACGACGACATTTCGAACGGCGCCGCATACTTCTTCGAAAACAGGATCGAGATCTACGCTCCGAGCATGGACTTTGAGCTCCGCGGGACGCATAACTGGCTCCGGAATGTGGTGACGCATGAGTTCACCCACGTGGTGCAGATCCAGACGTCGATGAAGCTCGGCCGGAAGGTTCCCTCCATCTATTTCCAGTGGCTCAATTATGAGCACGAACGGCGTCCCGACGTCCTGTACGGCTATCCCAACGTCATCGTCTCGTATCCAGTCTCGGGGTTTGCCGTGCCCGCCTGGTTTGCCGAAGGAGTCGCACAGTACAACAGGAAAGAGCTGCGATACGATTTCTGGGACACCCACCGGGACATGATTCTCCGCTCCTACGCGCTCGACGGCAACATGCTGTCATGGGAACAGATGGGGGTGTTCGGCAAAACGAGCCTCGGCAACGAATCATCCTACAATGCCGGGTTTGCGTTCGTTTCCTACATTGCGCAGACATACGGCGAGGAGAAGCTCGCGGAAATTTCCCGGAATCTCTCCTCCTTCGGCGTCGTCACGATCGATAAGGCGATCGCGATGGCAATCGGGAAGAGCGGTGATGCGGTGTACGATGAATGGCGTGACGCGCTCCGGAAGGACTATGCCGCACGTGTGCAGCCGATCAAGGGGCATGTGCGGAAGGGAGAACCCCTCACCGTGGATTCCACCGACGAGATCGTGAATCCCCGGCAGATTGAAGACATCGAGACGATGATGCGCCCGCGCACGTCTCCCTTCGGAGGCTGGACGCCGGAGGATTGCCAGCTGAACGCCACGGTGGGGTTTGCGAACCTCTATCCCGTGTTCTCGCCTGACGGCAAGAAGGTCGCCTACGTCAGCGCGAAAGGCGGGGACTATTTCAGCCTCTCGTCGTTGTATGTCTATGACTTCGAAAAGCACAAGGAGGTATTGATCCAGGCTGCCGTCCGGACCGCTCCCTCGTGGTCCCCGGACGGTTCGAAGCTCTACTACGCAAAGCTCACGAGGCGCAATCCCAACTGGTCGCTCCAGTATGATGTGTATGTCTACGATCGGTTGGCGGGGGAAGAGACCCGGCTGACGCACGGGGCACGGGCGATCACTCCTGCGATTGCGCCCGACACCTCGCGCATCGTGTTCGTTGTGAATGCGGACGGTACCTCCAATCTTGCAACGTCGGCGCTGGATGGGAGCGGGTTGAAGATCATCACGCCGTTCCACGACGGCGAACAGGTGTACAACCCGAAGTGGAGCCCGTCCGGTGACCGGATCGTGTTCGACTATTCCATGAAGGACGGCCGTGATATCGCCTGGATACGTCCTGACGGCACGGACCTGCAGTTTCTTGTCTCGGGGCCTGACGACGAGCGCTGTCCCTCCTTCACGCCTGACGGGTCAAAGATTTTGTTCAGCTCCGACAGGACAGGCATCTTCAATATCTACGCCCTGGACCTTACCTCAAGAGCGGTGACTCAAATCACGAGTGTCCTCGGCGGGGCGTTCTATCCGACGATGAACCGGGACGGGGAGCTTCTGTACAGCCTCTATACCTCGGACGGGTACAAGATCTATCGTCTTGAAGAGAGCGCGTTGCCTCCGGTCGGGGGTGAAGCGTACCGCAGGCCTGCCGGATTTCTCCCGTACCCGTATGGCGCAACGAGTCCTGCGCTGGCAGATGAGGGTCCCCAGTTCAACTGGACATCCCTGCGGGCATACAACGATTCCATCCCGCCGGCCGCCGCCTCCCGTCCGTACAAGAATATCTTTACCAGCCTCATGATTGTCCCATTCCTCCGGATCGACAACTACAATCCGACGAGCACGGGGATCGAGCTGTTGAAGCCCGGCGTGTACCTCTTCTCCAACGACATCCTGGAGAAGACGGGTTTCTTCGTCGGAGCCGCAATGAATGCGCGGCTCGAACGGGATCTGTTCCTGATTTTTGATTACCGCGGCAGGGTGCCCTTGTTCTACCAGCTCGGTCTCCAGCCGGTTGCCTCGGCCGAACTGTACAACGTTACCCGCAAGTCGACGGGATATTACACGCTTCCGTCAGACACCATACCCGTCGGGGTGACCTACAATCTTCTGGAGTTTGACTTCGCGCTCAACCAGCGGGCGCTCTCGCAGTTCAGCAACGTCGAGTTCCGCTACGCTCATAGCCGATACACCGCCAGCTCGGACAACTTCATCATTCCATCGTCGCAGGTGTTCGTCAAGGGGCTGAGCGATCTGTATCTGATTGCGAACACGTTCACGCTGACGCTGACCGTGGATGCGATTCTCCCGTCGCGCACGCAGGAGATCAATCCGGTGGGGCGGAGGGTCATCCTCAAGGCGGCGCGGGAGTTGAACAAGTTCAACGGTGATGGCGAGTACACGGTCACGGCGATCGGCCTGCAACCGGTGTACAAGCCCGTCAACTTCACACGGCTCGAGCTGAACTGGCGCGAGTACCTCCCGTTCTTTTTCCGGAACCAGACAATCACGGCGTCACTGCACGGAGGCACCATTCTCGGCCCGCCGGTTGATCCATTCTTTGATTTCTATGCGGGCGGCATGGTCGGGATGAAGGGATATCCGTTCTACTCCCTCGGAGGGAACGAGATGCTCGCGTTCGGACTGTCGTACCGATTCCCGATCATCAACAACATTGACCTGCGCGTCTTCCAGGTGTATTTCGACAAGTTGTACGCCTCCGTGTATGCGGACATCGGCAACGCCTGGACCGGGTCGGTTCCCGCTGCCGACGATTTCAAAAAGGATGTGGGAATGCAGCTCAGGCTGGAGACATTCTCGTTCTATGCGTTCCCGACCAGGATCTTTTTCGACGCGGCATACGGGTTGGACCGGTTCTCGCGCACCATCCCGAATGTGAACCAGACCGTCGCGTACGGGAAAGAATGGAACTTCTATTTTGGCATTCTATTCGGGTTTGATCTCGATTGAGGAGAGCGATGAACATCATGAGGTCGGTCGCAGTCAGCTTGGTCATTGGGTTGCTCGCGGCATCCGGGGCCGCGGCCGGAGAGCCCACCATGCTGGCACGGGCACCCGGGGAAACTGTCCTCCTCTTGACCGGCAGCCCGATGGTTGATCTTGTGGGGCAGGACCGGTTGTGGGATCAGCCGTTCGGCGGCGACACCGTTCAAGGCATCGCAGTTCCGAGCCACAAGTCACCCTGGCTCGCGGCGGGGCTGTCGGTCCTGGTTCCCGGTGCCGGCGAGTTCTATGCGCAGAGCTACTGGAAGGCCGCATTGTTCTTTGCGCTCGAAGTGGGCCTGGCCACTGCCGCCATCGTCTATAACAACAAAGGCAACAACCAGACCAGCTACTTCCAGGACTATGCAAACCAGAACTGGAACGTTGTCAGCTATGCGGAGTACACCGAGACCCATCTCAATCCTCCCAATAAACCGTACAACTGGCGCATACCCGGGACGGATGGGCTGCCGCCGTGGGATCAGGTCAACTGGGCGGAGCTGAACAGAATGGAGCGCGACATCGGCGGGTACTATTCCCACACCCTGCCGCCGTACGGAGAGCAGCAATACTATGAATTGATCGGGAAGTATCCGCAGTTCAACCAGGGGTGGGCAGATGCGCCGCCGGTGTTCAATTATGGCGACCCCGTGAGCCAGATGCTGACGTACTATTCGGGCGAGCGGGCGAAGGCCAACACGTACTATGAGCATTCGTCCACAATGGTCGCGCTCATCGTGGTGAACCATATCCTGAGCGCACTCGATGCCGCCTGGACCACAAGCAACTATAATAATGCCCTCCATGCGCGGCTGGAGATGCGCCCGGTCCCTCTCCAGGGCGGATTCGCCGTGGTGCCGATGATGAAGGTGACGTACGGATTCTGATGGTTTTACTTCGGGACGCGCAGGATCACCGTCACGGCGCCGGCGAAGAAGAGGAGATTGGCCAGCCACGCCGTCAGGAGCGGATTGATGTCCCCGTTGTACCCGAAGACCTGCGCGACCTTCATGAAGATGAGATAGATGAAGCAGACCAGTAGGCTGATGCCGAGCTGGACGCCGACGCCCCCGCGCCTCCGGATAGAAGAGAAGGGAACGCCGAAGAGCACAACGATCACCGAGGCGAAGGGGAACGAGATCTTGCTGTAGAAGTCGACCTGCCATCGCGCCACGTCCTGTCCCGCGCGCTGTTGATTCCGGATGAATTCCTGCAACGTGTAATAGTCCATCTCGTCCGGCTTCTCTTGCTTCTTCCGGAGATCCTCCGGATCGAAATGGAGTCGTCCGGCCGGCTGCGTGTCAAACCGTTCAATCCGCTCTCTCCCCTCCTCCAGCCACCGTCTCGTCCCGTCGTGAAGGATCCAGATCCGGGCCGTTGAATCCCACGTCATCGTCCCGGCGTCAACACGCGCCGCCATCCTGGTCGGATCATCGGGGCTGAAATCCTGGAGGCTGACCCGGGACCCGAGCGCCCTGCCGTCGTCGTAGAAGCCGAGGGAAAGAATCCGTGTCGGGCTATCCTGCACATAGATATTGGCCGCCGACGCCGAGATGACATCTTTGTGGAGGTACACCCGTTCGATGGTGAACTTCTTCCTGTTGGCCGAGGGAACCACCCATCCGTTGAAATAGACGGAGGCGAGGCTGATGACGGTGGCGACGACGACATAGGGCACCATGATGCGGTAGAGGCTGATGCCGCCCGACTTCATCGCCGCGAGTTCGTTCTGTGTTGACAGGCGTGCGGTGACGAAGAGGCTGCCCAGCAGAAGGGCGACCGGGATGATCAGCTTGATAATTTCCGGGATGAAGTACAGGTAGTACTGTGCGATCACGCCCCAGCTCGCCTGTTTGTCTATGAAATCGTCGAGCTTCTCCATCGCGTCGATGACGATGAACACGATCACGACTGCCACGAGCGCGAACAGCGCCGTGCTGAGGAACTGGCGGACGATATAGCGGTCGATGTTCTTCATGGATCGAGGACGCCCGTTGGTGCGTCTATCTCCTTCGGTCTCCATCGCTTCGGGATGAGCCGGGTCAGGAACTCCCAGTGGATGACGAGCGTTTCCCGCGCGGAGCGGAAGGTAAGATAGACACCCATCAGCCCGATCAGGATATTGGCAGACCACATCCCGACCATGGGTGAGACGATGTCACGGTCGGCGAGTTTCTCCCCTCCGATCAGGCATGCCCAGTAGAGCACGAAGAATCCGAGACTGAGTGTTGCGGCGATGCCGAAGCCGCCCTTGCGGGACATGATCCCCAGGGGGATCCCCACCAGCACAAACACGAGGCACGCGGCGGGGATGGAATACTTCTTGTGAATCTCCACGAGGTACTGGTCGATTTGTCTGTCCAGCCCGTCGAGGCGGAACCGGGCCGTGGCCACCGCGGCCGTCATCTCCCTTGCTTTCCGGAGCGCAGCGCCGGTGCTGTCCCCCGGCGGGAGGGCAAGCCTCGGGGCTGCGTCGGATTCCAACCTGCCGGAGAGAAGAGCATCATGCTGTTTCTTCAGGTACGTCTCGAGTTCGTCCTGAATCTGGGCGCGCGTCTTTTCCAGGCTGTCGACGATGGCGATCATTTCCTTTGCGCCGAGCTCCCGATCGCTTCGCGAGAACGCCGACGACGACGAGCGCTCGAAATCGAACCCTTCGACCGCCATGGCAATGCGGTGTGACTCGAATCGAACGCGGCGGTAGAGCGTCATGTTTTGCAGGTCGAGCTCGTGGATCTCTCCATTCCGGAGATCCATGATCAACTTGCGGTAATCGGGCGAAAAGGAGATGGCCCCGCGTGCTCCGGTGATCACGACGTTCCGCGCGGGGTTGGTGTGGTCGTAGAGGGTGACCCCTTCCAACTCATTATTGCGTTCGAACGTCTTGCGGACGAGGATGCTGTATCCCGGCAACTCCTGCGAGAACACCCCGTTCACCAGCGCAAGTGTCGGCTTCTTCCGGCGGATGTCAATCGTCAGCGTCTTGAGGCGGTGATTGGATTCGGGCAGCACATAGTTGTTGAACCAAACGAGGAAGATCCCGATGACGAGCCCTCCGACAAACACCGGCGCCATCATCCGGTAGAGGCTGACGCCGCTTGCCTTCATGGCGGTGATCTCGTTCCTGGACGAGAGATCCCCGAACGCCATCAGAATTGCGACGAGAACCGACATGGGGATGGCCAGCACCAGCATCCAGGAAAGGTTGAGCGCAACGAGTTCAATGATGACCCATGCTGTCAGGCCCTTGCCCACAAGCTGATCGATGAACTTCATCACGAACTGCAGGAGGAACAGGAACATGAGCGTCGTGAGGGAGAAGAAGAACG
>Ga0315275_10000457_pt1 | contig 33631 bp, 42 predicted proteins | sample YL17G03_0_MG_FD_205557 | JGI IMG/M metagenome (GOLD analysis project Ga0315275, IMG submission 205557) | Sediment microbial communities from Yellowstone Lake, YNP, Wyoming, USA - YL17G03_0 | ecosystem: Environmental > Aquatic > Freshwater > Lake > Sediment | place: USA: Wyoming | collected...
GCCCGCCAGGTCGATGTCCAGGGCGTTGGGCAAGGGTTTCCGCACCGCTGCACCTCCTTGTGCCTTCGGTGCTGAGTTTGCACCCGTTGGGTGCGCGCCGTAAAGCTCGATTCACGGATCAGGGGAGGGGGCGCGCCACGAGGGAAGTCAACGCCCTTCATTCACCACTGAAGTTCGGCTTGCGCTTCTCGAGAAATGCCCTCATTCCCTCTTGCTGGTCTTTCGTTCCTATCGTTCGCATCACCGCGCGCCGTTCCTCCGCGAGAGCTTCCTCCAACGACTTCTCTCCCGCGCCGATCACACATTTCAGCACGCCGGCCACCGCGATCGGTGGCATGGCAGCCAACTCCTGGGCCAACTCGTGCGCGCGGCGTTGGAGATCGCTGTTGGGCCAGACCTCGTGAACGAGTCCGATCCGGAGCGCTTCCGGCCCCGAGATCTTCTTGGCGCGCAGGATCATGTCCAGGGCAGCGGCGCGTCCCACGCAGCGCGTCAGACGGGCGGTCCCGCCCCATGCCGGAATCGTGCCTAATTCCAACTCAGGCAGACCGATCTTGGCTCCCTCCGCAGCGGCGACGCGGAAATGGCACGCCAGGGGCAGCTCCAGCCCGCCACCGAGGCAGTATCCGTACAACACCGCGATGAAGGGCTTCTCCGTGTTCTCTATCGCAGCGAGCACGCGCAGTCGCTGATCGAGGACCGCTTGGATGCTGCCTTTCCTCCTGACCCCTTCGGGCAGTTGTTTCAAGTCCATCCCCACGGAGAAGTTCGCGTCTCCGGCACCCGTGACCACGACGGCTCGAACCGACCTATCGGAAGCCAGTTCGTCGACCCGCCTCTCGAGCTCATCCATGAACTCGAGGCTCATCCGGTTCAGCGGCGGATGGTTAATGATGAGCGTCGCCACCGCGCCATCGCGGTCCAGAAGCAGGGCCGGGGATTCCTTCGCCGAGTTAGTCACGACTCCATCTCCGTCGACGCCAGAATCCACTGGCTCTTGAGAACTGTGCTCGGGGCGCGCTGTCATGAGAACCTCCCAGAGAGCTTTGCGTAGACCGTGAAGACGATGTTGCCGCACGGCGTTCAGCTTGTCAACGCGCCGCTCAGCCCCGTGCGGGCGAGGTTCTGCCACCCGCGAGCCGCTGGTTCGCGGCAGCAGCGCGCACCGCTTGACAGGTCAGCGCCGCTCGTGTATGAACGAGGCGCCTGGCTTGGATGGGCGAAGGCGGTGCGACGATGAGACCGTTCTGGCGACGTGGCGACGAGGGAAGCAATGTGCTGATGACGCCGCTATGCAGGCCGTGACCTTCCAGGGCCCAGGCAGCGTCGAGGTGCGGGAGGTGCCCGACCCCCGCATCGAACAGCCCAAGGACGCCCTGGTGCGCGTCACCACCTCCACCATCTGCGGCACGGACATCCGCATCTTCTGGGGCCTGATCCCCGCCCCCACCGGCGCTTCCCTGGGCCACGAGTTCGTGGGAGTGGTGGAGGAGGTGGGCGAGGCCGTCCGCGAGCGAGAGGACGGGGCGCTGAAGGTGCTGCTCAAGCCCTAGTCGTGGGGCCCGCGCCCGGCCCGGGGGCCCGATGGCTTCCACCGCTTCCTCCAGACGCCAGCCATTACCACCGGGGACATTAGCCAGGCCACCAGGAAGTCCAGCCAGGGCGAGACGCTGTCCGTCTTCCTGGTCGGAGGAGACTGAGCCACCGCCGCCAGGCTGGGGAGGGATATCTTCGCCACCCTAATGTCGGTGGCGCCGATCATGCCCGCTATCCACGGGTAGTCTCTATCGATTCGGCTCGTGTAGTAGCAGACATAGGCGTCATTGCCGAGGATCGCTACGCCTGCATAAGCTGTGTCACCGGCGCTGGGCAAATCTGATAAGTACGTCAGGCCGTCCTCTTTCACCAGGAACAGCGACGTGCGTTTCTTGCCCAGGACGCTGCCCTGTTTCGAGAGAGGAGCGGTGCGGGCCGGCTGGTAGCGGCCCACTGCGTATATCTGCCCGTCATAGCGGAAGAGGCGAGGCCCATCCAGTCTGGTGACGCGGCTCTTGGCACGGGCCCAGTCGCTGTAGGGAGGCGACGCTGTGGCTATGAGGGTTGCTGCGTCTGGGTGTCCCCATATGCTTTCGCTGCCCTCCAGCCGCCCCGTCGCGATCATCCTCCCGTTGGGCAAGAAGTGGAGCGCCGTTTCGTCGATCCGGTCCCCCTCGTGGATCTGGGAGACGACGGACCAGTTCATGCCGTCGCCTGTTTTCAGGAGGACGGCTCTTCCGTGCTCGTGCCAGTAGGCCGGCGCGTACCAAGTGGTGGAGTCGAAGGTTTCCGGGTGCCAGAAGAGCCAGCCTTCCGGCTGGACGCCGACAAGAGGAGCCCAAGAGCTTCCGTCGGCGCTGACCGTGTAGGCCGTGGTGTAGGGCTCCGGGTTCCAGGTTCTATTTCTCAGTGCGTACAGGAAGAGCCTGTCTCCAATGGCCGCAAACTTGGGGTCCCTTAGCTCCTCTCCCGTCACCGGGAACTCGGCTACCGCTTCCCAGTGGTGGGCATCGGCCGATTTCTTGACGAGGAGCGTGCTCTTCTCGTTGCCGAAGTGGGCCACGGAGGCTTGATGCGCCAGGTAGAAGGAGTCGTTCCAGTAGATGAGGTCGGTATTGGAATTGTGAGCGCCGTCCGCGACGATGGGCCAGGACTCCATCTGCAACCTGGGGTTGATGTATGCCGTATTCGGTCTCAGGGCGCCAAGCGACGCAAGAATATCGACCATCGGCGGCATGGACCTCCTTCGAGCCGGGTCAGGGGGCCGAATGCGGGGACGCCTCGCCCTCTAGGGCGATTGTTCCACGTGCTCCGTCTTCTCGTCAAAGCGGAAGCTGATGTTCCGGGCGTGCTCCTCGTACTTGCTGCGGATGAGGTAGCCCGTCTCCTCGTCGGCGGGGCGGAGCTTGTGCGCGTAGCGCTGGCGCCGGTCTGGGTCGTAGGATGGCCTGGTCATGCAGTGGCTCCCGATCGGCAATTATACTGTGCCCTGCTCTGTCAACGGATAGGAACGCCTGCCTGCCGCGGCAGGGATTAACGGATGGCTGTGTCTTGACGCATCCGTTTCAGCCAACGCCACCTGGATGATCGGCCGCCTCGAGCAACGGGGGCTCGTTGAGCGTCGGGCGGTGGACGGCGACCGGAGGGTGAAGGAAGTCGTGCTAACACCGCTGGGGGTCAAGACGAAGGCGGACCTGCTCGAGGCGTTCCACAAGCCTCCTCCGGAGAGCGAGCCCGAAGCGCAGGTAGCGACCGCGGTGGCAGCCTCCCCGCGACCAGGCTAGCTGTCCTTGTCAACCTTTGCGCCTGGGGGTAACATGGCGGTGTCGTCCGGAGGTGGTGCGTCGGAGGTGTCGCGACGAGGCGGTTGGTCCCTCTACTGCTCGTGCTGTCCAATGTGACGCTTGCAGCGGCCTGCGTAGTTGAGCAGGAGGAGCTTGAGACGGCGACGCGAGCACCCACCGGGACGCCTCAGGCGACGGCCACCTCGCAGCCGTCAACACTGATCCCCACGCTCAGCCCGACGGTAGACCTCGCGGCAACGCCGAGCCCCACGCCGCCGGCCACAGGAACATCCACGCCCGCGCCAACCCCCAGCGCATCCGGGCGCATCATCTTCGTTCGTTCGATCCAGCACGACTGCGAGATGTACGTGATGAACGGCGACGGGAGCGGCCGGACGAGACTTATGAGCGATCCAGCCGCGTGTGACGAAAAGCCGGACTGGTCGCCGGACGGATCCAAGATCGCCGTCAGTTCGATGATGGGCGGCGGCCTAGCCGAGATCTACGTGATGAACGCCGACGGCACGGGCCGGATCAACCTTACCAACGACCCGTACTACGACGGCGAGCCCGACTGGTCTCCCGACGGGTCTCGGATTGCCTTCGGCTCAAACCGGGACGGCTACGAGCAGATCTTTGTCATGAACGCCGACGGGTCGGGCCAAACCAATATCAGCAACAGCCCAGCGGGGGACTGGTTCCCCGCGTGGTCGCCGGACGGGTCCATGATCGCCTTCTTCGCGCAGCGCGACGGCAACGACGAGATCTACGTGATGAACGCCGACGGCACGGGCCAGACCAACCTTGCCAACAACCCGGCGGGAGATTTCCACCCCGCGTGGTCGCCCGACGGCTCCAAGATCGCCTTCGCCTCGACGCGGGACAACAACGGCCCAGGCAACGCCGAGATCTACGTGATGAACGGCGATGGGACGGGCCTCATGAGACTGACCGACAACCCGGCGGAGGACTGGCTCCCCGCTTGGTCCCCCGACGGGTCTAGGATCGCTTTCAATTCTGACCGCGATGGTGACTGGGAGATTTACGTGATCAACGCCGACGGGACGGGCCTGACCAACCTGACGAACGACCGGGCCAACGACGGCGAGCCTGACTGGTCACCCTAGCGGGGTCAGGATCGCACTGCTCGTCCACGCTCGCGTGACTTGACGCCCTCGAGCCCTTCGGCGCGCTCCGTGCGCTTCATCAGGCAATCCGTGTCAGCTCCCACCCCTGGCCCTTGACACGCTCTTCCCAAGGCCATATCATATCTATAGAACCCCCACCCAGGGGGTATGGGTAGAGAACGATGAACAGCACAGCACAGACCAATCTGGAGGTGAGCAAGGTGCAGGACTCTACACGGCAAGACGTCCTGAAGCGCCTCAACTACATCGCGGGGCATCTGGAGGGTATCCGCCGCATGGTCGAGGAGGACAAGTACTGTCCGGATGTCCTTAAGCAGACCTTCGCGGTGCGGCGGGCCATCGAGAAGATGGAGGCGATGATCCTGGAGGGCCACCTCCACACCTGCGTGGCCCACGGCATCCGCGATGGGCGCGAGGACGAGGTCATCAACGAGCTAATGGAGCTGTACAACCTGGCCGGCCGCGCCTAGGGGTCGGAGGAAGGAGGCTGAGGTGATGGACTGGGCATGGGGAATACCGGTGGTGCTATTTGTGCTGGCCTGTCCCCTGATGATGGTGGGGATGATGGCCTTCGGGTGGCTGTTCATGCGGGGCCGCTCCGGGAGCCACGGTGGCCACAGCATGATGATGTGCCACGGTGGGCACGGTGGCAACGGGCACGAGGAGCATGAGCAGGCTAAGTCCGCCGAATCGGCGGACCTGGTGGCCGAGCTGAAGGCCCAGCGCGAGCGGCTGGACCAGTTCATTGCGCGGGCGGAGGAGAAGTCCGCCCGATAGCCCTGGCTCAACGTACCCTAGAAGGGAAGCATCGGGATGGCGAAGGGTAAAGTGGAAGAGATCACCCTGCCGGTGGCGGGCATGAGCTGCGCCGCCTGCGTCAACAAGGTGGAGAAGGTCCTGAAGGGGCTGCCCGGCGTCGCCGACGCCAAGGTGAACCTGGCCGCGGCCAAGGCGGGCGTGGAGTACGACCCCGCCGCCTGCAGCCTGACGGACATGGCGGAAGCCATCGAAGGCATCGGCTATGAGGTGCCGTGGGACCGCATCGAGCTGCTGGTGCTGGGCATGATGGGCACTCATTGCCAGCAGAACATCGAGCAGGCGGTGGGCGCCATGGAGGGCGTGGCTAGGGTCGAGGTGAACCTGGGCACCGACACCGCCGCGGTGGAGTACGCCGCCGGCGTCATCTCACCCGCCCAGATCAAGAAGACCATCCGCGAACTGGGGTACGAGGTGTCGGACAAGGCGGAGGGCGAGGCGGCGCTGGACCGCGAGCGTCAGGCCCGCCAGCGGGAGGTGCGCCGCCAGGTGGTGAACCTGCTGGTGGCCTTCCCCCTGGGTCTGCTGGTGATGCTGGGCACCTTCCGCGACTACTGGGTGCTGGACAAGGTCATCCCCGAGTTCCTGGCCAACAAGTACACCCTGTGGGCGCTGGCCACGCCGGTGGTGCTGGGCCCCGGCCGCCAGTTCTTCGTCAATAGCTTCAACGGCCTGCGCCGCGGCGTCACCGACATGAACCTGCTCTACGCCACCGGGATCGGCGCGGCGTACTTCATCGCCGTCGTCAACACGTTCTGGCCCGACGCCGGTTTCGGCGGCGAGAAGGCCACCTTCTACGAGTCGGCGGCGCTGCTGACCTCCTTCATCGTCCTGGGCCGCTACCTGGAGGCCGTGACCCGTGGCCGCACCTCGGAGGCCATCCGTAAGCTGATGAAGCTCCAGCCCAAGCGGGCGCGCGTCCTGCGGGGCGACCAGGAGCTGGAGATCGGCGCCGACGAGGTGGAGGTGGGCGACATCTGCCTGGTGCGCCCCGGCGAGAGCATCCCCGTGGACGGCCTGGTGGTGGACGGCTACTCGGCGGTGGACGAATCGATGATCACCGGCGAGAGCATTCCGGTGGAGAAGAAGGCCGGCGACGAGGTCATCGGCGGCACCATCAACAAGACGGGCGCCTTCCGTTTCCGCGCCACCAAGGTGGGCAAAGAGACGGCCCTGGCCCAGATCGTGAAACTGGTGGAGGACGCCCAGGCCACCAAGGCCCCCATCCAGCGCCTGGCCGATACCGTGGCCGGCCAGTTCATTCTCGGCGTGCACCTGCTGGCCCTGGGTGTGTTCCTCTTCTGGTTCTTCGGCGGTTTCAACTGGTGGTTCGACCCCGATAGCCGCTTCATCCTCTCACCGGCGGAGCTCAGCGGGCTGGAGGTGTTCGGCTTCTCGCTCCTGCTGTCGGTGACCGTGCTGGTCATCTCCTGCCCCTGCGCTGTGGGCCTGGCGACACCTAGCGCCATAATGGCCGGCTCCGGCCTGGGCGCCCAGAACGGCATCCTGTTCAAGGGCGCCGACGCCATGGAGGCCACCGCCAAGCTCCAGGCCATCATCTTCGACAAGACGGGCACCCTCACCCAGGGCGAGCCGTCGGTGACCGACGTCGTCTCTCTGAACGGCGGCCGGGACGAGGTGCTGCGACTGGCGGCCATCGCCGAGCGCAACTCGGAGCATCCCCTGGGCGAGGCCATCGTGCGGGGGGCGCAGGAGCGGGGCCTGGACGTGCCGGCCGCGGAAGAGTTCGCCGCCATTCCCGGCCACGGCGTCGAGGCCCGGCAGGACGGCGTGACCATCCTCCTGGGCAACCGCAAGCTGATGGCCCAGAAGGGCGTCGGCCTGGACGGGTTCCTGCCCGAGGCCGAGCGCCTCGAAGGCGAGGGCAAGACGGCGATGTTCGTGGCCGCCGGCGGGCGGGCGCAGGGCATAATCGCCGTCGCCGATACGCTGAAGCCGACCTCGGCGCAGGCGGTGCGGGAGCTGCACCGCCTGGGCCTGGAGGTGGCGATGATCACCGGCGACAACCGCCGCACGGCGGAGGCCATCGCTCGCCAGGTGGGCATCGACCGCGTACTGGCGGAGGTGCTGCCGCAGGACAAGGCGGCGGAGGTGCGCAAGCTCCAGGAACAGGGGCGGCGGGTGGCCATGGTGGGCGACGGTATCAACGATGCCCCGGCCCTGGCTCAGGCCGACGTGGGGATCGCCATCGGCTCCGGCACCGACGTGGCCAAGGAGACGGGGCACGTGATCCTGGTGAAGGACGACCTGCTGGACGTGGTGGCAGCCATCCAGGTGGCGCGCTTCACTATGCGCAAGGTCAGGCAGAACCTGGGTTGGGCCTTCGGCTACAACACGCTGGCCATCCCCCTGGGCGCCGGGCTGCTGTACCCCTTCACGGCCCAGATCGTGAGCCCAGAGCTGGCGGCCTTCCTGATGGCCATCAGTTCCCTTTCGGTGACGTTGAACGCCATGTCGATGCGGGGCTACCGGCCGCCCATCCGTCGCGGCGGGCGACCCACCCCAGTTGCACTCGAGCCGCAGCCGCGCCGCGAGGCAGTGAAGCAACAGGTGTGAGGGAGGAGATGGGAGGTACAGGCGAGATGAAGGCGTTAGAGCAAGCGCAGTCCTGGGCCGGGCTGTTTGCCCACTACGCCCCGGTGGTGATATTGGCCGCCGTTTTCGGCTGGCTGGTAGGGGCGAGCAGCCTGATCAGCGACGACCATATGGTAGTGTCCATCGTCGCCCCGACGGTTGCCGGAATGTCCGCGCTCGGCGTTGTCACCCTGGCTGTCCTGTTGAGCTTCGTGAGTAGTCCTGTTCCCTCCCTTCGGATTGGGACGGGAGCCGACCGCCGCAGGTTCCCGCACCGGTCGAAAGGAGAGGGGACATGAAGCCAGGGATCGTGAGCGCCATCATCTACACCGGCATCGCGCTGGTCGGCGCCGGGTTCTTCCTTGCGGCCACGATGCTCAGCGGAGACTACGATTGGGTGGCCCGCCTGGGCGGCGCCGGTTGGGTCTTCCTGCTGAGCATGATCATCCTCATGCCCACCGTCACGCCCTGGGTCAAGCGGCGGCTGGGGCGCTAGGAAGAGGCGGGTCATGGCCGGAGCGGAGGCCATCTGCTATCCGCGAGAGGCGCCGGGTTGGGCCCGGCGATTCGTTGTACCGTTGGCGGTGGGCCTGACCGCCGCCGGGATGCTGGTGGGGCTCTACCTAGGAGTAGTCACCTGGTCGTCCGGTCAGTTCTCCCACGCCCGCGAGCTCGCCTGGGATGACCGTTATCTGTTGGCGGCCATCGCTTTCGGTTTCGGCGTCCAGGCTGCCCTGTACACCCACCTGCGGCTGGCCATCCACGGGCGCCTCAGCCGCTCCTCCACTGCGACGGCCGTGGGCGGCACGGGCACGTCCACCGTGGCCATGGTGGCCTGTTGCGCCCACCACGTGGCCGAGGCCCTGCCGGTTCTGGGCCTTTCGGGGGCCGCTGTGTTCCTGAACGACAACCGCCTGGCGTTCATGGCGGTCGGCCTGGGGATGAACGCTATCGGCGTAGCCTTCATGCTGCGCCTCGTCCTCCGCGAAGGTCGACGATTGCGGCTGGGCATCGCTGGCGCGGCGTCGGAGGCGGGCCAATGAACGCAAAACGCTGGCTGGCGATCCTCTTGCTGGCGGCGGTCGGTGTGCTGGCAGCGGCTGCATGTGGCGGAGATAACGGCGACAGCCCTGCGGTCCAGCCCGCGGCCACGGGTACAACGCAGAGCGGCAGCCAGGTCAAGCTGACTCAAAGCGACGATCAGGGCGGCGTCGGGATCGATGTCACCTGGGTGACGCCCGAGACCCTGGGCGAGTTGGACTCGGAACAGGCCCGCGGCTACGGGCTCGACGACTACGTTCTCCTCGAGGTCAAGTTCACCACCCACTCCGGCGACCTGAGCCGCCTGGACATGACTAGGCTCAGCGCCATCCGCGTCGACGGGCAGGAGTACGCCCCCCAGGCCTGGGAGAGCATCTCCGACAACCCCCACCACCGCGCGGGCGTCCTGGTGTTCACTCGGGAGGCGGCCGACGGCGCTTCGCTGGACGCGGGCGCCGTCGAGTTGGTGATGAAGGGCATCGCCGATGTGCCGGAACGCCTCTTCCGCTGGCAGTGGCCTGTGCGCTCTGGATGAGGGACTAGAGTATGGAAGAGGCTGAGCGGACGAACATCGATTGGCGGGCGGCGAAAACCACCCAGCGCCGCTACGACCGCCAGGCTCTTGGGTACGACCTGAAAGACGCGCCCATGGAGCTCTTCGCGCGGGCCCTGCGACGGCGGCTCTGGGCCAAGATCGGTGGCGGGCGTGTGCTGGAGGTGGGTGTGGGCACCGGCCGTAACCTGCCCTACCATCCGCCCAAGGGCGAAGTGACCGCCATCGACATCAGCCCCAAGCTCCTGGCGAAGGCGGCACGCAAGGCGCGCAAGAGGGGCCAATCGCTGGAGTTGGGCCTCATGGACGCCCAAGGTCTCGCCTTCGCCGATGGTTCCTTCGATAGCGCCGCCGCCACCTTCGTCTTCTGCTCCGTCCCCGACCCGCTCGTCGGCCTGGCGGAGGTACGCCGCGTGCTCAAGCCCGGCGGCCGCTTCCTCCTGCTGGAGCACGTCCGCCTGAAGAACCGCGTGCTGGGCTGGCTCATGGACCGACTGAACCCGCTGTGGGTTCGCTTGTCAGGGGCCAACATCAACCGCGATACTGTGGGTAACGTGGCCAAGGCGGGTTTGGAGATCGTGGCCGTGGACAGCCACATGGGCGGCCTGGTGAAACTCATAGAGGCCCGCAAGGGGATGTGACGAAGCCGGTGGCGGGACTGCGCACGGCGGCGGCGGTGAGCACGGCCAAGCTGGCGGCGGCCTTCAGCCGCCGCCTGGGCTTGGGCGGGGGCACCGCCTTGCCCGGACTGATGGCGGAGGCGGTGGCCCCCGGCCTGGCGTCTCGTCTGGTGGCGGAGCTGGGCCGCGGTTGCCTGCTGGTGACCGGCACCAACGGCAAGACCACCACCGCTCGGCTGGTGCGAAACATCGCCCGTGCGGCGGGCTACTCGCCGGTGCACAACGGCGCCGGCTCTAACATGATGCGTGGCATCACCGCTGCCCTGAGTGAGGCCACGGACCCTCAGGGGCGCATCCCCCAGGGCGAGCGCCGCCTGGGCGTATTCGAGGTGGATGAGGCGACGCTGCCCGAGGCGGCGGAAGCCCTAGGCCCACGCGTCATCGTCTTCACCAACCTCTTCCGCGACCAGCTCGACCGCTACGGCGAGGTGGACAGCGTGGCCGCCCTCTGGCGCGAGGCGCTGGCGGGCCTGCCGCCCTCCGTGACGGTCGTGCTCAACGCTGACGATCCCGGCGTGGCCAGCCTGGCTGAGGCCTGCCGCGGAACTATCGTCTTCTACGGTGTCGCCGACACCGCCTGCGCTGTGGGCGGCCTGGAGCACGCCGCCGACGCCCGCTGGTGTCCGGCCTGCGGCCACGAGTACGCCTACTCGGTGGTCTTCTACGGCCACGTGGGTCGTTGGGCCTGCCCCAACTGCGGCCGTTCTCGGCCCGCCGCCCAGGTGGAGGCCGTGCGTGTGCAGCAGCCGACCGCCGGGCCGCTGGGCGTCCTGGTGACAACGCCGGTGGGCCGGCTGGAGCTTTCGGTGCCGCTCATCGGGCTGTACAACGTCTACAACGCCCTGGCGGCGGCGGCAGCCGCAGTGGCGCTGGGCGTGGAGGCCGCCGCCATCCAGGAAGGCGTCGCCTCGTTCACCGCCGCCTTCGGCCGTCAGGAACGGTTCGAGGTGCGCGGGCGCGAGGTCCAGACCATCCTGGCCAAGAACCCGGCTGGGCTGAACCAGGTGCTGCGCGCCCTGGTGGCCGAGCTGGGGCCCAAGAACCTTCTCTTCCTCCTGAACGACGACATCGCCGACGGCCGCGACGTGTCCTGGATCTGGGACGTGGACTTCGAGATGCTCGCCGGCCACACCGGCCTCCTCCTGGCTTCCGGCCGTCGCGCGGCGGACATGGCCCTGCGCCTGAAGTACGCCGGCCTCGACCCCGATCCGGCTCTGGAAAGCAACGTCGAGCGGGCGCTGGCCCGTGCCCTGTCCATAACGCCTGCGGGCGGCACGCTGTACGTCGTCCCCACCTACACGGCGATGCTCCAGGTGCGGCGCATCCTGGCCCGCTGGGGGCGCCGCCCCCAGTTCTGGGAGGAGACTTGAGCCGTGGAGCTCAGCCTGCGTCTGGCCCACCTCTACCCTAAGCAGATGAACCTCTACGGTGACCGGGGCAACATCCTCTGCCTGCGCCGACGCTGCGCGGCGCGAGGCATCGAGCTGGCGGTGGACGAACTGGAGGTCGGCGAGCCTCTGGACCCAACGGGGTGCGATCTGGTCTTCATCGGCGGGGCGCAGGACCGGGAGCAGCGGCGCGTCGCCGCCGACCTGCTGGCGGCCAAGGGCGAGGCGCTGCGCCAGGCCGTCGACGCGGGCGTGGTAGTGCTGGCCGTCTGCGGCGGCTATCAGCTCTTGGGGCGCTACTACCGGCCGGCCGCGGGTGAGGACCTGCCCGGCCTCGGCATCTTCGATGCCTGGACCGTGCATCCGGGCCCGGCAGCCAAGCGGTTCATCGGCAACGTTGTGGTGCGCTGGCAGGGGGCCACCCTGGTCGGCTTCGAAAACCACGGTGGTCGCACGTTCCTTGGCGCGGCAGCGCGGCCTCTGGCGCGGGTCATCGCTGGCTACGGCAACAACGGCCGCGATGGCACGGAGGGGGCGGTGCAGGCCAACGCCTTCGGCACCTACCTGCACGGCTCGCTCCTGCCCAAGAACCCGCGCTTCGCCGACCACCTGATCGTCCTGGCCCTGGCCCGCAAGTACGGCCAGGGCGAGCTGCCGCTGCTGGACGACGCTCTGGAGGAGCAGGCCCACGCCGAGGCGGTGCGCCTGGCGGTGAAGAAGCCCATATTTGCGTAGAGAGGTTACGCTATGCAGGAAGTTGCCTTGACGGCGCCGAACATAGCCTGCGATCACTGCATAATGAGTATCCGCAAAGCGGTGACCAAACTGGCGGGCGTAGTGTTCGTTGGCGGCGATCCGGCGAGCAAGCAGGTGAGCTTGCGCTTCGACGAATCGCGCGTAAAGCTTGAGGACATCGAGCAGGTGATGGAGGACGAAGGCTATCCGGTGGTCAAGTAGCGCTACGGCAGCCGTTGTGGTGGCGATAGTGGCGGCGGGAGCTGTCGCGCTGGTGGTGGGCGTGCTGGGCGCGCCTTCGGAGGGGGAGGAGCCCCCTGTGAAGGTGGAGCGCCCCAAGCCCTCGCCCACGTCCAGGCCCGCCTCTAGCCCTGGCTCGAGCCCTGAGCTCAGCCCTACGCCGACGCCGACGCCCACGCCGCCACCGCCCATCATCCGCGGCTTTCGGTACCCCATCGAAGGGGCCTGTCTGCCCGCGGAGGACGACCTGATACCGAACGCGCCGCGGGAGTATCGCTTCGGCGTGCACGAAGGCGTGGACTTCTATCCCGGCCGCGCCTGCGCGACAATAGACCGGGGGATGCCGGTGCTGGCCGCCAGGACGGGGATCGTCATCCGGGCCGGCGTGGACTACAAAGAGATCACGCAGGAGGAGATGGACGCCCTCCTGGGCCGCGCGGCACAGGAGGGCTTGACGCCCCCCGAAGTCCTGGATCGATTGCGAGGGCGTCAGGTCTGGATCGACCACGGCAATGGCGTGGTCACCCGCTACTGCCACCTGCTGTCTATCGAGCCGGGGATGGCCGAGGGCGTGGCGGTGGAGGTCGGACAGGTGGTGGGTCGCGTGGGCAACTCCGGCACGCCGGAAGGCGTGAGCGACCCCAACATGGAGAACCACCTGCACTTCGAGATCCGCGTTGGCGACAGCTACCTGGGCCAAGGCCTATCGCCAGCCGAGACGCGCCTGCTGTGGGAGGGGGCGTTCTCGCCCTAGAGCAATGAGCGATCCCTCCCCCATCCCCGAACCGTCCGACGTGGACGAGGCGCCCCCGCGGCGACGCGTGTGGGCCGGGCCCTGGCGCAGCGTCGTTCTGCCCCTGGTAGTGGTGGCGGCCATCGTGGGCGCCATCTGGTATATCGAGAGCCGTGGCCTGCCTTTTGTCGAAAGTGGCTCCTCCGCTGGCAGCGGCGATTACGGCCCGGTGGCTCTCCCGCCTGACCGTAACCCCACGGGCCGCGATCCCTCGCCCGAGAAGGAGCGGGCCGCCCCCGACTTTCTGCTGGAGACGCTGGACGGCGGCACGCTTCGCCTCAGCGATCTCCAGGGCAAGGCGGTGCTAGTGAACTTCTGGGCTACCTGGTGCCAGCCGTGCCGCAGCGAGCTGCCCCATCTGGTGGCCGCCTATGACCGCTATCGGCAGGAGGGGCTGGAGATCGTGGCGGTGAACCTCCAGGAAGACGGGGACACCATCGCCGGCTTCGTGGAGGAGTTCGGAATGCAGTTCCCGGTGGTCATCGACCGCAGCGGCGACGTATCCGACAAGTACAGGGTTATCGGCGTCCCCACCAGCTTCTTCATTGATCGTAGCGGCGTAGTCCGTACGATATATACAGGGCCCTTTGTGGGCCAGCAGAGCCGCCAGGGCATCGAAGAGAGCGACCTGGCGCAGCGTATCGAAGAGATCCTGCGGTAGAACGAGTGGCTAAGGCGCAAGCGGCACGAAGCTGGGCCCGGACCGCCCGCGAGCTCGACCCCTTGCGGGCGGTGTGGCGCTTATTCACCAGCGTGCGCTGGGCCCTCATCTTGCTGGCCTTTCTGGCGCTGGCCGGCCTGCTGGGCGTGCTCCTGCCTCAGATACCAAGCACCCTCCGCGGCGACGACGTGGCGGTGGCCGCCTGGCTAGACACCCAACAGGGCAAGTTCGGCGTGTTCACCGATCCCTTCCACCGCCTGGGCTTCTTCGACGTCTTCCACGCGCGCTGGTTCGCCGCCGGTCTGGGCCTGCTGGTGGTATCGGTGACGGTCTGCACGGCCAACCGCTTCTTCCCCATCTGGCGAACCATCCGCCAGCCCCAACGCCGTGTGCCCGAGACCTTCTTCCAGCGAGCCCACCATCGAGTGGAGTTCGCTACCCCGGCCGAACCCCTGGCCCTGGAAGGCGCGCTCCGCCGCCGCCGCTATCGGGTGGAGCGCTTCCAGGAGGGGGAGACGACCTATCTTTTCGCCGACCGCTTCAGCTGGGCGCAGTTGGGGACCTTTGTCAGCCACCTGGCCCTGATCATGTTCATCGCCGGCGCCCTGGTGAGCAAGTTCACCGGCTTCTCTGAAGACATGTTCGTGGGAGAAGGGACCACCGCCCCCGTCTTCGCCGTGAGCAATCCCAACCAGATGCAGGTGCGCGTAGTAGACACGGTGGCGCGCTTCAACCCGCAGGGGCAACCCCTGGACTACCGGACGGAGCTGGCCATCTATCAGGGCGGCGACGAGGTGAAGCGCTGCACGGCCACCGTCAACGGGCCGTGCGTCTACAGCGGCTATCGCTTCCACCAGGCGGCCTACTTCGGGTTTGGGGCCGAGCTTCAGGTGCGCGACGTGCGTTCGGGAAACGTGATATACAAGGAGGTGCTGGCCCTGGCCGATTCGATGCCGGCGCCCCACGTCATCGTCCGCGACGGCGAGGGCCGCACGCTGATGGACGCGACGCTGGTGCTGACGGACTTCGTGGAGACGGCCTACGGCACGACGGTGACCATACCCGGCAGCGACCGCACGATGTGGATCGGGGTCAGGCCGGGCGAGTCGAGCGGCCGGCTGGACCTGCTGGCCTTCGAGCCGGGCCAGCAGGCAGATGCCGCGCGCCTGCTCCTGCCGGAGGGCCAGCGGGCCAGCGCCGGCGGGCTGGACTTCGAGTTCGTCTCGCTGCAGCGGCTGCCGGCCAGCTTCGAGCCGGGCTTCCCGCTGCCGCCGGACTCGGCGGAGGACAGTCCGCAGGGCCAGGTGCTGCTGGAGATGAGCAACGTAGTTTACGGCGTGGAGGAGACGTCATCTGGGGAAGCGGTGTCGGTGCCCACTCAGAACGGTCCGCCCACGCTATCGGTGGTCGGCGTCAGCCCGACAGTGCTGAACCTGGAGCCGGGCCAGGCGGCCAGTGTGGGCGACTACGAGTACACGTTCCTCGGCCAGAGGGAGTTCGCCGGCATCAAGGTCAAGCGCGACCGCAGCGACAACCTGATCTGGGTGGGGACGGGCCTGTTGCTGGGAGGCCTGGGGATCACTTTCTACGTGCCGAGGCGGCGTCTATGGGCTAAGATAACCCCTGAGCGCACCTACCTGGCGGGGGTGGCCGGCCACCTGGCCAACTTCCGGCGGGAGATGGGGAAGCTCGGCGCCGAGGCCGGCTCGCCCGATGCGGCGCAGGAAGAGGAGAAAGATGGAAGCCCTTAGCGCCTTTGTACCGATGGTGATCAAGATCGGCATCGACCCCCAGATCGCGAAGATCGGCGGTCTGGAGATCGCCTGGCACGGCGTGTTCACTGCCGTGGGGGTGATCTGCGGCGTGGCGGTGGCCGCCTTCTTCGGGCGGCGGGCCGGCTTCAATGAGGACACCATCTACAACACGGCCCTGGCCCTGGTCATCGGCGGCATCATCGGCGCCCGCACCCTCTTCGTCCTGGAAAACCTGGACCAGTTCCGGGACGACCCGCTGGACGTGTTTGCCATCAATGCCGGCGGCATCTCCATCTACGGCGCGCTCATCGGCGGGACGATCGGGGGGTTGGCCTATGCGGCGGCGTGGCGGCGATTGCCCCGCTTGGCGGCCATGGCCGACGTGGCCGCCATGGGGGCCATCATCGGCATGGCGGTGGGCCGCATCGGCGACATCATCAACGGGGAGCACTTCGCCAAGACCACCGACTGGCCCATTGGCGTGCTCTACACCAACCCCAACAGCCCTAGCTACCCTCGCTTCACGGCCGTCGATCCCCAGCTCGCCCAGCATCCGGTGGTGGGCTACGAGTTGGTGGGCGACCTGATGATCTTCGTGGCGCTGTTCGTCCTCTACCGCCTGCTGAAGCGCGACGGCATGGTCTTCTGGGCCTGGGTCTTTCTGTATGGGGCGATGCGCTTCGGGCTCAGCTTCATGCGCGACGACAACATCGTCTTCGCGGGCTTGCGCCTGGCTCAGCTCATCGCTCTGGGCGCGATGATCCTGGCGCCGCTGGGCGTGGCCTACATCCTTCTGCCACGGCGGGTAGCGGCGCGCGCCGAACGGCGGCGGGTGGCCCGCCAGCGCCCCAGCCAGTGAGCGCCCGACCTGTCGTTACCCTCTACGTGACCGGCGACTGCCATCTGTGCGAAGAGGCCGAGCGGCTTCTGCGCCGCTTGGCGCGGAAAGTGGGCTTCCGCCTGGAGCGAGTGGACATCTCCAGCGACGCGGCTCTCTACGAGCGCTACTGTTTGGCTGTGCCGGTGCTGGTTGTGGACGGGGAGGCAGTGCTCTCGGCACCGCTGGACGAGGGGCGGGTAAGAGAAGCACTGGCCAGCGCCGTTGACACACATCTTCGCCTCTGATAGCATCGGCCCAAACTGAATACAGCCCTCTTATCCAGAGCGGTGGAGGGAACGGCCCTGGGAAGCCCGGCAACCGGTCCGCCCCGGCGGACACGGTGCCAACGCCGGCCCCGACTGATCGGGGCACGATAAGAGGTCGGCTAGTCCGAGCATGACCTCTTCGAATTGGGCCGAAGAGGTTTTCTTTTTGCAGATGAGCGGTCGAAAGGCCTGGCGAAAAGTCACGATGGCGATGCCGGGCCCCGACGGCCCCGGCAGGTCGGGGTGCGTTGGGGCGATGAGGAGATAGCATCGCGCCTGCCTCCACCAGAGGCGGATCAGCCTCTGGCTGATGCCGGTAGGCAGGTTTGAGGGGAGATCGCCATCATGTCCTATGCCAGTCACTTACGTTGCCGCGAATGCGGGCGTCACTACCCGCTGGAGCCCCTGCACGTCTGCGAGTTCTGCTTCGGCCCGCTGGAGGTCGCCTACGACTACCGCGCGCTAGGCCGCGACCTGACCCGGAGGCGCATCGAACGAGGGCCGCTCACGGTCTGGCGCTACTGCGATCTCCTGCCGGCCGACTGCGAGCAGGCGGTGGACATCGGCGCCGGCTTCACGCCGCTGCTACAGTGCCGCAACCTGGGCGAGGCGCTGGGCCTCCGCCGGCTCTACATCAAGAACGACTGCGCCAACCCCACCTGGTCCTTCAAGGATCGGGTGGTGACGGTGGCCAGCACTAAGGCTCGCGAGTTCGGCTTCGATACGCTGGCCTGCGCCTCCACCGGCAATCTGGCCAACAGCGTCGCTGCTCACGCCGCCCGCGGCGGTATGCGGGCGATGGTGTTCATCCCGTCCAACCTGGAGCAGGGGAAGGTGGTGGGCGCCGCCATCTATGGCTCGACCCTGGTGGCCGTGGACGGCAGCTACGATGAGGTCAACCGGCTGTGCAGCGAGCTGGCCGACAAGTACCCCTGGGCCTTCGTGAATATCAACATCCGGCCCTATTACTCCGAGGGGAGCAAGACCCTGGCCTACGAGGTGGTCGAGCAGTTGGGCTGGCGGGTGCCGGACCACTGCATCGTCCCCCTGGCCAGCGGCTCCCTGTTCACCAAGATCTGGAAGGGGCTCAAGGAGATGGCCTGGCTGGGGTTGGCGGACTGGGCTCACACCCGCATGTCCGGCGCTCAGCCGGAGGGCTGCTCGCCCATCGTCGGGGCCTGGGAGCGCCAGAGCTTCGACGTCCGGCCCGTGCGACCCAATACGATCGCCAAGTCCCTGGCCATCGGCAACCCGGCGGACGGCTACTACGCCCTGAAGGTGCTGGAGCACTCCGGTGGCTTCGGGGTGGCGGTGACGGACGACGAAGTCGTCGAAGGAATGAAGCTCCTGGCCGAGGCGGAGGGCATCTTCGCCGAGACGGCCGGCGGCGTCGTCATCGCCGCCCTGCGGCGGCTGGCGACCCAGGGGCGCATCGGGCCTGACGAGCTGGTCGTGGCCTTCATCACCGGCGCTGGCCTCAAGACACAGGAAGCGGTGCTGGACAAGCTGACGCCGCCCCTGCACATCGAGCCTCATGTCTCATCCTTCGAGGAGGCCATAGCTCGCCGCCAGGAGGCGGTGACTGCCGGGGCCGAAGTTCGGCCTAGCCAGAACCAGCAGCGCTGAAGGAGGAATACAGCGTGACCAAGCAAAGGGTAAAGTTCACCTTCCCCGCGGATATCATCAAGGAGCCCGTCATCTGGCGGCTGGGCAGGGAGTTCGAGGTGATGACCAACATCCGCCGCGCCGACATCACCGAGGACCGCGGCTGGGTGATACTGGAGCTGGAAGGGGAGATGGAGGAGATCGAGCGGGGCGTCCAGTGGGTGGTGGAGCAGGGGGTGCGGGTAGACCCCGTGCCCGGCGACATCGTGGAGGGATGAGACGGCAGATTCCCGGGGGTTGAGACCCGCAGAGTGGCTTGAGCGGGAGCTGCGGGTTTCAACCCGCACGGCGGTCTGGAAAGGGCTGTCTCGCTGGCAAGGACACCAATGTAGCGGAGGCCTTCAGGCCTCCAGGGGGTGGAAGACTGAAGCCTTCCGCTACATCCGAAGACTACGTCTGAAAACCTACGGAGGTACAAGTTGAGCGTTACCGTAAGGATACCGACACCCCTGCGAAAGATGACCGGCGATCTGGACACCGTGTCCGCCGACGGCGGCAGCCTGGCCCAGTGCATCGACGGCCTAGAGGCGACCTACCCGGGGCTGAAGGATCGCCTGTGCGACGAGGCGGGGGAGATCCGGCGGTTCGTGAATATCTACGTCAACGGCGAGGACGTACGTTTTCTGCAGGGGCTGGCCACCCCCATCAAGGACGGGGACGAGGTGAGCATCGTGCCGGCGGTGGCCGGCGGCTGACCTGTTGTCCTGAACGGCTGCTCTCCTTCCTCCTCGAGCCGGGGCTTGACAGAGCCCCACCGCCACGAGGAGTGGGTTCTCCGTCGTCAGAAAGGGATCCCCAACAATCGGCGTACCGCCAAGGATAATGGCGGCGGTCCGCTAACCAAGCACCTTTCCTTGTCCGAGGACTTGTGGCAAGGCGAAACGCATGGTAATATTGTTGACGGAAATACTCCACTTTCCCTCTCGGTAGGTGATCATGAGGGTTTCGACGAAGGGCGACTACGGAATACGGGCCCTGATAGAGCTCGCCCATCACTACGGCCAGTCTGGGCCCGTCCAGAGCGGCGAGATCGCCGCCCGACAGGGCATCCCCGAGGCGTACCTGGAGCAGCTCCTCACCATGCTCAGGCGGGCGGGCTTCATCCGGAGCGTCCGCGGGCCTCAGGGCGGCCACGCGCTCATCCGCGACCCCGATGAGATCAGGGTGAGCGAGGTGATCACCGTCCTGGAGGGACCCATCGTGCCCCTCGACTGCCTGGACGAGGCCAGCCAGTGCTCGCGCTCCGGCGGCTGCGCCCAGCGGGAGATGTGGGAGGAGGTGCGCGACGCCATCCGCGACATCCTGGAGCGCACCAGCATCGGCCAGCTGGCGGCGAAAGACCGAAAGGCCACCGTCGCTGGCGGCCGCTACGTGATTTAGACCGTGACTACGACCAAGAACGGTATCGCCGAGAGCGTCCTCGACTTGGTGGGCGGCACGCCCATGGTGCGCCTCCACCGCATGGCCGCCGACGGCTGGGCCGAGGTGGTGGCCAAGCTGGAGTCCCTGAACCCCGCCGGCAGTATCAAGGACCGCATCGCCCTGAACATGATCGAGGAGGCGGAACGGCGGGGCCTGATCCACCCCGGCGATACCATCGTCGAGCCCACCAGCGGCAACACCGGCATCGGTCTGGCCATGGTGGCGGCGGTGAAGGGCTATCACCTCATTGTGACGATGCCCGACGACATGAGCCTGGCCCGCCGCGACCTGCTGGCCCGCTACGGGGCGGAGATCGTCCTCACGCCGGCCATCGAGGGCATGACGGGGGCGGTGTTCGCCGCCGAGGAGTTGATGCGCGACAACCCGCGCTACTTTATGCCCCAGCAGTTCGAGAATCCGGCCAACCCCGACATCCATCGCTGCACCACCGCCCAGGAGATCCTGCAGGCGACCGAGGGGCGCCTGGACGCCTTCGTGGTCGGGGTGGGCACCGGCGGCACCATCACCGGCGTCGGCGAGGTGCTGAAGAAGGCCCTGCCGGCGGTGCGCATCGTGGCGGTGGAGCCCGCCCGCTCGCCGGTGCTACGGGGCGGCCGGGCCGGCATTCACGGGATCCAGGGCATCGGCGCCAGCTTTCTGCCGGGGGTGCTGAACCGAGAGATTATCGACGAGATCATCGCCGTGGGCGACGAGGAGTCCTTCGCCACCGCCAAGCGCCTGGCCCGCGAGGAGGGCCTGCTGGCTGGCATCTCGGCTGGCGCCAACGTCTTCGCCGCCCTAAAGGTGGCCAGGCGGCTGGGCGCGGGAAAGCGGGTGGTCACCATCCTGCCCGACACCGGCGAGCGCTATCTGACAATGGAAACGTAGGACGTTCAGGGAGAAGACGAGGAGATGACCATTACCGTTTACATTCCCACGCCGTTCCGCAGTCTGGCGGGCAACCGCTCCTATGTTGAGGCGGAGGGGTGCACGGTGGAGGAGCTGCTGGACGACTTGGGGGCGCGCCACCCGGCCCTGCGCAATCTGCTGGGGAGCGATGGCGACGAGGTTCCCGCCCACATCAACATCTACGTGAACAGCCACGAGATCCATACGCTGCAGGGCAAGTCCACGCTCCTGAAGGACGGCGACGAGGTGGCGGTGATCCCCGCTATCGCCGGCGGGCAGGTGCTCACACCCGAGCAGGTGATGCGCTATTCGAGGCACATCATCATGCCGCAGGTGGGGCCGATAGGGCAGCGCAAGCTCCTGGCGGCCAAGGTGCTGGTGGTGGGGTCTGGTGGCCTGGGGTCGCCGGTGTCCCTCTATTTGGCCCTGGCCGGCGTCGGCACCTTGGGCATCGTGGATTTCGACGATGTGGACCTCTCCAACCTTCAGCGCCAGATCCTGCACCACACGCACGATGTCGGCCGGCCCAAGGTCGAATCGGCCAAGGAGACCATCGCCGAGCACAACCCCGACGTCAAAGTCATCCCTTACCGCGAGCCGCTGACCTCGGCAAACGCCATCGACATCATCTCGCAGTACGACATCGTGGTGAACGGCGCGGACAACTTCGCCACCCGCTACCTGGTGAACGACGCCTGCTACCTGGCGGGCAAGCGGCTGGTGGACGGGGCGATTTTCCTGTTCGAAGGGCAGGCCATGACTTTCATCCCCGGCCAGGGGTGCTATCGCTGCCTCTTCCCCGCCCCGCCGCCGCCGGGCCTGGTGCCCAGTTGCGCCGAGGCGGGTGTGCTGGGGATGCTGCCGGGGGTTATCGGCTCGATTGAGGCCATCGAGGCGGTGAAGCTCATCCTGGGCCTCGGGGAACCGTTGGTCGGCCGCCTCCTGATCTTCGACGCGCTGGCCATGGAGTTCCGCCAGGTGAAGCTGCGTCGCGACCCCAAGTGCCCCCTCTGCGGCGACGACCCCACTATCCACGAGCTCATTGACTACGAGGAGTTCTGCGGCGCCCCCTTCCCGGCGCACAGCGAGACCTAGGAGGAAGCATGACCGTTGAGGTACGGGTGACGGCGACGCTCCAGAAGCTGGTGGGCGGTGAGAAGGCGGTGCGGGGTCAGGGCGAGACGGTGGGCGAGGTGCTGACGGACCTGGAGCAGCGCTACCCGGGCATCCAGACCCAGGTGCTGACCGAGGACGGGGCCATCCATCGCTTTGTGAACATCTATCTGAACGATGAGGACGTCCGCTTCCTCCAAAAGCTGGACACGCCTCTCCATGAGGGTGATGTGCTGTCCATCTTGCCCGCGCTGGCGGGAGGCGACTGGTAGGCAGCAGGCAGGTTAAGGTGGTTTTTCCGGACATCCTGGAGACCATCGGCAATACGCCCCTGGTGGAGCTACGATACGTCAGCCCCAACCCCGACGTGCGCATCTTCGCCAAGCTGGAGGGTCAGAACCCCGGCGGCAGCGTCAAGGACCGCATTGCCTATTACATGATCAAAGCCGCCGAGGAGAGCCGCGAGCTGACCCCTGAACGCATCATCCTGGAGGCTACCAGCGGCAATACCGGCATCGCCCTGGCCATGGTGGGCGTGGTCAAAGGGTACAAGGTGCGGGTGGTGATGCCCGACAACCTGAGCGAGGAGCGAACCGGGCTTCTCCAGGCCTTTGGCGCCGACGTTGTCTACTCGGACGGGTCTAAGGGCACCAACGGGGCCATCGCAGTGGCCCAAAAGATGGTGGAAGAAGACCCCGTCTATTTCATGCCCTGGCAGTTCGGCAACCCCAACAATCCCCGCGCCCACTACGAGACCACCGGCCCCGAGATCATCCGCGACATGCCGGACCTGGACGTGTTCGTGGCCGGCCTGGGCACGGGCGGCACCCTCACCGGCGTGGGCCGCCGGCTCAAGGAGCACAACCCGGACATCAAGATCATCGCCGCTGCGCCTCATCCCGGCGACCTGGTGCAGGGCCTGCGCAGCCTGGAGGACGGCTTCGTGCCGGAGGTGCTGGACGAGTCGGTAATGGACGCCCGCATCCTCATCGACTCGCGCACTTCCTTCGCCGGATCCAAGGAGCTTTTGGACCGGCAGGGTATCTTCGCCGGCGTCTCTTCGGGGGCGGTGCTGCGCGTCGCCCAGCGGGTGGCGCGGCAGATGAAGAAGGGGAAGATGGTGATCCTCTTGCCCGATGGCGGCTGGAAGTACCTGTCCACCGGCCTGTGGAGCAAGGGTTACGACGAACTGCCTGAGGACATCGAAGCCAAGGTCTGGTGGTAGGCCGTCGCGCCCATGTTCCGCATTGAGAAGCGCTACATCGATGAGATGATCGCCCACGCCCGTGAGGATGCGCCCAACGAGTGTTGCGGCATCCTCGGGGGCAAGGACGGTCGCATTCTCCAGCTCTATCGGGCCAAGAACGCCGAGCAGAGCCCCTACCGCTACAGCGTCGACTCCCGCGACCTGTTCCGTATCCACCGGGAGTGCGAGGCGCGGGACTGGGAGTTCGTGGGCATCTACCACTCGCACACCTTCAGCGAGGCCTATCCCTCGGCCACCGATGTCCGCCTCGGCTTCTGGCCGGAGGCCCTATACTTTCTGGTCTCGCTGCGGGACAGCGAGAGCCCAGACGTGCGCGCCTATCGCATCGTGGATGGCCAGGTCTCCGAGGAAGAGCTGGAGATCGTCTAGCCCTCGCTGATCGCAAATGAGCGCGCAGACCTCGGTTCCGGCTCCCATCACTATCCGCGACCGCGAGTTCCGCTGGGGCAGCCGCACCTACGTGATGGGCGTGGTGAACGTCACGCCCGACTCCTTCTCCGGCGACGGCCTGGGCCTGGACCTTGAAGCGGCGGTGGCCCAGGGCCGCCGCTTTGAGGAGGAGGGGGCCGATATCCTGGACGTGGGCGGCGAGTCCACCCGCCCCGGCTTCGAGCCGATACCGATCGATGAGGAGCTGCGGCGCGTGGTGCCGGTGGTCCGCCGCCTGGCGGCCGAGACGGCCCTGCCGGTGAGCATCGACACCTACAAGCCGGAGGTGGCCGAGGCAGCCATCGCCGCCGGCGCGCACATGCTGAACGACGTCTGGGGCTTCCGCCACGAGGGAGACGGCGAGCGACTGGCCCGGCTGGCGGCCCAAAGCGGCCTGCCGGTGGTGGTCATGCACAACCAGCGTGGCCGCCAGTTCCACGACGTCATCGGCGACCTGCTGGCCGGCTTCCGGGAGAGCCTGCGCATCGCCCGCGAGGCCGGCGTCCCTGAAGAGTGGCTCGTCATCGACCCGGGCTTCGGCTTCGGCTGGGACGAGAAGCAGAACCTGGAGATGCTGCGGCGCCTGGCCGAGCTGCGAGTCCTGGGGAGGCCGGTCCTCATCGGCACTTCCCGCAAGTCCACCATCGGCAAGGTGCTGGACCTGCCGGTGGAGGAACGGCTGGAGGGCACGGCGGCCACGGTAGCCATCACCATCGCCCACGGCGCCGACATCGTGCGGGTGCACGACGTGAAGGCGATGGTACGCGTAGCGCGTATGACCGATGCCATCGTACGGGGCTAGGGATGTCTGACCTTACAGCCGCCGTCTACCTGGGCCTGGGGGCCAACGTGGGCAACCGCCTGGCCAACCTGCGCTTGGCCCTGGCCCGGATGCGCACCTTCGCCCGCCTGGAGGCGGTCTCGCGCCTGTACGAGACGGCGCCGGTGGGCCTGAAGGAGCAGCCGCCTTTCCTCAACGCCGCCTGCCGCGTCACCACCGGGCTAGAGCCGGCGGCGCTGTTCCGCTTCCTCAAGAACCTGGAGGGGGAGATCGGCCGGCGGCCGGGCGGCCCGCTGGGGGGCCCGCGGCCCATCGACTTGGACATCCTGTTCTACGGAGAGCGAGTGGTGGAGACGGAGGGCCTTCGCATCCCTCATCCGCGCCTGGTGGAGCGGGCGTTTGTGCTGGCGCCGCTATGCGACCTGGCGCCGGCGATGCGTCATCCCGTGCTGGGCAAGACCGTGCGCGAGATGCTGGACGCGGTGGGCGAGGCCGGCGTCGAGGTGGTCGCGGCTAGCGGTTGGGAGGCGGGAACGTCGTCGCTGGTGGCGAAGCGGGAGGCTACGGGGTAGCCGCCTCATCCTCGAGCTCGTCCTCCAGCTCGCTCTCGGTGGTGAACATCGTCCAGCCGATCCAGAAGGCGAGGGCGGAGACCGCGGCGACAGCAGCCATCACCGGCAGAGCCACGGCCATATAGCTACGCTTCGCGGTGGCCCAGAGAAAGATGATCATCTGGAGGACGGTCGCCGCCATGATCAAGACGCCTGTGAGCTGTGTCCTCTCCATCCTGCAACACCTCCCGACGTCGGATTCAGTCCCTCAGCTCCGGGGGCAGGAGATTGGGGATCGAGTCCTCGATGGGGTAGCGCTGGGAGCACTTGGGACAGAACAGCGAGCCGCTGATGACCTCGGCCTCCTTCTCCTCTTCCACCGTCAGCTCCAGAGGCCCCTTGCACAGAGGGCAAGCCAGGATCTCCATCAGGTCTTTCCGCATCGATTGCCCCTCTCCTTCAACCGGACAGCGGCCATTGTAATGCGGGCACGAGGGGCCTGTCAACGAATCTGCGAGGTCGGACGGGCGGACCTCTTGTCCGCTCATCCTGAGCTTGTCGAAGGATGAGCAGGGTCTCATGGTTCGACAGGCTCACCATAAGCGGTACAGTCACCACAAGCCTCGACGCTCGTACGGGGCCAATCCTATAATTGGATTGCAGCGCTGTTGATCGGCCGCGCACCTCCGATGACCGTTAAGACTGGCGTCCGTACCATCGCCCTCGACCGGCGCATCTGCGTCGTCCGCGAGGACAGGATCGACATCCGCCCGTCGCCGGGGGCCGTGATCCTGCCCCTCGCGGCGATGGTGGTGAGCATCGCCTGCTTTGTGATCATCGGGCTTACCATCAACGTCCTGCCGCTGGCGGCGTTGGCCGTTCTCCTCATCCCCAATGTGCTCATATTCCCCCTGGCGGCCATGGGGCTGGTGTACTCGCTCATCGGCGCCCACGTCATTGTCGACCGGAGCAAAGGTTCGGTTACCTTCCAGCAGGGGTGGATCGGCCTGGGCCTGGGCACGCGGGAGCTGGTCCCCTTCGAGAAGATCGACCACATCGCTCTGGAGGGGACCACGCTCGGCGAGGCGGAGTCGCCCTGGCTGGCGCCGGTGGATGTGCGCGTGTGGGACATCGTGCTGGTGAAGCGCAACGAGAAGCGCCTGTCCATCGGCATGGTGGTGATCCCCGCAGAGCCGGACCTGGCCCAGGAGGGTCTGACCCGTGCTCGCCAGGCCGCCGGGGCCATCGCTGCCCTGGTGGGGAAGCCCCTGCGGGACGTGGCCGATGGCTAAGTTTGGCGCGCCGGCCGCCGTTTGCGCCTTGGGCCTGGCTTGCCTCCTGGCCCTGACCGGGTGCGCCGAAGAGAATGGGCAGGAGGCCACAACGCCTTTTCTGTCAACCGAGACGGCGATCGTGCCGAGCCCGTCGCCCAGCGCCACGGCGGCAGCGGAAGCGGGGCCGCTCGGGGCGTACGTGGTCAGCGTCGCCGACGGCAGCCGGACGCGGCTCACGGTAGGCGAGGGCTATTCGGTCGTCACCTGGTCGCAAGATGGCACCGGCCTCACGTTGGCCCAGGGCGAGATAGCCGGCGATCAGGACGTATACCAGGTCAACGCCGATGGTTCGGAGCTCACGCTCACCGCCACCGTGGATGGCTGGGTGGGCCCGTGGTCGCCGGCCAGCCGCGCCGTCATCCGCTATGAAGCCGGCCAGGATGAGGGAACGGGTCGTGTTGAGTACGGGCTCTATGTGACGAGCCCGGGCGCGCGACTCGGCCGGTGGGTGGCCGACGGCTTTATGGGCACGTGGTCGCCCGACGCTCAGCGTATCGCCTTCGTGGGCAACTTCTGCGACGAGGCGCAGGACTACGTGGCGGTGGTGAACGTGGATGGCAGTGGTCTGGTAAGGCTGACCGATATCGTCGATGCCCTGCAGGTGGGTCACGCCTGGTCGCCGGACAGCCGCACGCTGGCCATCAGCGCGCCGGACGAGGCCGGCGTGCCGCAGATCTACCTGGCCGATGTGGAGAGCGGCGGACGGGTCAAGCTGACGGACGGACCCTGGCCCAAGATGAGACCTGCCTGGTCCGCCGACGGTGCCTTCCTCAGCTTCGCGGCCCTGGAAGGTGAGGGCCCGGGGGCGACATCGACCCATTGGGTCATGCCCAAGGAGGGTGGGGATGCCACCCGGCTTCCGGCCGGGATCGGCTATCTGGCGTGGTCTCCCCAGGGGCGGCGACTGGCATTCGTCATCGGAGGTGAGCTCCAGCTGCTGGACATTGAGGAGGGCGGGGAGCCCATGACCCTGGCCCAACTGGGCGAGGGCGAGGGGTTCGATTTCCATTGGTCACCTGATGGCAGCCGTATCGCGTTCCTCAAGCAAAGCAGCGGTAGCGATGTCGCCTTCCTCGGGCAGGGGCGGCTCTCGGTCGTGGGGGCCGACGGCAGCGGCGAGAAGCAGCTCACCGACGAGACGTTGCTCCAGCCCGGCGAAGGCAGCGGGTCGCCCCTGGTCATCGATTCCATTCGCTGGTCGCCCGGCGGCACAAAGATAGCGTTCGCTGTGGTCCTACCGTCCGTTGCGCGCGGGGTGTGCTCCTAGAAGGAGGCGAACAATGGGCCTGGAGGAAGAGATCCTGGGGACGTACAAGACCGTCGCTGTGGTGGGCCTGTCCTCCAACCCTGAACGCCCCAGCCATCGCGTGGCCCGCTACCTGAAGGAGCAGGGCTACCGTATCATCCCCGTGAACCCGCGCGAGACGGAGGTGCTGGGCGAGAAGGCTTACCCTGACCTCTGTGCCGTGCCGGATCCCATCGAGGTGGTGGACATCTTTCGGGAGGCAAGAGCGGTGCCGCGAGTGGTGGCTCAGGCCATGTACGTGGGAGCCAGGGCCGTGTGGATGCAGGAGGGGATTGTGCACGAGGCGGCGGCGGCCCGCGCCCGGCGGGCCGGCATGGCCGTGGTGATGGACCACTGCATGATGAAGGAGCACCGCCGTATAATGGGTAAGGGTCGATAAGAAGCGATGGCCGCTCCACCAACCACTGCTCCCGCCGTCTCCCTAGCGGAGGCAGGGCAGCGCTTGCGCTGGGCTGTACTGCTGACGTCGCTGATCCTGGCGGCGGAGGTAGTGGGCGGCGTCTTCGCCAATAGCCTGGCCCTCCTCTCTGACGCCGGCCACCTGTTCACAGACCTCGTCGCCCTTGGGCTTAGCCTCTTCGCCGTGCGACTGGTGCAGCGGCCCTCCGACCGGCGGATGACCTTTGGCTACCACCGGGTGGGCATTCTGGTGGCGCTGTTCAACGCCGTCACCCTCATCGGCATCACCGGCGCCATCTTCGTGAGCGCAGCCCTGCGCTTCCGCGATCCCCCCGAGGTGGAGGGCGGCCTGACGCTCGCTGTGGCGGTCGTGGGCCTGGCGGCGAACGGCGTCGTGATGGGCCTTCTCTGGAGCCGGCAGAGGGCCAACCTTACCGTGCACAGCGCCTTCCTTCACGTGATCGGCGATGCGCTGGGCTCGCTGGCGGTCATCGTCGGCGGCGCCGTCATCCTGGTCACGTCCTGGTTCTGGTTCGACCCGGCCATAAGCGTGTTCATCGGCCTGATCATCGCCCTCGGGGCCTGGCGCATCCTGCGCGAGGGGCTGAGCGTGCTGGTGGAGGCTGCTCCCGCTGGGTTGAACGTCGCAGAGCTGGCGGCGGCCCTCACCCGCGTGCCCGGCGTCTGCGACGTGCACGACCTCCACGTCTGGTCCATCGCGCCCGGCATCCGCGCCCTGAGCTGCCACGTGCGCATGGACGACCGGCCTATCAGCGAGGGCGACCGCATCCTGGGGCGGGTGAACGAGCTGCTGGCGGCCCGCTTCGCCATCGCTCATAGCACCATCCAGATGGAAACGACGGAGTGTGAGCCCAACGCCTTCGGCTGCTGCCTGCCGGTGAACGACCAGTGGTGCTAGCGGGGCTTTGGTCCTCTTGCCGCTCATGGTTCGACGGGCTCACCATGAGCGGACTTCAGGGGCTCGCCATGTTCGGGACCGAAAAGCTTCCCATGAGCGGCCGCAGACTTTGACCACCCGACGATATTGATGCTACAATGATGGAGCCTTGGGACAGGCGCTCTGGATGAGGAAACGTGCGCTAGCGTTCGCAGTGCTGATTCCTGTGGTTTCGGCTATGGCGGGGCTAGCTTATTTAGTGTGGTGGGAGACCACCCACTGCCTTTTCTGCGGCAAGAAGCTGGGCCCAAACGGCAGATGCACCAATCCCGAGTGCAGCCTGGGTCGCTTGACCGATTGATCTTCGGCCCGGGCTAGCCACCTAGCGAGCTGGGGCGTTAGGCAGGAGATGGCTGTACAGTCCGAGGGACCGCGTGAGGCCTGTGGTGTCTTCGGTGTCTTCGCGCCGGGCGAGGACGTTGCCCGTCTAACCTTCTACGGTCTCTACACCCTCCAGCACCGCGGCCAGGAGAGCGCCGGTATCGCCACCGGCGACGGCCAGCGGATCCACCTGCGGACGGGCATGGGCCTCATCGCCCAGGTTTTCGACGAGGCCGACCTGTCGTATCTGCCGGGCCATGTCGCCGCCGGCCACACGCGCTACTCCACCACCGGGTCCAACCGCGTCGAGAATGCCCAGCCCGTCTATGTGGAAGGGCCGCGCGGACCCCTGGCCCTGGGCCACAACGGCAACCTGGTGAACGCAGCGGTGTTGCGCCACGATCTGGAGCAACAGGGCTACATGTTCAAGACCTCCACCGATACCGAGATCGTTGCGCAGATGCTGGCGACGGCGCCCGGCACCACCTGGGAACGGCGCCTCGGCCACGTGATGCAGCGCATCCAAGGGGCTTATTGCATCGTGGGAGTGACGCCGCAGGGCCTGTTCGCCATGCGCGATCCCTACGGCATCCGCCCTCTCTGCCTGGGCTCCTTGAACCACGGCTGGGTGGTGGCCTCCGAGACCTGCGCCCTCGACCACCTGGGCGCCGAATTCGTGCGCGAGGTCGAGCCCGGCGAGGCCCTGTACATCGACGAGACCGGCGTAAACTCCTACAAGCCCGTGGAGCGTCAGCGTGGCGGCCTCTGCATCTTCGAATATATCTACTTCGCGCGCCCGGATAGTGTGCTACAGGGGAAGCTGCTCTACCCGGTGCGTATGGCCATGGGCGCCGAGTTGGCGCGGGAGCACCCGGTGGAGGCCGACCTGGTCATCGGCGTGCCGGACTCGGCCATTCCCGCCGCCACCGGCTACGCCCAGGAGTCCGGCATCCCCTATACCGAGGGCCTGGTGAAGAACCGCTACGTCGGCCGCACCTTCATCCAGCCCGACCAGCGGCTGCGGGACGTGGGCGTCTACCTGAAGTTCAACCCCCTGCGCGAAGTGCTGGCCGGCAAGCGGCTGGTGGTCGTGGACGACTCCATCGTGCGGGGCACCACGACGCCGCGCGTGGTGGAGATGCTGCGCAAGGCGGGCGCCCGCGAGGTGCACATGCGCATCACCGCGCCGCCCATCCGCCACCCCTGTTTCTTCGGCATCGACATGGCCACCAAGTGGGAGCTCATCGCCGGCCGGAAGACGGTGGAGGAGATCCGGCGCCACATCGGCGCCGACACCCTGGGCTATCTGAGCATCGAGGGGCTCCTGCGGGCCGTGGGCCAGTCGCGCGATAACTTCTGCACTGCCTGTTTCACCGGCGAATACCCCATGGCCGTCCAGCTCCAGATGGATAAGCTGGTGTTCGAGCGGCGGCCGGCTCGCCCCGGTGAGAAGCCGGAGCCGGTGGGGGTCGCCTGGACCTGGGAAGAAGACCGCCACTAAGCCTCACATCTCGCTCATCCTGAGCCTGTCGAAGGATGAGTGGCGGGGACGACCTGCAGGCCGCTCATGGTGGGCCTGTCGAACCACGAGCGGCCGAAAAGTGCATGAGCCAGGAACAACCTTTGCCGATGACGTATGCCCAGGCGGGCGTGGATGTGGATGCCGCTGCCCGGCTGGTGGAACGTATCGGCGCACTGGCCCGCTCCACCCGCCGGCCCGAGGTTCTGGCCGACGTGGGGCCATTCGGCGGCCTGTTTCGCCTGTCCGGCTACCGGGATGCGGTGCTGGTGGCCAGCGCCGACGGCGTGGGCACCAAGCTCAAGCTCGCCGCCCTCCTGGAACGTTTCCAGGGCGTGGGCATGGACCTGGTGAACCACTGCGTGAACGACATCCTCTGCGCCGGCGCCGAGCCCCTCTTCTTCCTGGACTACATCGCCAGCGGCTCCCTGTCCGACGACCAGCGGGCGGCGATCGTGGAGGGCGTGGCGGAGGCCTGCCGCGCGGCGGGCTGTGCTCTTCTGGGAGGCGAGACGGCCGACCTGCCCGACGTGTACGCGCCCGGCGACTTCGATCTGGTGGGCTTCATCGTGGGTGTGGTGGAGCGGGACGCCATCATCGACGGGGCGTCCATCCGCGCCGGCGATGCGCTGCTGGGCCTCCCGTCCAGCGGACTGCACACCAACGGCTACACGCTGGCGCGCACGGTGTTGGGCGTGGGCGTCGGCGGCGACACGCGGGAGGAGCGGGCGAGGCTGGAGCGCCTCTATCCCGAGTTGGGCAGCAGCCTGGGCGACGCCCTGCTGGCGGTGCACCGCTGCTACTACAACGAGATCAAGCCGATGCTGGGCCGGCTGAAGGGCATCGCCCACATCACCGGCGGCGGGCTGCCCGGCAACCTGCCCCGCATCCTGCCCGACGGACTTGCCGCGCGCCTGCACCAGGGGGCGTGGCCGGTGCCGCCCATCTTCCGCCTCATCCAGGAGCGCGGTAATGTGGCGGAGGACGAAATGTACCGGGCGTTCAACATGGGCCTGGGGATGGTGCTGGTCTGCGACCCCTCGGACGTGGAGGCGGTGCGGGCGCAGGTGGCGGAGGCGCTGGTCGTGGGGGAGGTTGTGCGGGGGGAGAGGGGCGAGCGGCGGGCAATCATAGAGTAGGGTTCGTGCCATGGCTAACTTTCGGGTGTACTACGTAGAGAGGACGGTGCGGGACCCCCGCCTCGGCCTCCATCGTGTGCTCGGCGCCGCGGGCGACGAGGGAAGCATCCCCCAGGGCGACGAGACGGAGTGGGAGGAGGACGTCGAGGCCGGGAACGCCAGCGAGGCGCTGCGCTTGTTCTTCCACGACCACCTGGGGGGCTCCGGCGGCCTGGGCTACATCGACGAGGAGGGCCGCACGCAGCGCCCCTTCCGCATCGACGACTACGACCTCAACCGCACCTACGTGTGGACGGAAGGCGATAAGTTCATGGAGTATCAGGGTGTCGAGCAGATCGACGCTGACCTAGTGACCTGCCCCCTCTGCGGCGGCAGCGGCCAGGTAGTGCGCGAGGTAGCGGAACAGTTCGAAGAGGAAGACGAGGAGGTCTAAAGCAGTGAAGGCCATCGTCAGCGTTTCCAACAAGACGGGCGTCGTGGAACTCGCCCGTGGCCTGGCGGAGCTGAAATTCGAAGTGTACAGCACCGGCGGTACCCACAAGGCCCTGGACGAGGCCGGCGTGGCGGCGGGTAGCGTCTCAGAGCTCACGGGCTTCCCGGAGATCCTGGACGGGCGGGTGAAGACGCTCCACCCGGCGGTGCACGGCGGCATTCTGGCCCGCCGCGATCGGCCCGCGCACATGGAGGAACTGGCCCGCAGCGGCATCGGCACCATCGATCTGGTGGCGGTGAACCTCTATCCCTTCGTTCAGACGGTCGTCCGGGAGGGCGTGACCCTGGAGGAGGCGCTGGAGAACATCGACATCGGCGGGCCCACCATGATCCGCGCCGCCGCCAAGAACTTCCCCCACGTTCTGGTGCTGGTCGACCCCGCCGATTACCCGCGAGTGCTGGAGCTCCTGCGCTCGGGTCAGGTGCCCCTGGACGAGCGGCGCCGCCTGGCGCTCAAGGCCTTCCAACACGTGGCCTCCTACGACACGGCCATCGCCCAGTACCTGCGGGCCGACGCCGACGCTTTCCCGGAAGAGCTGACTCTGCCCCTGCGCAAGCTGTTCGACCTGCGCTACGGCGAGAACCCCCATCAGAAGGCCGCTGTCTATCGTGAGCAGAGCGTGCTCTGGGGGGGACAGACCTGGGGCATTGTCGCGGCGGAGCAGCTTCACGGAAAGGAACTCTCCTACAACAATTTCCTGGACGCGGAGGCTGCCTGGCGGGCGGCGCTGGACTTCGCCGCGCCCACGGCGGTGGTGGTGAAGCACACCAACCCCTGCGGCCTGGCGTCCCACGAGGACCTGACCGAGGCCTATCGCCGCGCCCTCGCCGGCGACCCCGTCTCCGCCTTCGGCGGCATCGTCGCTGTGAACCGCGAGCTGACGGAGGCGGTGGCGGAAGAGATGGCCAAGACCTTCTACGAGATCGTCGTGGCGCCCGCTTTCGCCGAGGAGGCGCTGGCCATTCTGCGCAAGAAGCAGGACCTGCGCATCCTGCGCGTCGACCCGCGGGCGGCCGTCGGCTGCGCCACGGCCCTGGACTACCGCCGCATCTCCGGCGGCCTCTTGCTTCAGGAGCCAGACGCCCACGCCGACGACTCCATTGAGCTGAAGGTTGTGACGCGGCGGGCCCCCAGCGAAGAGGAAGTGGCCGACCT
>Ga0315275_10000458_pt1 | contig 33626 bp, 25 predicted proteins | sample YL17G03_0_MG_FD_205557 | JGI IMG/M metagenome (GOLD analysis project Ga0315275, IMG submission 205557) | Sediment microbial communities from Yellowstone Lake, YNP, Wyoming, USA - YL17G03_0 | ecosystem: Environmental > Aquatic > Freshwater > Lake > Sediment | place: USA: Wyoming | collected...
CGACGGCCGCCGCCACCGCTCGGTGCTGGAGCTCCCCGGGATCGAGGAGCGGGTGATCGTGGTGGACTCGATATCCAAGCGCTTCTCGGCGTGCGGCGCCCGGGTCGGGGCGGTGATCTCCCGAAACTGCGAGGTCATGGCCTCGGTGCTGAAGTTCGGCCAGGCCCGCCTCTGCCCGCCGACGCTCGAGCAGCTCGGCGCGATTGCCGCCTACCGCCTCGACGAGAGCTACTTCGACGCCGTGCGGGCGGAGTACCAGCGCCGGCGCGACGTCATGTTCGAGGCGCTCACTCGCGACCCAGGCATCATACTGAAGCGGCCACGCGGGGCGTTTTACATGATCGTCAAGATGGCCGGCGTGGTGGACAGCGACGACTTCGCCCGCTGGCTGCTCGAGGAGCACCAACTGGGAGGAGAGACCGTGCTGGTCGCCCCGGCTGGCGGCTTCTACGCCACGCCCGGCGCGGGCAACGACGAGGTGCGCATGGCGTACGTCCTCGAGGTCCCCAAGCTGGAGCGCGCAATGGAGGTCTTCCGGGCCGGCCTCGAGCGCTACCGCGCCCTGCGCCACGCCGCCACCCACTCGGTGTGAGGCCGTCCACGGCGGAAGAGGACCGGTGAGCAGCGACCCCGAGGCTGTGCCAGGCGTCCCGGTCGGCGAGATGGTGCTGACCTGGACGCTGCTGGTGGCCGCCTGCACGGTGGGCGCCCTCGTGACCGGCGAGTTCACCCGGATCTCGCTGCGGGCCGGTGCGCTGCTTCTGCTCGCGGGGGGCCTCCTGGCGCTCGCGTCGGTGCGTGCCCTCGGGCGGGGGCACGAGCTTGTCACCCGTGGACCGTACCGCTGGGTGAGGCACCCGTACTACCTGGGGATCCTGGTCATGCTCGTGGGGGCGATCGTCGCGATGCGGTCCCTCCCCGCGCTGATCCTCCTGTACCCCGCGGTGCGGGTCACGCTCATGCGGGCGCGCCGCGAGGAGCACAACCTCGCCCTCCGCTTCGGTGACGCGTACTACACCTACCGGCAACGGGTTGCGTTCATGCTCCCGCTGAAGCCGCCGCTCCCGCGTGCCACCCAGCGCTAGGGGGTTGCCAGGCCGAGATGTGATGCTCATCACAACTCGGGTTGCGCGGGGCCGCGCGGCGATAATTGAACCATAAAGAGGAAGGTGATGTCGTTCCCGAGACAACTCGTCGCCGCTGCCGCTGCGGTGACGCCGCTCGCTTTTCGCAGCGCCTCGATCGTGCCTGCAACGGTCCGGTCGGTCCGAGCCGGGAGCGGGAGCGTTTGCCGATGATTCGACTTCGCCTGAAGCACGTTGCCATCGCCTCCGCGCTCATGGCAGTCGCGGTTAGCAGAATTCCACCACGCAACGCTGGGGGGACCGTTTACCGCCACCTCATCCCCTATCCAGGTGACATCGCCACGACCGAAGCGGTCGCGCCGGACGGCGTCAGCCGAGCAGAGCATGTGCGGTTCGCTCGTCGCTTGATCGCCTCGCTGGCCTCGCTCACGCCCGAGGAGACAGTGGAAATTCGGGACTGGCCTGTCGCTCCGGGCGTCTCGCGCACGCTGCGCTTCCAGCGCGAGGAGATCTACTCGCCTGAAGCCGAGATTGTTGTCATCGACAACCAGGGTGGGTACGCGCTTCCACGACCGAAGTTGTTTGCTCTGCGTGGCGTCAGCATCGACGGCGGTGATGATGCGGTGGCGCTGGTCGTCGATCCCGAAAGCGGTGTCATCCACGGGGTGAGCAGCCTTGGCGGCGAGGACTTTGAGTGGCTGGCTCCAGAGCCGGAAGCCGCCTCAGGCCCGCTCATTGTTCCCTCGAAAAGCGTGCGCCTGACGCTGCCGGAGGTTCCGCGGTGGACCTGCTCCCAGGAAGGGCTACCGGACCTCGGAATGGAAAGAGACCCCGGGGTGGATTCAGTGCGAGCGATGAGTCTTTCCAGCCGCGGCTACATGATCGTCGCGGTGGACACGGATGTTGAATTGATGGAGCAGAAGTTCAACTACAGCCGGAACCCATCCGGTGCTATTGCCGCCGCCGTGAGCTACCTTGCCGACATTTTCACCCGGATGAACGTGTTCTACGAACGCGATCTCAACCTCCACCTCGCCCAGGGAACCACGTTCCTGCGCGTCGCCGAGCCGGATCCCTATAGCCAGCCTTCGTCAGATTGAAGCGCACAACTGGCCGAGTTCACGAGCTACTGGAGCGCCAACTATGGTTCGGTCGACCGCAGCGTCGCCGCCATGTTCTCAGGCAAGTCGGGGAGTTCGAACAGTGCAAACGGCATAGGCTGGCTCGGCGTGCTCTGCAATAAATCCAACGGCTACAGCTTTTCCGACGTCTTCAAGATCAACTACAACGCAGGCGACGCCTCGGTGATCGGCCACGAGATCGGACACAACTGCGGTGCGGTGCACACACTGCCCGGCCTTAGGCCAGTCGGAGGTCGATCACTGCTACGGCGGCGAAGGCGGGTGCTACTCAGGAGCGACCGCGTGTCCGACACCAGCCACCATCAACGACCAGGCAAACGTCAGGGGAACGTTGATGAGCTACTGCAACAATCTCCCCAGTTGCTCGGCGTCAACCGTTTTCCACGACCGCTCCGAACTCGAGATCGACCCCTACCTCCTCCGCGCCTGTATTGGATCCGGCAACGGCCCAGGGGTCCCCCCTCTGACCTTGATACCGTACGGCACGCCCTCGGCACCAACTCCGAGCCCAACGCCCACAGCGACGAGAACACCAACATGGACCACGACCCCCGGCGGGCCCACACCGACGCCGACGCGCACGCCAACGCCCGGAGGCCCGACCCTGACGCCGACGCCGACACCGACCCCTGCGCCGGGCGGGCCGCCCGTCCCGACCGGCGTCTCCGCCAGCGACGGCGCGTTCACCGATCGCGTCCGCGTCACCTGGAACGCCCCCGCCGGCGCCACCGGCTACTGGGTCTACCGCAACACCACGGCCAGCCCGCCCGCGTCCGAAATGGCCTGGGTGGGCTCGCCCGGGTACGACGATTCCACGGCTGTACCCGGCCAGACCTACTGGTACTGGGTTCGCGCAGGCAAAGCCTCCGGCTGGAGCACGTACAGCGCGTACGACACCGGCTTCCGGGTGATAGGTCCGGTCCCCACGCCGACTCGGACGCCGACGCCGCCGGCCGGTTTGACCGCCTCTTTTGCCTTTGCGCCGGGCGCACCGTTCGCCGGGGCCACGGTGCAGTTCACCGACACCTCCACCGGTGCTTCTGCATGGGACTGGAGCTTCGGGGACGGCGCCCGGTCTTCGGCCCGCAACCCAGTGCACACCTACGCCGCGCGCGGTACCTACACCGTGGTCCTCTGGGTGAGCAACGGGGTCGGCTCGTCTCAGACCACGAAGACCATCACGGTGGGCGCGCGGGCGCGCCGGAACTCCTCCGGACGCTAGGCCCCGGGGCACGACCGCTCACTGACGATCCGCGCTACGATTCGCGCCAGAGAGTGGCCGGCGCATGATCTCGTCCCTACCCCTCGCGACGCACCTGTTCCTCCTCGCCGTGCCGGCGACAGTCGCCGTCGCGGCACTGGCGGTGAGCTGGCTGGACCAGCGGCTGTCCCCAAGGACCGCACTTCCGGTTCCCGCGAGGGTGACCACCCCGGAATAGGCAGGCGGGGGGTCCGCGGTTGGAGGTGGAGACCGGTCCGGACGGGCCGGATCGGGAGGAACGCATGCGACACGCACACACGGCGCTTCTGGGCGCGGCGGCCCTGCTGCTGGCTGCCCAGTCGGCGCGGTCCGAGGTGCTCCTGGCGGCGCCACCGGCGACCGGGCAGGTGGCAGTGGCCACCGTGCAGCCACTGGGGGGCAGCACGGTGAAGGGGCTTGTCCTGTTCACGCCCCTGGACCACGGTGTCGAGATCAACGCCGACATCACCGGGCTTGCGCCGGGCAAGCACGGCTTTCACATCCACGAGTTCGGCGACTGCTCGGCACCCGACGGCGGCTCGGCCGGGCCGCACTTCAACCCGGAGGACAAGCCCCACGGCGCGCCAGGCGCCGCGGCGTCACACGCCGGGGACTACGGCAACCTCGAGGCCGACGCGAGCGGCCACGCGGTGCTCAAGTACGTCTCGCACCGGATCACCCTCGACCAGTCGGCCACCGGGGTGCTGGGACGCTCGGTGATCGTGCACGAGAAGGCGGACGACATGGCCACCCAGCCCACCGGCGCCGCGGGCGGCCGAATCGGCTGCGGTGTGATCATCGTGGAGGGGGCGAACACCGTCCCGATCACGAAGAAGTAGCCCCGCCACGCGTCGGACAGATGGTGCAAGGGCGGCCCCTGCGGCCGCCCTCTTGTGTCATTCTGAGGGCGCGCAGCGCCCGAAGAATCCCATCGTGCTGCATATGCGGTGAGATCCTTCGGTCGCCCCGCCCCGCTGCCGCGGGGCCGGGCTCCCTCAGGATGACAAGAGCGGGCGCACCCCTCCCCTACTTCTTCGCACGCAATACGTTGAGCGCTGAGCCTGCCCTGAACCACCCTATCTGTTCCTCGTTGAGGGTGTGGCGGCAGGAAATCTCGTCTTTCGTGCCGTCGGCGTGGTGGAAGACCACCTTGACAGGCTTGCCGGCCGCCAGCTCCTTCAGACCCAGGATGCTCACCCTGTCAACCTCGCGAACCCTGTCGTAGTCGGCGGCGTCGGCGAACGTGAGCGGCAGCAACCCCTGCTTCTTGAGGTTGGTCTCGTGGATGCGCGCGAACGAGCGCGCGATCACCGCCACGCCACCCAGGTGGCGCGGCTCCATCGCGGCGTGCTCGCGGGAGGAGCCCTCGCCGTAGTTCTCGTCGCCCACCGCCACCCAGGCGAGGCCGCGGCCCTTGAGGTCGCGGGCGACCTTGGAGATCTCCATCACCTCGCCCGTCAGCGGGTGCCTGGTCTTGCCGGCCTCGCCGGTGAACGCGTTCACGGCGCCGACGAACAGGTTGTTGGCGATGTTGTCGAGGTGGCCCCTGAACTTCAGCCACGGCCCCGCCGGCGAGATGTGGTCGGTGGTGCACTTCCCCTTGGCCTTGAGGACGACCGGCAGCTCGACGTAGTCCTTGCCCTCCCAGGCGGGGAAAGGCTCCAGGAGCTGCAGCCGGTCGGAGCCCGGCCTGACCTGCACGTTGACTCCGGCCGGCTTCTCGGGCGGCGCCACGTACCCCTCCGCCTTGAACACGAAACCCTTCTCGGGGACCTCGGGCGCGGGAGGCGGCGGGGACAGGCGCACCTTGCGCCCGTTCACGGGGATCTCGTCCGCAACCGGGTTGATCTCGAGAGTGCCCGCCACCGAGTACGCGATCACCACTTCGGGGGAGGCGATGAACGAGAGCGTGGCCGGGTTGCCGTCGTTGCGGGCCGGAAAGTTCCGGTTGAACGAGTTGACGATCGTGTTGGGGGTGCCCTTGGGGAAGTCGTCGCGCTGCCACTGGCCGATGCACGGGCCGCAGGCGTTGGCGAGCACCGTGGCGCCGAAGTCGCGGAAAACCGAGAGCAGCCCGTCGCGCTCGATGGTGGCGTAGACCTGCTCGGAGCCCGGGGTGATCAACAAGGGGACGCGGGCCTTCACGCCCTGGGCGAGCGCCTCCCTGGCAACCGCCGCTGCCCGCGCGATGTCCTCGTAGGAGGAGTTTGTGCAGGAGCCCACCAAGGCCACGGAGATCTTCGCCGGGTAGCCGTTTTCCTTCACCGCGGCGGGCACCTTGGAGAGCGGACGGGCGAGGTCGGGCGTGTGTGGGCCAACCAGGTGCGGCTCCAGGCGGTCGAGGTCGATCTCGACGACCCGAGCGAAGTACTTCTCCGGGCTGGCCTCCACCTCGGTATCGGCGGCCAGCAGGTCACGGTTGGAGTTGGCAAGGTCGGCGAGGCCGCCGCGCCGCGTGGCCTTGAGGTAGACCTCCATGTGCTTGTCGTAAGGGAAGATCGACGTGGTGGCGCCGTGCTCCGCGCCCATGTTGGTGATCGTCCCCTTGCCGGTGCACGAGATCGAGGCGCATCCGGGGCCAAAGAACTCCACAACCGCGTTGGTGCCGCCCTTGACGGTCAGGATGTCGAGGAGCTTGAGGATCACGTCCTTGGGGGCGGTCCAGCCGGAGAGCTTGCCGGTCAGGCACACGCCGATCAACTTCGGCTGGAGCACCTCCCACGGGAACCCGGACATCACGTCCACGGCGTCCGCGCCCCCGACTCCCGAGGCGAACATCCCCAGGCCGCCGGCGTTGGGCGTGTGCGAGTCGGTGCCGATCATCATTCCGCCCGGGAAGGCGTAGTTCTCCAGCACGACCTGGTGGATGATCCCCGAGCCGGGCTTCCAGAAACCGATGCCGTACCGTGCCGAGCAACTCGCCAGGAAGTCGTACACCTCGCGGTTCTCCTCGATGGCGCGGGCCACGTCGGCCTCCGCCCCCGAGCGGGCCCGGATGAGGTGGTCGCAGTGCACGGTCGTCGGCACCGCGGTGCGCTCGATCCCGGCGAGCATGAACTGCAGCAGCGCCATTTGGGCGGTGGCGTCCTGCATCGCGACGCGGTCTGGCCGGAGCTCGAGGTACGCCGTGCCGGGGTTGAGCTCGGCGCGCTCCGGGTCGTTGAGGTGCCCGAAGAGGACCTTCTCGGTCAGGGTCAGCGGCCGTCCCAGGCGCTTGCGGACTGCCTCGAGGCGCCCGCGCGTGCGCTGGTAGACGGCGTTGACGAACTCCGGAGTGCTCTCGATGGCTGCCATGACTCCCCCCGTTTCTTCTTCAACAAGCGCCGAGGTGCTCGAGCTTCCATGCGCCGGACCGGAGAGTATAGCCCGTCGGGGGCCGGGAAAAGGTAGAGGGAAGAGGGTAAAGAGAGGACACCGTAAAAGATGGCTCTTGCCTTCCCTTTTGCTGTCCCCACTTGCCTCGTGCCTGTTGCCTCTTGCCTCTCCCCTGTTCCCCAGTTGTGGCTATACTCGCGCCGTGCCCCACAGGCTCACGGTCGGCGACATCATGACCCGCGAGGTGGTCACCCTCGCCGAGGACGACACCCTGGCCGACGCCCGCACGTGCATGGAGCGCGGCCGCATCCGCCACCTCCCGGTGGTTCGTGGGAAGAAGCTGGTCGGCCTGGTGACCCACCGCGACCTCCTCTCGGCGTCGTTCTCGGTCTTCGCCGAGGTCAGCGCCAAGGAGGAGCGCCGCGTCTTCAGGCAGATCCCGGTGCGCGAGCTGATGCATGACGCCTACGCCGTCCCGCCCACGCTCCGGGTGCGCGACGCCGCCAAAGTCATGCTCGACAAGCAGTACGGCTGCCTGCCGGTCGTGGACGGGGAGGAAAACCTGATCGGGATCGTGACCGAGGCCGACTTTCTCCGCCTGGCCGTGAGGATGCTGGACGCGATCCAGGCGTAGCCGCCGGCCGCCCAGAACCCTGATAGCCCCGGTTGCGTTGAATCGGACGGAGGTCACCATGCGTCGTCTTACCCCCATCCTCGCGCTGGGCGCCGTACTCGTCCTGGCCGCGTGCGCCAGGCCTTCCGGTCCGCAGGCCGTCCACCAGAGCCACACCTTCCCGGCCGCCGCAGGCAAGCTCATCAGGCTGGATGTGCGCTCCCTCGACGTTCACGTGAAGGTGGCGGAAGGAAGCGTCATCTCCGTGACCGTGGACCTGCAGGCTCGCTCGAGCTCCAGAAGCGCGACCAGGCGCTGGATCGAGCGCAACACCCCGGTGTTCGATGACTCCGAGTCCGTCCTCGAGGTCCGTCTGCCGGCCGCGACCCACCGGGGCCTCGTGATCTTCGGCTTCATGCACACCGAGGGGCGCCTCGATCTGGTGGTTCCGCCCTCCTGCCGCCTCGACGTGAAGACTTCCTCGGGCGACGTCAGCATCGGGGGGGAGGGTGTGCTTTCGGGGCCGGTGCGGGTTGGCACCTCTTCCGGCGACGTGATCGTGAGCGGCGGCGTGCGCCAGCTGATCGCGGACACCTCCTCGGGGGACGTGCGCGTCACCGGCGCGGCGCTGACGCTGCTGGAGGCGGACACATCCTCGGGTGACGTGACCCTCCAGAGCGGCAGCGAGAAGGTGATCGTGGACACGACCTCCGGCGATGCCAGGCTCGAGAAGCTGACCGGCGACCTCTCGGCGGACGCCTCCTCCGGCGACGTGTCGGGGAGCTGGGAGCGCCTCACAGCCGGCGGCAAGATCCGGGTCCACACGTCCTCCGGCGACGTCCGGCTCGGACTGCCCGAGGGCACCCCACTCGGGGGCGAGGTCAACACCACCAGCGGGCATATCCGCTCGGACTTCCCAGCCAGCCGCGAGAAGCGCGGCCGGATGATGTCCTTCGAGGCACCCGGGGACAGCGTCGGGCTCGAGGTACGGACATCCTCGGGCGACGTGAGCCTGCGCAAGCGCTCCTGAGACGCCAGGCCTCGACCGAAACTGCAGTGCCAGCGGCGCTTCCTGCACACGCCGGAGGTGCGGCCAACCCCGTCGTTCGGATTTTCGTATAAGATTCGGAGTTATGGACGTCGTGGGCGCCCGGGCGCCGGTGCCGCTGGACTCTGCGCACTTCGTGCTGCCCCGTAAGGGCTGGCTGAAGCTGCACGAGCGCCCGGCACGCAGCCTGGTGCTGCTGGTGGTCGGACTGGTGACCGTGGTGGCCGGCCTGGTGGGCGCTGTGCGCAGGGTGGACGAGTTCCAGAGGCTGGACTTCCACACCACCCGCACGCGTGCCGGCTACGACGTCATCAGCGTGAACCCCCGCAGCGGCGCGGCCCGCGCCGGCCTCGCGTGGGGCGACGTCATCGTCACGGTGGACGGCGTCCCGGCCGCCAGGATCGACGACCTCGAACGCGCGCTCTTCTCGCGCCGGGTCTCCACGCTCTCGGTGATGCGCAGCGGCACGGCGCGCGAGATCGCCTACTACCCCCCGGTCCCACAGGTGGACGTGCGCTACCTGCTGGTCGCGTTCGCGGCCATGGTCACGCTGGCGTTGGCCGGGCTCGTCTACCTCGGCCACCCCAACGCCCAGGCGGGTCGGTTCCTGGCCCTCGCCGAGGCGCTCTTCGCCGCGGTGGTGGTGCCGCTCCCCGTGGACCCAAACACCTCCTGGCAGTCGCTCCTGCTGGTCCGAGACTTCGGGAGGCTCGCCCTGCCCCCGCTGCTTGTCGTTTTCTTCGCCGGCTTCCCGGCGCGCATCAAGTGGTCGTCCTGGCTCTGGCTGGCGTTTGTGCCATCGGCCGCGGTTGCGGCCGGGCGCACCGCACTGGCGACCGGCTGGCTGCCCCCCGTGGTGGGGGACATCCTCCTCCCAGAGGCCCTGGACACCGCCACCGCGGTGCTCGCGGTGCTCGGCGTGATGGCGGCCGCCGCCCTCTCGGTGCGGGCCTATGTGAGCCACCGCGGCGACCCCACACGCCGACGCCAGGTCGAGTGGGTGGCGCTGGGCGCCGCCGCGGGCTTCACGCCGTACCTCCTACTGTCGCTGATCCCGCAGTGGGCCGGCGCCGAGCTCGAGGTCCTGACGTGGATCTCCCTGCTGCCGCTCGCGCTGGTTCCGTTGGGAGTGGCCTCCTCGCTGCTGGAGTTCCGTCTCTGGGACCTGGAGGACATCACGCGCCAGGTGGTGGCCACCGGCGTCGCGGTCATCCTCGGGGGCGTCAGCTTCGCCTTCCTGAACTACGCCGTGACACAGTTCGGCTTCCGTCTCGGCAACTGGCGAAACCTGGTCGCCGTGGCCGGGGGCGTGCTGCTCGCCACGCTCACGGTGCCCGCGCGGCGGCTGCTGCTGCAGGGGCTCGAGCGCCTCCAGTACAGGGAGCGGCTGGCGGCCCGGCGCGCCCTCACCACCTTCGCCGAAGAGGCCGTCGCCCACCGCGACCCGGAGACGCTGCTGCAACGCCTCGCCCAGCTTCTGCGCGACGCGCTGGCGGTGGACCGCGTGGTGACCTACCTGGCGCTGGGCGGACGTCTCTACCCCTCCGGCACTGGAGAGCACTGGCCGGTCTTCTCCGAGAATCAGGTGCGCGGCACGTTCCCCACCGAGGCCGAGCTGCCGCTGGTGGAGCGTGGGCTGTGGCATCGGTTCCCCGTCGAGAGGGATGGCCGGGTGATCGGGCTCGTCTACTGCGGCCGCCGACACGGCGAGCTGCCGCTCGGGCACGGGGAGAGGCGCCTCGTTGGGGCGCTCGCGGCCCAGGCTGCCCTCGCGCTCGAGAACACGCTGCTGATGGCCAACCTGCGCAAACAGGTGGAGGAGCACAGGCTCCTCGAGGACTACCTGGAGCGCATCTTCCAGTTCTCGGCCGCGGCGCTCCTGATCTGCGACGCTTCGGGCCGCGTGCTGCGGGCCAACGAGCGGGCCGGCGCGCTGCTGCGGCGCGAGCCAGGCAAGCTCGTCGGGGAGTTCCTGAAGAACCTGGTCAAGCTGAGCTCCGAGTGGCACACCTTCCTGCCCAGCGACCTCGCCGGCGTGCAGGTGCGCTTTGCGGTCGAGGGCGAGTGGCACACCGGCCTGCTCTCGACCTCGGCCCTCGAGGTGGAGCCGGGCCGGTTCGACGGCCGGGTCGTTGCCCTGGACGACATCTCCGAGCAGCTCATCCTCGAGCAGCGCCTGGCCGAGCAGGAGAGGCTCGCCGCCCTCGGCCGGCTGGCGGCCGGGCTCGCGCACGAGGTCAACACGCCCGTCACCGGCATCGCGTCGTACGCGCAGCTCCTGAGGGAGCTCACCCCGGGGAGCGACCCGCGGGCGCCTCTGGTGGGCAAGCTCGAGGAGCAGGCTTTCCGCGTCTCCCGCATCGTGACCAACCTCCTGGAGCTGGCCCGCCCGTCGGGCTTCGAGCGCCAGCTCGTGGATCTCGCCGAGCTCGCGCGCGAGGAGCTGGGTCAGATGCGGCCCGAGGCGGAGCGCGCCGACGTCCGGCTCGATGTTCAGCCGGAATCCAGCGCTCTCGCGCACGTGAACCGCGTCCAGTTCGAACTCGTGATGCACAACCTGCTGCGCAACGCCCTGCAAGCGACCGGGCCCGGGGGCAAGGTCGAGGTCCGAGCGGGAAGCAACGGCGACACGGTGTGGCTCGAGGTTCGGGACACGGGGCCCGGCATCCCCGAGGAGCTGCGCGACCGCATGTTCGAGCCGTTCGTGACCGGTCGCCCGGGGCGCGGCGGGACCGGCCTCGGGCTCGCGATCACCCGCGACATCGTGGCCGCCCACGGCGGCACGATCCGCGCCCTGCCCAACGGCGAGGGCGGCACCGTGATGCGGATCGAGTTGCCGACCCAACAGGAGAACGCATGAGAATCCAGATCATCGACGACGAACCGGTGCTCCAGGATGTGCTGGCCACCCTGTTGCGCCGGGAGGGTTTCCAGGTGCTCCAGGCGGGCACCGCGGCCGAGGGGCTGCGGCAGGCCGAGGAGGTCGAAATCGACCTGGTGCTGCTGGACCTCATGCTCCCCGACAAGCCGGGCCTCGAGGTGCTCAAGGACCTCAAGGCGCGCGACCCCGAGATCGTTGTCGTGGTGATCACCGCCTACTCTTCGGTCGAAACGGCCATCGCGGCGATGCGCGAGGGCGCCTTCCACTACATAGCCAAGCCGTTCAAGAACCAGGAGGTCGTGCTGACGGTGCGCAAGGGGCTCGAGCAGCGGCGCCTGCGCACCGAGAACCGTGACCTGCGCCAGCGCCTGGAGGGGCTCGGTACGCTGGTGTGGCGCTCCCAGCTCATGGAGCGGGTGATCGAGCTGGTGCGCCGCGCCGCGCCTTCGCGCTCCAACATCCTGCTCACCGGCGAATCCGGAACCGGCAAGGAGCTGCTGGCGCGGGCCATTCACCAGCTCTCCCCTCGCGCCGAGGTGTCGTTCGTCGTCGTGAACACCGGCTCCGTGCCGACCGACCTCCTCGAGTCCACCCTGTTCGGCCACGTGCGCGGCGCTTTCACGGGCGCCGTGGCGAACAGGCGCGGGCTGTTCGAGGTCGCTGACGGCGGCACCATCTTCCTCGACGAGATCGGCACGATCATTCCGCCGACGCAGGCCAAGCTGCTGCGCGTCATTCAGGAGCGCGAGTTCATCCCGGTGGGAGGCGAGCAGACGATCAAGGTGGACGTGCGGATCATCGCCGCCACCAACGCCGACCTCAACCGCATGGTGGCGGACGGCTCCTTTCGCGAGGACCTCTTCTACCGCCTCAACGTGATCACCATCGAGCTTCCCCCTCTGCGCAGCCGGCGCGAGGACATCCCGGCGCTCACCACCCATTTCCTGCGCCGCTATGGGGCGGAGAACCGAAAGCCCAGCCTCGCGCTCACCCCGCACGCCCTCGACGTGCTCGTCGGCTACCACTGGCCGGGGAACGTGAGGCAGCTCGAGAACGTGATCGAGCGGGCCGTGGTGCTGTGCCCCGGCGATGCCATCGACGCGGACCTGCTGCCCTCCGAGGTGCTCTCGCCTCAGCCGGGGCCGGCCACGCAACTCCCGGCCGACGGGCTGAACCTCAAGGAGGCGGTCAACGGCTACACGCGCTCCCTCATCGAGGCTTCGCTGGCGCGTTGCGGCGGTGTCCAGCGGCGCGCCGCCCAGATGCTGCGGGTGCGCCCCTCCACGCTCAACGAGATGATCCGCAGGCTCGGCATCGCGGCGGCCGAGGAGACCGAATAGCGCTGGCCGCTCGCCGGCACCGGCGCCAATGAGTCGCCGACAGGAAGATCTGCAAGGGTGTCGGCGTTGAGGGGAGTGGAGGTTGCTATGATGATCCCCCTCACCCGTCGTGCCATCTCGATCCTTGCCGGCGCCACGGCCCTGGCGTTCGCAGTGCCCGCCCTTGCCGAGAACCGCCTGTCCATCCAGCTGGAGGGCGGGGCGGTCTGGCAGGCGCGCAACGATTTTGCGGTCCCGGGCGATAGCGGCACGCTCGTGCGGCTCCCACAGGGCGACGCTTCCCCTGCTTTCCGCGCCTCGCTGTACTGGGACGTCGGCCAACGCTTTTCGCTGCGCTTCGTCGCGGCGCCGCTCTCGACCACGACTGACTTCGTTCCGACCTCACCCGTTCTCTTCCAGGGCGTGACTTTTCAGCCCGGCGAGAGTGTGACCACCGACTACCGCTTCGACACGTACCGCGTCACGGTGTACTGGCGCTTCGCACCAACTGCGGCCTGGCAACTCAGGGCGGGCGCCACGCTTCTCGTGCGTGATGCTGCAATCGAGCTGTCGTCACCGTCCGCGCAAGCCGAGAAGACCAACACCGGTGTCGTGCCGCTGCTCTACGGCGCGGCGCGCTGGCAGGCGACGCCACGCTTCGCCCTCGAGGCCGAGGCCGACGCCGCTGCGGCACCGCAGGGGCGTGCGATCGACGCTTCACTGAAGGGTGTTTGGGCGGTTTCGCCGCGCACCGACCTGCAACTCGGCCTCCGCGTTCTGGACGGCGGCGCGGACAACGACGAGGTCGTCTCCTTCGCCACGTTCTACTACGCGGTCGCGGGCGTGGCGTTCCGCTTCTGACACCCGGAAGTCACAAAGGCGAAGGCCGGCCCGACGGCACCGACCCCCTCGCAACCGGACCAGAGCCCGCCGCCTACTTGTTCCCCGCAGGCGTGGCCGTGGGTTTCGCGGTGGGCGTCGGGGTCGGCTTCGGCCTGGCGAGGGAAGCCGGGTCGGCCAGCACGTCCCTGACCTTCGCGGCATCGACCGCGAGCCCGCCGGTGCGGCCGGCAACCGTCACCACGTCCTCGCCCCGGCTTTCCCCCGGGTAAAAGACGGCCTCCGCCGAGACGCCCTCGCCCGAGAGCTTCACGCGGCCGAGCGGAGCGCCGGCCGGCTTGGGCCGGTCGAACGCCTCGACCTGGAGGTCCGCGAGCGTCTCCAGACGAAGGCTCACCGCGTCGCCGTCCACCTCGGAGGTGCCGGCCTTCCAGATCCCGTCCTTGCGCTCGAGCGCGACCTTGGAGGCGCCGGCCTCGAGCTCCAGCCGGTCCACCGCCCAGCTGTCGAACTCCACCAGCTTCTTGGATCGCCAGTCCTGCCACCTGCCGACCAGGCGCGAGACGGGCTTCGCATCCACCCAGAACACACGCTCGCCGCGCTTGCACGCGACCTGCTTTCCGTCCTTGGCGTCGCGCCCGACGCCGAAGTCGAGCGTGATCGGCGCGGCGTTTGCGCCCCGGCGCACGACGGTCACCCCAAAGCGGCGGGGCTCAAGGCCCAGCGCCTTGAGGTCGGGGGCGGTGTCCAGGAACTCCTTGATGCGGGCGCCGGAGATGTCGGAGATCACGCCCTCGGCGTGGTCGCGGTCCGCGAGGTCGGGCTCCGGCGCGGTGATCGTCCAGACCGAGCCGGTGTGAGCGAGCGCCACCTGCCCGCTCGGGGACGTGACGGTGAGCGAGGCTACGTCGGTGGAGTAGATCTGCGCCAGCTCGTCCGAGCGCCAGCCGGCGAGGTCCTTGTCGAGGTCGGAGGCGACGAACTTGCTCACCAGGCACACCGTGCCGCTGGCGGTGAGCGCGGCCCTCGAGTTGCCCAGCGGCATCTCGGTGCCCAGCTTGAGCGTGTAGGTCGTGCCGCCCTCGTCCTCCACGGTCACCGCAAGGCTCGACTTGTCCAGGCCGTACTCGGGCAGCTTGACCTCTCCCTCCTTGAACGTCCGCTCGGCCTTGAGGGCGGAGAGCGTGTACAGCAGACTCGACACCGCACCCTGGTTGGCCTGGTCGGCGAGCGGCGCCTTGAGCGCCCAGGCGTCCTTTTCCTTGACGAGCTCGAAGCGCCCGTGGGAGTTGGTTATCACGACGCGGCGCGCCTTGGCCTGATCGAAGCCGGCGAACACCTTTCCCTCGCGCTCCCTGCGCTCGTCGGTGGTGGGCGCGTGGCGCTCGACCAGCACGATGTACGCGCCCAGGGCGAGCACCACCATCGCGAGCATCACCAGTCGGCCGATCCGCATCGTCCCCTCCTAGTGGCGGCGCCGCCACCACACGGCAACGCCCAGCGCGACCGCGAACACCGGCAGCCCGACCAGAGAGATCAGGAAGACCGTGCGCATCTGATTCGCGGACAGGAACAGCTGCACTTGCTCGGGCGAGCGCGGCGCGATGCCCAGAGCCTGCTCCTGCTTGGCCAGCCAGTTCACCGTGTTGAGGCCGAGGTTGACGTTGCCGGCGTTGGCGATCTGCGCGTTCGTCACGAACGCGGAGTTGCCGAAGACCACGAGCCGCCACCCCCGGTCCTTGTCCTTCTCCGACTGAGCGGCGACGCCCAGCGCCACCGGGCCGGGGGTGTCCTTGGCGTCCTTCTGAGCCTGCCCGGTCCTGATCAGCAGGTCGAGGTTGGTCTCGCCCCACCCCTTGTCGGAGGTGGTGAGCAGGATCGTGGAGGTCGCACCCTGCGCGGTGGTCGTGGTCACGGAGCGTGCCACCGGGAGCAGCACGGCGAGGCCCTGCAGGCCGTCGACCGCGGGGTGGGAGCGGAAGTCGGTCACGTACACCGCCGACACGTCGAAGAACGGCAGCTTGCGGGCAGGGTCGATGACGAGGTCGTTGTTGACCTGGACGCCGTACGCCTTGACGAACTCCTCTAAACCGGAGGGCCGCTGCTGTGCGCCGAGCACTGGGTCGAGCAGCACGAGGGCGCGCCCGCCCTTCTCCAGGTAACCCGAGAGCGCGCTCTTTTCGGGGTCGGTGAGCGGCGTTCGAGGCCCCGCGATCACCAGCAGGTCGCAGTCGGCCGGGACCGAGCCCGACAGGAGCGTGGTCTTGGAGACCTCGAGGTTGTCGCGCTTGAGCAGCTCCCGCAGCTGCGACATCCCGTCCTCGCCGACGCTGTCCGGGTCATGCTCCCCGTGCCCGGTCACGAAGTAGACCTTGGGTACCTTCGGGGAGACCACGGCCAGGACGGCCGCGGTGAACTGCTCCTCACCCTTGAACCCCTTGAGTTTCGGGGGCTGCCCCGTCTGCATCCCGGAGTAGTCATAGTCCGCGAGCTGGTCCGAGGTGACGTACTTCTTCCGGCCACCCGAAGCAAAGACCACGGTGTTGGCGGCCGAGACCCCGAACTCCTGGGCCAGCTGCTTCGTGCGCAGCGGGTCGCGCTCGGGGTCGATGAACTCCACCTTGAGCTTGGGCCAGACGGCCTCGTACCGGGAGAGCAGCTCCTTCGTCTCGGTGAAGAGCGGGGTGTTCGGGGTCATCAGAACCACGACCCGCACCTCGTCCTTGATCCCCTTCAGGACGTTTTTGGTCTTGTCGGAGAGCGAGTAGATCTTGGAGGACGTCCAGTCACCGCGAAGGTAGTGGCGGTAGGAGAGCCAGTTCAACATGCCCACGAGGGCGACCGCCAGGATGATGCCGGCGGTGGCGCTCGATGCGACGGCGATTCTGTCCTTGCGCACGACTCACCTCCCCTTGCTCGCTTCCAGCGCCTTGGTGGCGAGGAAGAGGAACAGCCCGGCGAGGCTCACCGGGTACACGACGTGCCGGGTGTCCACGATGCCGCGGGCAAAGTCGTCCATGGTGTTCCACAGGTTCATGTAGCCGAGGAGGCCCTTGACCGCCGTTCCGGTGGCGAGGTTCTCCACCAGCCCGAGGGAGAACACCACCACCAGCACCGCAAAGGCCAGGATCGCGGCGATGATCTGGTTGCGCACCAGCGCCGAGGTCAGCAGGCCGATCGACAGGAACAGGGACCCCAGGAGGGCGATGCCCAGGTAGCCGCTGACGACGGGGCCGTAGTCGATCGTGGCGTGGCTCGCCAGGATCGCGACGTAGACGAGAGTCGGCGCCCAGAGGAACAGGTAGAACACCAGCGCTGCGAGAAACTTCCCTACCACCACCTGCCCCTCGCTGACCGGGGAGGTGAGCAGCACCTCCAGCGTGCCGGTGCGGCGCTCCTCGGCGAGCAGCCGCATCGTGATCACCGGGACCACGAACAGGAGGAAGAGCCAGAAGAAGATCGTGCCCCCGAAGATCAGCTTGAGCGGGGCCATCGCCTGGGTCCTCGGGTCGTTGAGGAACGCCACGATGAGGTAGAACACGTAGCCGTTGATGAACAGGAACGCGGTGAGCACGACGTACGCGAGCGGCGACGAGAAGTACGCCAGCAGCTCGCGGTGGACGAGCGCCAGAAGCTTACGCATTGGCCACCTCCTCGCCCTGCGCCTCCTGCTCGGCGACGTCCCGCGTGGTCAGGCGCAGGAAGATGTCCTCCAGCGAAGGCATCGTCTGGGCGAGCTCCAGCAGCACCCAGCCCTTCTGCACGGCCAGGGTGAAGACCTCCCGGCGCAGGTCCGCGCCGCCCTCGACGGCGACGTGGAATCGGCCGTTCCCGTCGCTGCGCACGTTGCCCGCCCCGCGCAGCGCCTCCAGGCCCGCCTTGGCCTCGGCCTCCGGGGCCTCGAGCTGCACCTTCAGCTCCGCGGTTCCCGCCAGGCCTCTGCGCAGCTGGTCGGGTGTTCCGTCGGCGACGATCTTGCCGTCGTCGATGATCAGCACCCTCCGGCAGACCTGCTCGACCTCGGGCAGGATGTGTGTGGAGAGGATCACCGTGTGGTCGCGCCCGAGCTCGGTGATCAGCTCGCGGACCTTGACGATCTGGCGGGGGTCCAGGCCTACGGTGGGCTCGTCCAGGATCAGTACCGGTGGGCGGTGGATGAGCGCCCCGGCGAGGCCCACGCGCTGGCGGTACCCCTTCGAGAGCGTGCCGGCCAGCTGCCTGCGGACGTCGCCGACCATGCAGCGGTCGCTGACCGCCTCCACCCGCTCCCGCACCTCGGCGCGTGGCACGCCCTCGACGGCGGCGCGGTAGCGCAGGTACTCCTCCACCCGCATCTCGGGGTAGAGCGCCACGTTCTCGGGCAGGTACCCGATGCGCGCGCGCACTTCCAGCGGGTTGCGCTCGACCTCGAGCCCGGCCACCCGGACCCTCCCCGAGGTGGCCGTCAGGAAGCCGGTGATCATCCGCATCGTCGTCGTCTTGCCGGCCCCGTTGGGACCCAAGAAGCCCAGCACCTCGCCCTCGGGGACGAAGAACGACACGTTGTCCACCACGTCCTTGTCCACGAAGCGTTTCGTCAGACCCTCGACCTCGATCACACGTCACCTCCGAGTGCGCACGGGCGGACCGGGACCCCGGCTCGCCCGGGCCCGGCCTGCGCGGGACGGTCCCCGCTGGGGCGGACCCCAAGCAATTGGCCTGCCAATCTACACCATGGACTGAGACACACGCCAGATCCGCACCTGCCTCCCCGGCACGCCAAGTTGACGTCTTGTTGCCACTCCGTGGTTGTTTTTTGCCCCGCGGGCTTGCGCCTAGGTTTTCTCTCACTCCCTGACGGCTTTGTTTTGCCAAGTGGGTGCGCGGCCCCTCGTTGCTTGCTCGCCCCCGCTCGCTGCGCTCCGAGACTCCCTCGGCCGCGGGAACCCGCTTGGCAGGTTGAATACCCCCCACCCAGGCACTGCGCCATGGCAAACGGGAGGGTGGTGGTGAAATCCGCCCCGCGGGCGACAGGAGCCATTGCACCGGAGCGTGCGGGCACCGAGCGGCCAGACCGGCGGGTGGAGACGCTGGCCCCGACCGAGCGTCTCGTGCGAGGAAGGGGAACAGCGAGGGTCCGCACGACGGGCTGTGCCTGCTCGGTCGCACGCGCAGGCGGGTCGGAGGGCTGCGCCCGATGCGGAGCCCGAGCGACCGGGCTCCCAGCCCGCGGGGCAAGAAAAAAGCCTCACGCAGTGAAGAAGAAGACCCTGGCCGCACACCCGTCGGGCAAAATAGAAGCCGTTACGCAGTGACAGAGAAGAAGCCAGGTCCGAGCCCGCGGCGCAAGAAAGAGCCTCAGGCAGTGAAGAACCGAACGAGAAGCGTCGTGTGGGGAACGGCTGGGGCCAGCGGCCCCCGCCTCAACGGTTCATCAACATGAGCATGATGGCCTTCTGGACGTGGAGGCGGTTCTCCGCCTCGTCGAAGATCACGGACCAGGGGCCGTCGGCCACTTCGGCGTGCACCTCCTCGCCGCGGTGGCACGGCAGGCAGTGCATGAAGATCGCCTCCTTGTCGGCCGTCTCCATCAACTCCGCGGTGACCTGGTAGCCGGCAAACGCCTTCAGGCGCGCCGCTGCTTCGGTCTCCTGCCCCATCGAGGCGAAGACGTCGGTGTAGACCACGTGGGCGCCCCGGATTGCGTCCTGGGGCTTGGCGAAGATCTCGAGAGTCGTCCCGGCTGCGGCCGCGTCCTCCATGGCCAACTCGACGATCTCCGCCTTGGGCCGGTACACCTCGGGCGTGGCCACCCGCACGTTCATGCCCACCTTGGGCCCGCCGAACATCAGCGAGTGACACATGTTGTTGCCGTCGCCGACGTAGGCGAGGGTCAACCCGCGGGTGTTGCTGAACCTCTCGCGCGCGGTGAAGTAGTCGGTCAGCGCCTGGCACGGGTGGAGCAGATCGGTCAGACCGTTGATGACCGGCACGGTGGCGTGCTTCGCGAGCTCCGTGACGGTGGAGTGGGCGAAGGTGCGCGCCATGATGCCGTTGACGTAACGCGAGAGCACCCTGGCCGTGTCTTCGATCGTCTCGCCCCGGCCGATCTGAATGTCGCGGCTGGAGAGAAACGTGGCCAGTCCCCCGAGCTGGTACATGCCCACCTCGAAGGAGACCCGGGTGCGCGTCGAGGACTTCTCGAAGATCATCGCAAGGGTCTGGCCCGAGAGCGCGTTGCGGTAGCGGTCCGGGCGCGCCTTCACGTTGGCCGCCAGCTGGAACAGGGTCTCCACCTCCTCGGCGGTGAAGTCGTGGATGGAGATCAGGTCCTTGTGCCTCTGCCAGGGGTTGCGAAACATTCAGCCCTCCTTGCCGTCGGCGACGACGAAGGTGCCCGATGTGCGCGCCAGAGCGTCCTTGAGGTGCTCGGCGTCGGTGATCAGGACCTCCTTGCCGGTCTTCTCCACGAAGGCGACGGCGGCCCGGATCTTGGGTCCCATGGAGCCCGGGGGGAACTGGTTGTGCTCGAGCATCTCCTTCGTCCGGGAGACCGTGAGGGCGTCGAGCCAGCGCTGGTTCGGCCGCCCGTAGTTCTCGGCGACCTGGGGCACCTGGGTGAGGATGATGAAGAGATCTGCGTCCAGCTCCTGCGCGAGCAGAGACGCCGTGTAGTCCTTGTCGATCACCGCCTCGACGCCGCGGTAGTAGCCGCCCACGTCCCGGTAGACGGGAATGCCGCCACCGCCCGCGGCGACCACCACCGCTCCGCCCTGAACCAGGCGCTTCACCGCGGCGGCGTCCAGGATTCTGACGGGGCGAGGTGACGGCACGACCTTGCGCCAGCCGCGGCCTGCGTCCTCTACCATCTGCCACCCCTGCTCCTGCATGAGCAGGTTGGCGCGGTAGGAGGTGAAGTACGGTCCCACGGGTTTGGTGGGGCTCTCGAACGCGGGGTCGTCGCGCGCCACCTCGACCTCGGTGAGAACCGTCACGACCTCCTTCGCGAGCTGCTCCTCATTGAGACGATTTCTCAATTGATTCTGCAGCATGAACCCCATCGAGCCCTCGGTCTGGGCGACGCAGATCTCCAGGCTCTGGGGCGGGATCTTGGTGATCGCCTCCTCGACCTGGATCATGATGTTGCCCACCTGCGGGCCGTTGCCGTGCACGATCACGAGCTCGAAGCCGCGGTGGATGATCTCCACGAGCCAGCGGGTGGCCTTCCAGGCGAGGGTGAACTGCTCCTCCTGGGTGCCGTGGTCCTGCGGCCGCAGCAGCGCGTTCCCTCCGAAGGCGATCACCGCCACCGGCCGCCGTGCGTCCCTCTGCTGTGTCACAGGACCTCCGCCCGCTGCGGGGAGTGCCCGCATTGAAGGCGGTGATTGTGTGCAACGGGCACAGGGAAGTCAAGACAGAACCCACCTCACGGCATGGGTTTGGCGGCCATGCCATCCTCCCGCGGACCGGTGGCCTCGTCCTTTCCGGGAGTCGCGCCCGACCGGTTCCAGGAGCCTGTCCGGGTAAACGACGAAAGCGAGAATTCCGAGGGCGCCGGATGGCAAGGAAGCCGAGCGAAAAGCCCGGAGGCGTAGCCAGAGCTACGTCGAGGACTTTTCGCGACGGCTGACACAGCCAGCCGGATGCCATCGGGATTCGCAGCCGGAGTATTACCCGGGCAGGCTCCTACCCGCGGCGCAGGAGGGCGTAGCCGATGCCCGCGAGCAGGGCCGCCAGCGCCGCCAGACCGGCCAGACCGAGGGCGGGGATCGCGGCGCTTCCGTACGGGCTGTAGTCGATGCGAAGGTAGCCGTCGCCCCTGGTGTACCCCGTCGCCTCGGCGACCACCCGGATGTTGATCGAGTGCAGGCCGGCCGCCAGCGGGAACTGGCCCCAGCTCCACGCCGCCGTGCGGAAGGTCAGGTCGGGGTCGGCCTGGGACTGGCCGTCGTCGAGCGGCACGGAGGTCGTTCCGAGCAGCGTGACGCCGTCCCGGACCTCGAAGGAGTCACCGTCTACGAACACGTCGGTCACCGAGAGGTACCCGGGTTGGGTGAGCGTGAAGGTAAACGGGTTGTCGAAGGAGTCCACCCCCACGGGCCCGTTCCAGCCAAAGGGCTGCCATCCGCTTCCGACCGTGATGGCGTACATCTTCTTGGCCAGCATGCCGGTCCTGGGCGGGAGCCCGTTGGGGTTCGCCGCCAGCGCGAGGCGGCCGCCGACGGCAAGCAGCACCGCCGCCGCGACCGCGTAGCGCCGACGCTCTCGTCCTCCCATGTCTTCCCTCCTCCTCAAGATCCGGTGGCGCGCTCGCCTCGTGCCGGCCCTGACCGCGTTTTGAGAAACCGCAGCGACTATCGTCATTCAGTCTAGCCCATCGGGTGCCCAGTGGTCGAGATTGGCCCGCGCTGCAGGGCAAGGATGTTGGGAGCGGGGCGCCGGCGTGTCAGAATGTCGTCATGCACGAGTTCGTGCACCCGCTCACGGGCCGTTACGCGTCGCGGGCGATGCGACGGCTCTTCTCGCCCGCGGTCAGGCTCGGTCTCTGGCGTCGCCTGTGGCTGGAGCTGATGCGCGCCGAGCGCGACCTCGGGGTGGAGATCCCGGCCGAGGCGCTCATCCAGCTCGAGGCGCACCTCGAGCCGACCGAGGAGGAGATCGCCCGCGCGGCGCAGATCGAGCGCGAGACCCGCCACGACGTGATGGCGCACATCCGCGCCCTCGCCGAGGCGGCCCCGGCCGCGGGGCCGTTCCTGCACCTGGGGGCGACTTCCTGCTACGTGACCGACAACGCCGACCTCATCGTGCTGCGCCAGGGGGCCGACCTGCTGGTCGACCGCGCCGCGGGCGTGGTGGCGGCGCTCGCCGCCTTCGCGCGCACCCACCGCGAGCTGCCCTGCCTCGGCCACACCCACTTCCAGCCCGCGCAGCCGACCACGGTGGGGAAACGCGCCTGCCTCTGGCTCGCGGACCTGCTGGGCGACCTCGATCGGCTCGAGTTCGAGCGCTCGCGCCTCCTGCTGCGCGGCGCCAAGGGCACCACGGGCACCCAGGCTTCGTTCCTGCAGCTGCTCGGGGACGGCGAGAAGGTCAGGGAGCTCGACCGCCGCATCGCCCGCGCCTTCGGCTTCCCCGGCACCTACCCGGTGACCGGCCAGACCTCCCCGCGCAAGCCCGAGTTCTACCTGCTCGCCTGCCTGTCCGGCATCGCCCAGTCGGCCCACAAGTTCGCGAGCGACGTGAGGCTGCTGGCCCGACTCAAGGAGCTCGACGAACCGGCGGGCCAGGACCAGGTCGGCTCGTCGGCGATGCCGTACAAGCGCAACCCGATGCGCTGCGAGCGCATGACGTCCCTGGCGCGCTACCTGATCTCCCTCGAGCCCAACGCCGCCTGGACCGCCGCCTCGCAGTGGCTGGAGCGCACCCTCGACGACTCCGCCAACCGCCGCATGGTGCTGCCCGAGGCGTTCCTGGCCGCCGACGCGCTGCTGCTGCTCTGGCGCTCGGTGGCCGCTGGCCTCGAGGTCCACCCCGCGATGGTGCGGCGCAACCTCGAGGAGGAGCTGCCGTTCATGGCCAGCGAGGAGATCCTGCTGGCCGCGGCGGCGCGGGGCGGCGACCGCCAGAAGCTCCACGAGCAGCTGCGCGTGCTCTCCCGCGAGGCGGCGCGCCGCGTCAAGGACGGCGGGGAGCGCAACCCGCTGCTGGAGCTGGTGGCCGCCGAGGAGGCGTTCGGCCTCGACCGGGGCCGGCTCGCGGAGCTGCTCGACGCCCGGCGCTTCGTGGGCAGGGCGCCGGAGCAGGTGGACGAGTTCCTCGCAGGCACCGTCGAGCCGTGGCTCGCCGCGCACCCGCCCGGGGCCGGCGACGAGGAGCCGCAGGTTTGAGAAACAGGGACCAGGGGCCAGGGGTCAGGGGCCGGAGAATGGCACGACCCGCGAAATCCTTCGTCGGCGCGGCGCTCCTTGGTCTCGTCGTGGTGCTCGTGGCGGGGTGCGCCTCCAGCGGAAAGGCGACGTCGGGGAAGGCAGTGCCGCCCCCGCCCGCAGCGGGTGCCTCCGTGGAGGAGGGGCTGGCGTCGTGGTACGGGGAGCCGTACCACGGGCGCGCCACCGCCTCAGGCACCCGCTACGACATGTGGGGGATGACCGCTGCGCACCGGACGCTGCCGTTCGGGACGCAGGTGCACGTGCGAAACCTGGACAACGGGCGGGAGGCCAACGTCACGATCAACGACCGGGGCCCGTTCGTGGCCGGTCGGATCCTGGACCTCTCCCGGGGCGCCGCCGAGGCGCTGGGCGCCATCGGCCCGGGCGTCATCCCGGTCCACCTCGAGATCCGTTCCCTCGGCGACGGGATGCCCGACGAGCCGTGCTGGGAGATCCAGGTGGGGGCTTTCGCGCGCGAGGAGAACGCCGCCCGTGCGCGCGCCGCCCTCGAAGGCAAGGGGTTCTCCGCGCGCCTCGCCCCCGCCGGGGGCGGCCTCACCCGCGTGCGGGCCACCGGCATCGAGGGGAAGCCGAAGGCGCTGCTCGCCGCCCGGACCCTCGTCGCGGAGTTCCCGGGGGCGGTGGCGGTGCCCTGCGGAGGGGGGTGGTGAGGCGGCCGACGACGCGGCAGGGGCCGTCCGCGTCGCCCTCACGGCCGGGGAGCTGCCGCACGAGTCAGAGGCCCTGTGTGCGCCGCAAAGAACGAGATCGGCGGGCGGAATTGCCATGAGCCGCGGTCTCAGTCTGCGCGGCGTTCGTGATTCCGGATGTTCCATCCAAGTCGCCGGACAAAGACCCATCTGAGCCTGCCCTGGGCAAGGTCGGACACAGGCACGGCGCTTGCACTGTAAAGAACCGTGAATTTGTGTCTGCTTTCGCCCCTGCGGCCCGCACGGGTGAAGGTGTCCCACCAAACTTCCAGGAAAGGAGGGGCCAAGCCGAGCGCCCCCAAAGGGTTAGTGTAAGCGTGTCGTACCGCAGCTGCCGCATCTGAGTAGAACATAAACCAGAAGGAGGAAAGTGATGAAGCGTTTCGCGATTCTTGTGCTTTTAATGGGGCTGGTGGCGCTGCCACTGTTCGCCCAGAACCCCACCGGAACCCTCACCGGTCACGTCACGGACGGCAAGACGGCCCTTCCGGGCGTCACGGTGACCATTTCCTCGCCGAACATGCAGGGGACCCGCACGGCCGTGACCACGGTCGCCGGTGACTACATTCTCAACTTCCTGCCGCCCGGCGAGTATAAGGTCCGCTTCGAGCTGCAGGGCTTCCAGACGCTGGAGACGACGATCAAGCTCTCGGCGGCGCAGACGTCCAAGCTCGACGCCGAGATGCCGGCCGCCACGGTTGCCGAGGAGGTCACGGTGACCGGCACCTACGAGACGATCGCCGCCTCCGGCACGGCCGCGACGACCTTTGAGAAGTCGCTCATCAACAAGCTCCCGATCGCCAAGGACCTGAACTCCAGCGTGCTCCTGACCGCCGGCGTCAACAGCAACGGCCCCAACGCCGGCATCTCGATCGCGGGCTCGCAGTCATACGAGAACCTGTTCATGGTCAACGGCGTCGTGGTCAACGAGAACCTCCGCGGCCAGCCGCTGCCGCTCTACATCGAGGACGCGATTCAGGAGACCACCACGTCGGTGTCGTCGGTGTCGGCCGAGTACGGCCGCTTCTCCGGCGGCGTGGTGAACACGCTGACCAAGTCGGGCGGAAACGAGTTCCACGCCTCGTTGCGCGACACCATGAACAACCAGATGTGGGTGGGCGTAACCCCGATTACGACGGCCGTGCGCGACGACAAGATCCTCAACACCTGGGAGGCTACCCTCGGCGGCTACGTCTTCACTGACAAGCTGTGGTTCTTCGGCGCCGGCCGCTCCTCCAAGACCTCGGCGGCGCGCCAGTTCTACATCACCGACGAGCCCTACCAGTACAACCAGGAACAGACCCGCTACGAGGGCAAGCTGACATGGTCCCTCACCGCGGACCACCGCTTCATCGGCTCGTATTTCCAGCGCGAGGTGAAAGAGAGCAACTACGGCTTCTCCGTCAGCGGTCTCAAATTCGCGGGCACCCCCAGCATCTACGACCGCAGCCAACCCGAGGAGCTGATGGCGTTCAACTACACCGGCGTGCTGTCCGACAACTTCTTCGTCGAGGCGCAGTACTCGCAGCGTAAGTTCACGTTCCTCAACTCCGGATCGAGGTACACCGACATCCAGAACGGCACGCCCCTGGAGGACTTCAGCAACTACGCCGAGGGGCTGGTCTATGGCTCGCCGATCTTCTGCGCGGTCTGCCCGGGTGCCGGGGAGACGCGCAACAACCAGGACATCCTGGTCAAGGGGTCGTGGTTCCTCTCCACCGCCGGCGCCGGCTCGCACGACATCGTGCTCGGCTTCGACCAGTTCGAGGACAAGCGCAAGGCCAACAACTGGCAGTCGGGCTCCAGCTACCAGCTGATCGTTGACGGCGAGGTGCTAAACGACGACGGCACGCTGAAGGTGGATTCCACCGGCACGCCGTACCCGGTGCTCATCAGCGGCACCGATAATTCGTGGTTCAACTACACGCCGATCTTCGAGCTGACCACCGGCAACAACTTCCAGACCCAGTCGATCTTCCTCAACGACAAGTGGCGCCTGAACAACAACTGGTCGTTCAACATCGGCCTGCGCTACGACAAGAACCACGGCGTGAACGCCTCCGGCGCCGTCACCTCCAACGACAGCAAGATCAGCCCGCGCCTCGGCGTGACGTTCGACCCGAAGGGCGACGGCGAGTGGCTGTTCAACGCGAGCTACGGCGAGTACGTGATGTCGATCTCCAACAGCCAGGGCGACGCCAGCGCGGCGGGCGGCCAGCCGGCCTCCCTGTACTACAACTACTACGGGCCGGACATCAACACGCCGGAGGAAATCGCCGCGGGCCGCCTGCTCGACTACAAGGCAGCGATCCAGAAGGCGTACGACTGGTTCAGCTCGCTGACCCAGGCGCAGCAGAATGAGCTGCTCTCGTTCGCGAGTGTCCCCGGCGTCAACGCGGTGATCTTGAAGTCGCTGATCTCGCCGTACGCCGCTGAGGCCTCGATCGGCTTCGCCAAGCGGCTGGGCACCAAGGGCATGGTCCGGATGGACTACGTGATGCGCGAGTACCACCAGTTCTACACCAACGTGGTCGACATGACCACCGGGCGGGTGACCGACGATTTCGGCAACACGTACGACATCCGCGACACCACGAACACCGACACCGCGCTGGAGCGGAAGTACAACGGGTTGCTGGTGTCGTTCGGGTACCGTTTCTCCGACGCCTGGAACCTGGGCCTCGCCTACACCTGGTCCACCCTGAAGGGCAACTTCAACGGCGAGACCGGCGGCTCCGGGCCGGTGGCGGGTGTCACCCTCACGTACCCCGAGTACAAGGCGTTCGCGCAGTACAACCCCTCGGGCTACCTGGCCGCCGACATGCGCCAGCGCGCCCGCATGTGGCTGGTATGGGACGCGATCAATTCCAAGCACAACCGCCTCTCCGTGAGCCTCATGGAGAACTTCTACTCCGGGTACCCGTACGGCGCGGCCGGCGCCATCTCGATCCGCTCGTACGTGACCAACCCCGGCTACGTGACGCCGCCGTCCAGCGTCACCTACTACTTCACGAACCGCGACGCGTTCCGCACCGAGAACATCACCAGCACCGACCTCGCCATCACCTACTCGTTCATCGTCCCGATGGGCAGCAGCAACCTCGAGTTCTTCATCGAGCCGGCCATCAGGAACGCCTTCAACCAGATGGGCATTCAGAACAAGAACGCCTCCGTCTACACGTCGCGGAACGCCGGCAGGGGCCTCGTCGCGTTCAACCCGTTCACGGACACCCCGAAGGAGTGCCCGCAGGCCTCCACCGCCGCCGAGTGCTCCGCCATGGGCGCCAACTGGAAGAAGGCCCCGACGTTCGGCAAGCCGAACACCCCGGCCGACTACCAGACGCCGCGCACCTTCGTCCTCTCCCTCGGCGTTCGCTTCTAACCGCTTCTCGAACGCAGCTCCCGGCCCCGGTCTTCGGACCGGGGCCTTTTTTCTTGTGCCGCGAACGGCCTGCCGCAGGAAGGGCCGCGAACCACGTTGTCCCCTGGCGAATGTGGGGCCGGCGCTCCGGGCCGGCAGGCACGCGCGGAGTGCGTGCCCCACAGAAACATGGCTGGGCGAGGGCGCCCGCCGCACTTCTTGTCTGGCCCGCGCTACTTTCCCGCTTTTCGTGGCGCGGCTGCCCTCAGCCGCGCACCTTCTTTCTCCAGCAAGTGTGGGGCCGGAGCTCCGCGCGTGCCCCACAGAGACATGCGCGCGGTCGGAGGCGCACGCCCATCCCGGGAGCGGCGGGCTTCAAAGGCGGAGCAAGGAAGTCGTGCTGGACCTAGCGGGTCGTGGCGGGCGTCTGTGAACCCTCGGCGAGCTGCCGCCATCTGGCGGCCTTCTCGTTCTGCCGGAACGCCTCGTAGGTCGCGGCGGCGAGGAGGTATGAGCGCCGCGACGGGTTGGCGCGCGCCATCTCGGCCATGAGGCGATCCACCCCGGCTCGATCGCCGCGGATGAAGTAGATCACCGCGAGGTTGGCGTACGCCTGCGCGTGCCCCGGGAAGGCGCCGATCTCCCGGCCGTAGGCGGCCGCCGCCTCGTCGGGCCGGTTCAGGCGCGCCAGCGCGTCGGCCCGGAGGAACTCGAGGTTGAAGACCTGCGGCTGCTTGAGCTCGCGCGCCCGCGCCTCGGCCTGGTTCACGATCTCCAGCGCCTGCCCGGGATCGCCCACACGCAGCCGCACCTCCGCCACGATCAGCGTGGCCGAGGGCTGGGGGTTGCGCCCGCTCACCGCGGCCTGGGCCTGCTCCGCGGCGGAGGCGAAGTCCCCGCGGGCGAGCGCGACGCGGGCCAGCAGCTCGTGCGCCTTGGTCGGCACCTGCTCGAGGGCGCGCCTTGCGGCTGCATCGGCTTCCGGCAAGCGCTTCCGCCGTAGCTCCACGTAGCCGAGCGAGATCGAGATGTCGGGAAGGAAGACCGGCGAGCGGTCGAGCGCCTGCTGGTAGGCGGCGGTCGCCTCCTCGTCGAAGCCGGCGTCGAACAGCACCTCGCCGAGCTTGATCCACACGTCCACCATCCCCGGGTTGTCCTGGAGGATGGAGCGGAGCGCCGCGGCCGCCCTCGCGTAGTCCTTGTTCTCGGCGAGCTGCCACCCCTGCTGCATCCGGACGAGGTAGTTGAGGTTGTCCACCGGGTTGGGAAGCGACTTCACCCCGCTCTGGTCGCGCAGGCCGCCGATGTAGCCGAGTGCCGCCAGGCGCCGCAGGGTTTCCTGGTCCACCGGCGCCGGCCTCTCGTTGCCCTGCGGGAAGCGCTGCAGCTCCGCGGCCATGCGCGACGCGGTGGAGGCTTCGCTCCCGATCAGGTCCCGCCTCTCCGCGGGATCCGCGACGATGTCGTAGAGCTCCGGGCGGGGCCCGTAGATGTAGTGATACCGGGCGCTGAGCAGGCAGCGCAGATCGCTCCACCCGAGCTGCAGGCGCGGGTAGAGCGTCTCGGCATAGATGAGGCGGTCGGCCTTCTTTTCGCGCTCGAGCGACAGCAGCGACGAGCCGCTCACCTGCTTCGGCGTCTCGACGCCGACGAGGGCCGTGATCGTGGGCAGGAGGTCGGAGAGCTGCGCCGGGGTGGCCACGGTGAGCCCTGCGCCGAAGGAGCCGGGAAGCCGGAGCAGCAGCGGCACGTGGATCGCCTCGCGGTAGAGCAGGATCGAGTGCTGCTGCTCGCCGTGGTCGCCGAGCCCTTCGCCGTGGTCGGAGGTCACGATCACGATGGCCCGGTCGTAGACCCCGAGCTGCTTCAGATCCTCGAGGAAGGCCCCGACGATCGCATCGGAAGTGGCCACCTCCGCGTCGTAGGTGGCGCCGTACTGGCTCTTGAACGGCTCGGGTGGATTGTAGGGCAGGTGCGGCTCGTAGATGTGAAAGAAGAAGAAGAACGGCTCGGAAGCGTGCTTCGCGATCCACTCCCCGGCAAAGACAGCCGTCTTGTCGCCGGAGCGCCGGTAGTGCACGGCGGCGACGCCCGGCGTCGGATCGGTGGAGTCCTCGTAGTAGTCGAAGAGCGCCCCCAGCCCCGTCTCGGACCGCAGGACGTACGAGGACACGGCGGCGCCCGTGGCGTAGCCGTGCTGCCTCAGGAGCGCGGGGATGCTGGGGTGGGTCTGGCCGTCGAAGGAGAAGCCCACGTTGTTGCGCACCCCGTTCTCCGGCGGGAGCAGGCCCGAGAGCATCGTGGCGTGCCCCGGGAGGGTCATGGGACAGGGGCTGTAGAGGTTCTCGAACAGCCACGCCTCCTGCCGGAAGCGGTCCAGGTACGGCGTCTGCACGTGCTGGTAGCCGTACGCCGGCAGGCGGTCGGCGCGCAGCGTGTCGATCGAGATCAGGACAACCGGCGCATTCGGATAGGTCGGGATGCCGCGGTCACGCGCGCACGACCCGGCGAGCACGGCGAGCACGAGCAGCGTGGCGGCCCGGCCGACCGCGAGCACGCGCCGCCGGCGCCCGCAGGCTCGCGAAGCCCACCGGGGGGCGATCCCCCGTCGCTGCGAACTGAAAACGTTGCGTTCCGACATACCTGCCAGGCCCCCATCCCTGCCTGCAGCACGACGCCACGGCGTCGGCCGAGCGCAGATTGTAGCGCAGGGTCTTTGGAGCAGCGCGCCATGGCGCCGCTGCCCTCGCTTCGCTCGCGCGGGCGGGGCGCCCGCCCCACCCTTTGCATTCTGGGGCTCGCTTGCCCATGCGAGGTAGAATGTGCTCATGTCAGAGTTGCGGTGGGTCGAGGGCGATGTGCCGCACCGCCTGCGTCTTGACGCGTCCCCCGCCGGTGTCGGCCGGGCCTCGGACAATCGGCTCGTGCTGAAGGATTTCTCGGTCTCGAGGCACCACGCACGGCTGGAGCGCCGGGGGGACACGTGGTGGGTGGTGGACCTCGGTTCCACCAACGGCGTGAAGGTCAACTCCCGCTACGTCACGGACGCGATGCTGTCCGACGGCGACGAGGTCCAGATCGGCAACTTCACCCTCTCCTACCACCGCGGCGAATCCTCGGCCGGGATCTCGGTCAGCTCCTCCACGTTCCTGCGCACCCTCGAGGAGTTTCGCGAGGACTTCCGCATCGAGAAGGAGCCCAGCAAGAAGGGGGTGCAGAGCACCGCCTCCACCGCTCGCGAGCGCGTGCTGGAGGCGCTCGCCCAGGTGGCTCGCACGCTCCTGGAGGTGGAGGAGCTCGAGCCGGTGCTCGACAAGGTGATGGAGGCCGTCTTCGAGCAGCTCCCGGCCGAGCGCGCCTACATCCTCCTCTTCTCCCCGGAGGGCCAGGCCGAGCTGCGCATCGCCCGCTCGCGGGGCGGCGCGCCACTCGCCGAGGCGCCGGTCTCGCAGACCATCCTCGACCTGGTGAGCCGCCAGAGGGTGGCCGTCCTCACCTCCGACGCCCAGGCCGACGACCGCTTCGCGGCGGGGCTTTCCGTGCGCCTGCACCAGATCCGCTCCGCGATGTGTGCGCCCCTCTGGCACCGCGACGCGGTGATTGGGGTGCTGTTCGTGGACACCCCGCTCGCGACCGGCTGCTTCACCGCGGAGCACCTCGACCTGCTCACGGCGCTCGCCAACTACGCCGCGGTCGCCATCGACCGGGCGCGCCTCAACGACCACATCCGTGAGGCGCGCCGGATCCGCGAACGGCTGGAGCGCTACCACTCCCCCGCCGTGGTGGAGGCGATCGTCGGCCGCCAGCATCCGACCACCGACGGAGACCGGCACGAGACCCGCGAGGTCTCGGTTCTGTTCGCCGACCTCGTGGGCTTCACCGCCCGCTGCGAAACCATGGAGCCGCAGGAGGTGGCGCGTTTCCTCGGGGAATTCTTCACCCTCGCCTCCGACTCGGTGTTCGAGTTCGGCGGAACGCTCGACAAGTTCATCGGTGACGCGGCGATGGCTTTCTTCGGCGCGCCTCTCGAGCAACCCGACCACGCGGAGCGCGCGGTGCTGGCTGCGATGGCGCTGCGCCGCCGCCTCAAGGCCTGGAACCACGAGCGCGAGCTTGCGGGTCTCGACCTGGTCGAGGTGCGCATGGCGGTCAACTCGGGCCTGGTGGTGGTGGGCGAGATCGGCTCCTCCAACCGCGTGGACTACACCGTACTCGGCAACACCGTGAACGTGGCGGCTCGCCTGGAGGAGACGGTGGCGGAGCCGGGGCAGATCGTGATCGGCGCCGCCACGCAGAGGGCGGTGGCCCACCTCTTCCCCACCGAGCATCTGGGCAACGTCCTGCTGCGCGGGCTGCAGGGCAAGCTCCCGGTGTTCCGGCTGCTCACCGAGGAGATCACCGGCCCGGGCGACTGATGGTCCTGCAGGGTCTCGTCTTCGTTACCTCGAGTGCCGGCAAGCACCGCGAAGCCCAGCAGATCCTGGGTCTCCCCCTGCAGCGCGAGGACCTGGACCTGCCGGAGCCGCAGGGGCTTGACGTCGTCGCCGTGGCGCGCGAGAAGTCGCGGGCCGCCCAGCGGCTGCTCGGACGCCCGGTCCTGGTCGAGGACACCTCCCTGGAGCTGGCGGCGCTCGGCGGCTTCCCGGGACCGCTGGTCCGCTGGCTGCTGCAGGCGGCCGGGCCGGAGGCCATCGCACGCATCCTCGACCCGTTCCCCGACCGTGCGGCGCGGGCGCGCTGCGCAGCGCTCGTCTGGGACGGGCAGCGCGAGTGGCTCGGGCTGGGCGAGGTCCGGGGCACGATCGTGAGCGAGGCCCGCGGCGGGGCCGGTTTCGGCTGGGACGTGGTGTTCGCCCCCGAGTGGGGGGGCGGCCGGACCTACGCGGAGCTCTCCCCCGAGGAGAAGAACGTTCGTTCGCACCGCGCGCTTGCCCTCGCGGCGCTGAAGCGCTCGTTGGAGGCCGCCCCTTAGTCTGTCACTGCGTGACTGGCTTTCCCTAGCCCAGCGGGCACCCGGCCAACTTCTTACTTTCCACTGCGTGGAGGCTTTCTTGTTGCCCCGCGGGTTCTCTTTTGCCAAGCGGGTGCGCGGCCAGGCCACTGTCTTTCATTGCGTGAGGCTTCTTTTTGCCCCGCGGGCTCGGAGCCAGGTCGCTCGGGCTGCGCATCGAGCGCAGCCCTCCGACCCACCATCGCGTGCGACCGAGTAGTGCCGATCGCCGCGCGGACCCTCGTGGTTCGGCCTTCGGCCGCCCACGTCTCCACGCAGCGATCGGCGCGCTCGGGACCCGCACGCTCCGGCGCAATGGCTCCTGTCGCCCGCGGGGCGGATTTCACCCCAACTTCCCTCTCGAATGGAGCGCTCGGGAGGTCCTGGCACCGAACAGTTCGCCCCGGCTTCAATGTCTCTAGCCGAAGGGTGGGGGTTTCGAATCGCCAAGCGGGTGCCAGCGGCCATGTCTCCCGAGGCCGCGGGGACCCAGCGCGCGGGCCGGGACGGGGTGTCGGTGATCCCGCGAAGCGGGAGACACCGAGGGGCCCCGGCACGGAACGCGCTGCTGGGTCGCGGTCAAGGGAATCTCGGCGCGCAGCGAGCGGGGGCGAGCAAGCGACGAGAGGCCGCGCACCCGCTTGGCAAAACAAAAGCCGTCTCGCAGTGACAACAAGAGAAACAGCTCCGAGCCCGCGGGGCAAAGAAAAACCAGCCACGCAGTGAAAAAAGAGCCGGCCGCGCACCCGCTTGGCAAAACAAAAGCCGTCTCGCAGTGACAACAAGAGAAACAGCTCCCAGCCCGCAGGGCAACAAAAAAGCCTCACGCAGTGAACACATCAGAGGTATTGCGAATCGACGCCAGGTCGCGAGGCTTGCCTCAAGAAGAATTGGTGCGTCGTGGTGGGAGTGGCCTTCCGGTGGCGAGCAGGCGCGCGTCCTCCTGGAGCATCGACCAGAGCTCGCGGGCTGCTCGCTCCAGGGCGTCGAGCCCGCCGTCGTTGCGGATCACGTAGTCCGCGGCCGCCTCGCGGGCCGCGTCGTCGAGCTGGGCGGCCACGACCTGCGCGAACTTCCTCGCGGTCCAGCCGGCGGCCAGCGCCCGCACCCGTCGCACCTCGTAGGGCGCGCTCACCACGACGAGCCGGTCCTGGTCGCGGTAGGCGCCGGTCTC
>Ga0315275_10000460_pt1 | contig 33595 bp, 23 predicted proteins | sample YL17G03_0_MG_FD_205557 | JGI IMG/M metagenome (GOLD analysis project Ga0315275, IMG submission 205557) | Sediment microbial communities from Yellowstone Lake, YNP, Wyoming, USA - YL17G03_0 | ecosystem: Environmental > Aquatic > Freshwater > Lake > Sediment | place: USA: Wyoming | collected...
GCGGACGTTGCGGAAGGGGTGGTTTGAGGGAGCGACGATCCTGCTCTGGTTTGCCTTGCCGATGGGCGTCATCTCCATCGGGACATCGAAGCTCTATCACTATGCGTACCCGTTCCTGCCGCCGCTGGCTCTTGCAGGAGGGTACATGGCCGCCGGCGGGCTCAGGGCGGTCGCGTCAGCGCTCTCCTGGCTGATCGGGCAGGTGGATCGGCGGCTGCCACGCGCCGCGCGAGCCGCGCTGGACTCGGGGGTGGTGCGGGCAGCGCTGATAGTGGTCCTGGTGGCGAGCGGCCTGATGGTCGCCACCATCCTCGTGCTGGGGCCGTTCAAGCTCGCCCTCTGGGGTCACGAGCTGCTGCGCGCCTCGACGCCGTATCGCGTGCTGCCGGTCGTCGTGCTTGCCGTCATCCTCTGGCGGCGGATCGGCCCGATGACAATGATGGCCGCCGTACTGATTGTCGCCACGCTGCTGCCGGGCACGGCCTATCGAGAGGAACTGGCGCAGTTCACCGTCGAGCGCCATCCCTTGCGTTCGCTTCGGGATTGCATCCAGCGGGTTGGCGCGGGCCATGAAGAAGGCTCAGGCCGGCCGCCGGTCTACGTGGAAGTCGGCAAGATCAGTCACCCGGTCGCCTTCTACCTGCGGACGCTCGGGCGATGGTCGCGCGTCGACCCCTCTGACTCCGAGGTCTATACCTCTCTCTACCAGAAGCCTCGTCCTGTCCTGCTGGCGCCGTCCCGCTTCCATGCCCTCGAGGCCGCGTGGACGGACAGGGGGCGTCTGGCAGACATTCCTGCCGTGCCCGCGATAGACGGGGTGCTGCTCCTGCCGGGTCCGTACGAGGCGTGCGCCGTCGACTTCCGGCGCGCGGAGCGACGCTGACGCCCGCTCGCCGCGGCACAGGGCCTGGGCACTGCAGATGAACAAACGCAGCATCTCGATTCTGTGGGTCCGCCATAAGGGCCTGTAAGCGAACAACTGCTGCTACCTTTGTTCGTTAACAGGCCCTTATCTGACAAGCTCGTAGATCCGGGCCTCGTATCCGCCGGTGACCGCGCGCGCCTTCTCGTGCAGATCCGATCGTGCGCCCACGGCCGCGACCACCCTCCGGTACGCCTCGCGGCCGTAGAACTCCTCGTGCAGCAAGACGTAATTGGTGCCCCGGTCGCAAAGCAACCGCATAGACGCCTCGTCGGGGAACGTCGCCATCGATCGCTTGAACTCGTAGTAGGACAACGGCGCCGCGCCGCTGTACCCGTTCAGGATGCGCTGCCAGTGCACGGTCGAGAGATACGTGTAGAGGGCTTCCTGATTCTCCTCCGCGGGCAACTCAGCCAGGACGTTCGACGGCCGCCCGTCGAACCAGCGATACACGTCGTGGGTTGGCGGCACCCGCTCGAGCGTGAGCACGGATCGGGATTCGACGAGCAGCACCACCGAGACAACAGCTGCGAAGACATACGTCAGCCACCCGCGACGCATGTGTGCGGTCACGCGCGCCACGCCATAGCCGCCAAGGACCGCGAGCGACAGACCGACGAACATCGACATGCGCCCCGGGGCTCTCAGGCCGCGGAATGGCACGATCTCCCGATAGAGGACGGGAAAGACGTATCCGTGCGATCCGAGCGAGACGTCAAAGGCAAAGATGAGGCCCACCGCGTACGCCATCCGTGGGACGGAAAGAGGCGGCCACAGGGCGACCAGTGCCAGCACGACGATCACGACTCCCGGAAACGAGTCCTCTGGACCGTGAGGCCCGCGACCAAGCAGATCCCCCCAGACCATGTTCGTCTTTGGTGCCACCAGGTAGTCCTGTGGCCTCGAGCTGAAGGCTTGTACTTCAGCCGGCGACCGGTCCCCGAGTGCCTGCCGGGTGTAGACGTAGGGCAAGAGCATCGGGAGCAACAGCACCGTGGCGAGGATGGCGCCGGCCGCCAGAGGCGTCACTGCGCGGGAGAGGCGTCGGGAACCGAACGCGAGTGTTCCCCCGACGGGCACCAGGTACGCCGCGAGGAACAGCCCGAAGTACACGCACGACAGCATCTGCGCCGCGAACGCGCCGCCGGCCACCACCCCGTCCCGCCATCGGCCCCGTGCCAGCGTGCGGTGAACGGCCCACAACACCACCGGCATCCAGCACACCCACATCAGCTCCATCTGGCTGTGCTGGAACCGGAACGGGTAGAACGCGAAGGCGACGCCGGCGACCCACGCGGCCGGAGCCTGCCCCGTCAGCGAACGCACCAGCAGGTACATCGCCACACCGGCCAGCACGAAGGTGGAGAGCAGCGCCATGTTGTAGAGCGGCACCGTCGGGACACCGAGCCAGAAGAACGGGGCGGTCATGATGCCCGGCAGCACCATGGCGTCCGAGTAGGCGAGCGTGAGCCGGCTGGGATAGTACAGGTTGGCCTCGAACAGATTCAGCGGGTCGCGCACGATCTGATGGGCCACCCAGGCGAGCCGCCAGATCGAGAACAGCGGGTCGCCGAGGTCCCTCACTGAATCCAGCTGCTGCACCTGCGGGTAGGTCATCACCAGCGTGGCGGCCATCATCAGGCCGGTCACAACCGCGATTTCGCGGGCGGTGAGGCGAGTGGCGGCGTGGCGTTCGAGATAGGAATCGCCGAGAGGGCCGAACTGCCGTCTCAGCCGCTGCCACAGACTGTCGCCCCGAAACGCGGCATGGCGGACGACGGTGACGAGCGCCGCGCACAAGGCCGGACGCCACGCACCGGTGAGTGAAATCGTGACGCCCCAGACCCGCGCGCGCAGGCCGCCAGTCACGACGATCACGGCGGCAAGCGCCACCAGCGCCAGCGTGATTGCGTCTGCCAGTGCGACCCAGCGTGCGACGGACGAGGGGCGGGGCACGTGCGTCATCCTCAGCCCTTCGTCTGCAGGCGGTAGATGATCGTGCCCCTGACCCCCACGACGGGGTCCAGTGAGACGTTCGCGAGCTCCCGGGAGAAGCGCTGCCGGAACAGGCGTTCTTCCTCCTGGCCATCGATGGCAGCAAAGCACGCGATCCCGCGTCCTGCCAACGCGCGCACGGTCGCGGCAAGCTCGTCCTGGGGCAGCGCGGCGAATCGAAGCGTCGTGCGGTGCGCGTAGAAGCGAAGACTGCCGCTGTGGATCTCGGACAGCACGACGGCCTGCGGCGGCGTGTGATCGCGGACCCAGTCGCCGACCGCAGCGTACCTCGACTCCTGCGTCACGGCCTGAAACGTCCCTTCCGTGGCCACGACCCGGTACGAGTAGGACGCCGAGGCGATGGCAAAGACCGACAGCGCGGCGGCTGCGACGGTGCGCGAGAGATAACGCGTCATCAGGTCACCGACGCCGATGACCGCGACAAGCAGGCAGGGAATCAGGGCCGGCAGGATGTAGCGAATGAGCCCAAAGTCGTCGAAGTACGGCGCCTTGAACAGATACGGCAGGATCCCCAGGACGAACCCCGCGGCACTGGCCGCGACGAGTCGGCGCGGGGCCCGCCACACGCCCAGCGCATACGCGACGAACACGAGCGGACTGTGCACGATTGCGATCCATTTGGCATAGGTCGGCGCGTTGTACGCGACCATCGAAACGCGGAACAAGCCCGGCGGGGCCCCGTAGCCGGTCTTGAGCGGACCGCCGTACAGATGCCACTGCATGCCCGCGATCACGGCGCCCACCGGTACCAGGCCCGCCGCGAACCGCAGCCACGCTTGGCGGGTTCTGGGAAGGAGCCAGAGCAGGACAGGCAGCATGACGATCATCGTCGGCCGGGTCCAGACACACAGCCCGGCAGCGAACCCCGCGACCGGCAAGTACCGGGGCGCGGCGAGCAGTACGTACACTGCGAGCAAGTAGCAGAACGCGGCGGGCACGTCACTCATCGGCTGGATCACCATGTTCGTGACGACCGGGTTGAATGCGACAACCAGCGCCGCCACCGCGGCAATCCTCCAGTCAGTCAGCCGTCTCGTCAGCCGATAGGTCAGGACGAGTAGGCTAATCCCGGCGGCCAACGGGACGTAGAACTCGGCGCCGGGGCCAGCCACGAGCATGAAGAGCGCCATCGCGACCGACAGGCCGAGCGGGTATCCCGGCACGATCGCGTTTCCTGACGGTGCCGGGGACCAGCCCAGCGGTGTCGCCACCGGAAGCGCATCGGGGAACGGAAGCCACTGGACGATGGGCTGCGGCAGGATGGCCTGGCCGCTCACCAGCGCATGGGCGGCGCTGACGTAACCGTAACTGTCCGACCCTCCGCAGAAGCGGATCTGGAAGTTCGCCCACAGGAGAACGGCAGTCGCGGCTGCGCACCAGCAGACGACCGAAAAGGCCGCGTCGGTCGTCGATGACTCACCCTGGACTGCCGCGCCTCTCTTCGCCGCACGGCGCACCAGCAGCGCGCGACACCCGAGCAGCGCGGCCGCCAGCACGATCGGCCGCCACACCTCTCGAACGGGTAGTGTCCATGGGCCGATCCGAATGCCGCTGCCCGTGATCGTCGCCACAAGAGCCACGGCCAGAGCCAGCCCCGCGGCGCCTTCAAGACCGCGCTTCACGGCCTAGCGGCTCCGAACGTCGCCGTGCAGGTAGTCGGCGGTGAACGCCGCCATGATGTCGTAGATCTCGCCGAGCTCGGCCGGTGAGGCCAGGAACACGACGCGGAAGTAGCCGTCCTGGGCCGGCATGCCGAAGCCCGAACCGTGCACGCACAGCACGCCCGCCGTGCGCAGGAGCGCGAGCACGAAGTCTTCGTCGGTCCGCCCCGCCGGCAGGTCGACCTTCGGCATCGCGTAGAACGCGCCGGTCGGCGCCACGCAGCTCATGCCGGGAATGGCGTTGAGGCGGGCGGTCGTCAAGTCGGCCCGCTCGCGCAGGGCCACGCGGAACGTCACCTGGTGCGACCTGTCACCCCTGAGCGCGGCCGTGATGGCGAACTGCATCGGCACGGTGGCGCAGAGGCGGCCGTCGGCCAGCTTGCGGATGGCTGCCATCACCTCAGTCAGGCGCGGGCTCGCGCCCACGGCCATCCACCCCGCCCGCCAGCCCGGCGCGAGATACGCCTTCGACAGGCTGCCGAAGGAAATCACCGGCGCCTCGAGATCGAGCCGCGCCATCGGCGGCGTCGGGCCGTCGTAGGCGAGATCGCCGTAGACCTCGTCGGCCAGCAAGACGAACCCGTGCCGGGAGGCGAGCGCAATCAGCTCGCGGCGGACGGACTCGGGATAGACCGCCCCGGTCGGGTTGTTCGGATCGATCACCACCAGGGCGCGCGTCTTGGGCGTGATGAGCGACCGGATCTGATCGACGTCCGGCATCCAGCCCCGGGCGGGGTCTGCACGGTAGTAGACTGTCTTCGCGGCGATCTTGGCCGTGACTGCCGTGTAGAGGGGATAGGTGGGCATCGGCACCAGGACCTCGTCGCCGGGATCGACCAGGGCGTTGAGGACGATTTCGATGCCTTCCGACGTGCCCGCCGTCAGGACGATCCGCTCGGGCGTCATCGGCACGCCGCGCGCGGTGAAGTCGTCGGCGACGGCCTCCCGGGCCGGGAGGATGCCCGCGGAAGGCCCGTAGCCGTTCTGGCCATCCCGCATCGCGCGCTCGACGGCCTCCACCAGGTGCCGGGGAGTCTGGAATCCAAACGGCACCGGGTCGCCGATATTCAGGTAGCGGACCTTCCGGCCGGTGGCTTCGACTTTCTTCGCTTCGGCGACGATATTCCTGATGGCGTAGGTGAAGCCGTGCACCCGGTTTGCAACCGGAATGGCGGCGGCAGAACGGTCGGAATTCGGCATAACTGCAGGCTCCGGGATGGGCGTTTCAGTATGCCATATGAGCCTAACGCCTCGGGGGCTTGGGGCCGATACAACCGAGGAACGGGACCGGTGCGGCCGCTAGCAGCCCGTGGTGGAAGTCGGTCGTCGCACCGAGACCGGCGATGCGCCCGGATCGCAAGGCGCGAAACGTGAGAATATCAGGCAATATTCGAGGGTTGAGCAACGCAGCGAGGCGGGATGCAGCGTCGGTCGGATGCAGACGGACTTGCACCACGGGCTCTAGGCCGCTGGAGGCATACATGGCGGGATTCGGACGGATGCGGGCGGCGGCGATCGGGCTGATGGTGGCGATGGCGATTGGCGCAACCGCCCGGGACGCCCAGGCCCAGGGCATCGGGATCGGTGCCCACATGGTCTTCGTGACCGGGGCCGACAGCCCGCTGCAGGACCCGGCGTCGTCGTCTTCGACGAAGCTCACCGGCGTGTTCATGCGGCTCCGCGCGTCGAAGCGCATGGGGATCGAGGTCTCGTACGACTGGCGGACGGCGAGGGATGCCGAGAACACCATCGAAGTGAAAAGCACGCCGATCCAGGTGTCGGGGCTGTTCTACCTCCTCAAGGGCTCCGTGTCCCCCTACGTCGTCATGGGCGCGGGCTGGTACAAGACGCGAGTCGAACTGCTCGGCGGCGCCACGGCAACCCCCGTTGCGGACCCGCCGATCGTCACGACGGCGGAAACGACCAAGTTCGGCTATCACACGGGCATCGGCGGCGAAGCGATGCTCGGCAAGCACGCGTCGATCTTCGTGGACTACCGCTACACGTTCGTCGACATCCAGGGCCTGGGCGGCATCCTGGGCACGGCAACCTCGCTGCTGACAGGAGGGCTCGGGTCGCTGTTCACGTCGATGACAGGCCTTGGCGGCCACGCGGCCACCGGCACGCCGACCATCCCGAACGCCTCTCATCTCGGCTCGATGTGGACGACGGGGATGACGATCTACTTCTAGGAACGGCCGTTCCCATGGCCATCCGAACCGAACTCGCGCTCCGCCTTCAAAACACCCCGGGTGCAGCGGCCCGCATCTGCCAGCACCTCGCCGACGACCGCGTCAACATCCTCGCCATGCAGCTCGAGCACAACGGGCTGATGCGCCTGCTGGTGGACAACCCGCTGCACGCCGCCGGACTGCTGCGCGAGCGGAAGTTCCAGGTGGAGGAACGCGAGGTGATCTACACCATCGTGCCCAACGACGCCGGCGTGCTGAGCCGCATGGCGAAACTGCTGGCCGACGCGGGCGTGAACGTCGAGTACCTCTACTCGACCGTCGTCGAAGGGCACGCGATGGCGGCCGTCGTGATCGGCGTGCCCGACGCGGTGAAAGCCTCGTCGCTGGCCGGGCTCTAGGCGCAATCGGTGTTACGCTAGGATCTGTCAGGCGGTCTAAAAGTGACAGTGTTGCAGCATCCCGGCCGGGGGGGTTCCCTGGCAGCCGTCGTTGCCCTCGTCATTGCGGCCGTATTCTGGCCCGCCGCGCCCGCCGCCGCCCAGAAGACCGTCCTCGCGTCGCTTGACGGGGGCGCCTACGTCTCCTCCGCCGGCAAGAATCTCTGGATCATCGGCAACGACGGCATCACCCTCACGTTGGGCATCAACGCACACGGCGCGCTGGCGCTGTCGACGATCATGCGGCCCGGGGCGGAAAGGCCCTGGACGCTGGATCCGGTCGGCGACTTCAGCGTGCGCGTCGGCTCGAAGACCCTGACGCCGGGGCAGGGGGACTTCGTCTATCGCTTCTCCGCCACCAGCGAAGAAGGCGGCTCGGTCCGTCTGTCGCTGGTCTTTGAATCGCCCTCCGCACGCCTCCGGGCGACGCGCACGTGGGCTTGCTTCCCGGGCGCGCCGGCGATCGAGACCTGGACGATCTACGAGACGTATCTCACGTCGGATCCGGTCACACTGGCCGACATCAGCCTCCTCGAACTCAACACCGCAGGAACCGCGGTCAACTGGATCACCGGGTTGCATCCGGTCGAGCAGGGACTCCGCGCGTTCACCCGCCAGCGCCGGTCCCTTGCGGACGGCCTCAATCTGACGGCGCCGGGGCGCTCGAGCACCGCCTACCTCCCCGTGACCTGGTTTGACGGAGACGCCGGCCATCTGGTGACGGGCCTGGCCTGGTCGGGCTCCTGGTTCATGAGCGCCTCGCCAGCCGAGACGCCCGCGCGCAGCGCCATCCGGATCTCGCTGGGTGATACCGAAACCTCCGTCATGCCCGGGACGGACTTCGAAAGCCCGCACGCGTTCTTCGCGGTCGCGGCGAACGGGGACGTGCCGACGGCGCTCGGCGCCTACGCCAGGATCGGGATTCGACACGGGCGGCCGTTCTCGCCGCTGGTGACCTACAACACGTGGTTCGCCGATGGCGTCCGGATCAGCGAGTCCCAGCTGCCGCGACAGATTGCACACGCGTCGGAGCTCGGGGCGGAGCTGTTCGTCGTCGACGCCGGCTGGTATGCCGGCAGCGGGCAGGGCGACGCGTTCGATTTCACGGCAGGACTCGGGAATTGGGTGCCGGACCCTGAGCGGTTTTCGCATGGCCTGCGTCCCATCAGCGACGAGGCGCACGCCTACGGGCTGCAGTTCGGCATCTGGATGGAGCCCGAGCGCATCGACCTGGCCGTACTCCCGCGGACGCCCGAACCGGACCCGGACACGGGCGAGCCGCTTCCGACGACAGGCAACGGACTCCAGGAAAGCTGGCTCGCCACCTCGGGCGGCGTGTACGAACCGGGCGCCGAGCCGCAGATCTCCGCGCAGATCTGCCTCGCCGATCCCAAGGCCCGCCAATGGGTGCTCGATCAGGTCACCCGGGTGATCGAGGAATCAGGCGCCGACTATCTGAAGTGGGACAACAACTTCTGGATCAACTGCGATCGAGAGGGCCACGGCCACGGGCCGAACGACGGCAATCTCGCGCATCACCTCGGCCTGTACGAGGTGCTCCGGCAGCTACGCGAGCGGTTCCCGGCCCTGAGCATCGAGAACTGCACCCAGGGCGGCAACCGGCTCGACCTCGGCATGATGCGGTACACCGACACCGCGTGGATGGATGACGTCACGGCGCCTTCCTCGCATGTCCGCCACAACATCGAGGGTCTGGGCGCCATCTTCCCGCCGTCCTACCTCCTGTCGTTCCTCACCGACGACCCGACCGAGCCGATTCTCGGCGCGTGGGACCTGCCCGCCTATCTCAGAAGCCGGATGCCTGGCGTCCTCGGCGTGTCGCTGCAAAGCGGGGAGTTGGGTGACGCGGATCGGGAGACGCTGGTGGCGGAGGTCGGGCACTACAAGGTGCTGCGCAACACCACGCTGGACGCGTCGCTGCTGCTGCTCACGCCGCAGCAGGGCGCGCCCGATACCGACGGCTGGGAGGCGATGCAGCTGCTCTCCCCGTCGTCGGGCCACTCGGTGGTGTACATCTTCGCGAATCCCGGATCGGCGGAGTCCACCGTCGTCCGTCTGCGCGGGCTCGATCCGGAGGGCACGTACCTTGTCTCCATGGCGGATGGCAGAGTCGTCGGAGAGGCGAACGGCGCGCTGCTGATGGCCGATGGCATCGGCGCGACGGTGCGGCCTGAGTCCTCGGCCATCGTGGTGAAGGTCACCAAGCTGGTGGCGCCGCCACCGGACGCGGCGATCAAGAAGTAGGCGTCTTCTCCGCTCTTTCCCGAGCCTGCGCAGGGCGTCGTCGATCTCGCGCGACTGGCTCGCCGGCACCCACGACGGGCACGCGCTCGGCTTCCCGTCAGATCGTGCCCTTCTTCGCGATTCCCTCCATGATTCCCGCAAACGTGTCGATCTCGTCCAGCGTCGTGTAGACGTTCGGCGTCACGCGCAGTCCCTGGTAGTCGTCGCGCTTGATGGGCACGACGATGATGCGGAAATTGTTCCAGAGATGCTCGCCCAGCTTGCCGCAGTCCACCGCGTCGAGGCCGACGTTGGCGAGGCCGCAGGACTGGGCCGGGTCGAACGGCGTGTGAATGCGCACGCCGGGCACCTTCTCGAGGCGACGCGCCCAGCGGTTCTTCAGATAGCGTAACCGCGCGGCCTTGCGCTCGATGCCGATGCCGTGCAGGAACACGAGCGCCTCGGCAATCGCGTTGTGGTTCGCGGCCGGGTGCGTCCCGATCTCCTCGAACTTGCGGATGTTGTTCTCCTGGCCGGCCCACGCGGGCTGCATCGGCCAGAGGCCGGCGATGTGCTCGCGCCGCACGTAGAGGAAACCCGTGCCGACCGGCGCGGTGAGCCACTTGTGGAGGCTGGTGCCGTAGTAGTCGCACTCGAGGTCGCGGCCGACGAACGGGAAGTGCGCGAACGCGTGGGCGCCGTCGACGATCGTCCTGATACCGCGCGCACGGGCCATCCTGCAGATGTCGCGTGTCGGAAAGATCTGGCCGGTGAGGTTGGTGATCTGGCAGAACAGGATCACCTTCGTGCGCGGCGTGATGGCCTTCTCGAACATCTCGAGCAGGTACGCCTGGCTCGGCGGCGGCACCGGGAACGACACTTTCTTCAGCACGATGCCGTCGCGGCGCACGCGCTGCTCCCAGGTGGAGAGCATGCGCGGGTAGTCCTGGTCGGTGGTGAGGACCTCGTCGCCGGGCTTCAGGTCGAGGCCGAGCTGGGCGATCTGCAGCGCCTCGCTCGCGTTGCGCGTGATGGCGAGCTCGTCCGGGTCGCAGCCGAAGGTGGCGGCCAGGTTGCGCCGGACCGTCTCCACGTTGGGCTCGAGGATCTGCCACATGTGGTAGACGGGCGCCTGGTTGGTGATGTCCAGGTAGCGCTTGAACGCCTCGTGCACGACGCGCGGGCTGGGGCAGACGCCGCCGTTGTTGAGGTTGATGATGGTGCGGTCGAGGGTGAAGGCCTGCTGGATTTCGCGCCAGTACGCCTCGTCCTGCGCGACGTCCTCGGCGGTGCGCGACGCGACGGCCTGCGAAGCTTCGAGCACGCGCTCGAGGCCGTCGGTCCTGAACGCGGCCAGGGCCGCGGTGCCGGCGATGCCGCCTCGAGCGAGATCGGACAGAAACACGCGCCTGGATCGCATAGTCGGCTCCTTCCCCAAAGGCCTGCCTGCCGGGCGCCTTGCAGGGACTCCGCGTCCGGACGGGAGGCGATCATACAGCGGAAAATCAATCCCGGATTGATTTCGGGGGGGGCGGGGAACGGGGGAAATCAATCCGGGATTGATTTTCGGTCCGTGTACAATTCCCGGATGGAACTCACAGGGCGTGTCGTGCTCATCACCGGCTCGAAGCGGATCGGGGCGGCGGTGGGGAAAGCCGTGGCGGCGCGCGGCGCCGACGTAGCGCTGGTCTACAACCGGTCTCGCCAGGAGGCCGACGAAGCGGCGGCCTCCATCCGCGCGCTGGGGCGGCAGGCGGTGTGCCTGCAGGCGGACATGTCGGACGCCAGCGCCTGCGACGCCCTCGTGGCCGACACCGTGCGCGAGCTCGGGCGGCTGGACGTCCTGGTGAACATGGCCTCGCGCTACGCGCCGGCGCCGTTTGCCACGATCACCGCCGAACAATGGCACGCAGGCCGGGCCGTCGATCTGGACGCGGCCTTCTACTGCGCGCGCGCCGCCGCCCCGCACATGGGAGCAGGCGGCCGCATCATCAACATCGCCGACTGGCTGCCGGCGAGCGGCCGGACGCGCTACACGGACTTCCTGCCGTACTACGTCGCGAAGGGCGGCGTCATCGCGCTCACCGAGGCGCTGGCCCTCGAACTGGCGCCCGCCCGCGTGCTCGTCAACGCCATCGCGCCGGGCCCCATCCTGCCGCCGGAGGGCGCGACGGCCGCGGAGATCGCGGCGGTGGAGGAGGCGACGCCGCTGGGCCGATGGGGCGGCGCCCAAGAGATCGTGAAGGCCGTGCTCTTCCTCGTCGACAGCGACTTCGTCACCGGGGAAGTCGTTCGTGTCGACGGGGGGAGGCATTTGCGCTGATGGGTTCTTCCCTGGACGGCGTCCCCACCTCCGGCATCATCCGCATCCGCGACCTGATGTTCTCGGTTGACAAGCCCTTCCGCCTCGACCAGGGCGACGTGAGTTTCGATGCGCCCGAGACCTTCAAGGCGGCGATGAAGGCCGCGATCGATGCCAACCAATCGCATTACCTCCAGACGACGGGGCTGCCGCGGCTGCTCGATCTGCTCGCGGAGAAACTGCGGACGGTGAACGGCATCCCGGTCGAGAGCGGCGACGAGGTCCTCACGACCAACGGCGGGGTGCATGCGCTCTTTCTGGCATCCCAGGCCCTGGTCGAGCCGGGCGACGAAGTAATCGTTCCCGATCCGGTGTGGCCGCAAATGCTGACCGCGCTGGCGACGGCGGGCGCGACGCCCGTGCGCGTGCCGCTGCACGAACGCCTGGGCTGGCGCTTCGATCTGGACGAACTCGCGGCGGCGGTCACCCCGCGCACGCGGGGCCTCTACCTCAACTCGCCGGGCAACCCGGCAGGCGGCCTGTTCACGCGCCGCGATCTCGAACATGTCGCCGGTATCGTCCTCGCCCACGACCTGTGGGTCATCGCTGACGAGGCCTATGAGGACGTGGTCTACGACGGGCACGCGCACATCAGCGTAGCCTCGCTGCCGGAAATGCACGCGCGCACGGCGTCGATGTTCACCTTCAGCAAGACCTACGCAGCGACGGGCCTGCGCCTGGGCTATCTCGTGCTGCGCAACCCTGTGTGGCGCAACCGCGCGACGAAACTGCTCGGGCTCACCACGAACAACGTGTCGTCAATCGTCCAGTACGGCGGCATCGGCGTGCTCGAGGGGTCGCAGGCGATCATCGAGGAGTACCGGCGCGAACTGCAGGCGCGGCGGGACCTGTTCTTCGCCGGCGTGCACGCCGGCGCCGGCCACGTGTTGAGCGGGGCGCCGCCGGCCGGGGCGTTCTACGCGTTTCTGCGGATAGACGACGCGTGGACGCCGCCGCCAGGGTTGCGCGACGGCTCGCGATCGTGGGCGATGGCCGAATACCTGATCCGCGAGGGCCGGATCGGGTGTGTGCCCGGCATTGACTTCGGCCCGGCGAGCGAGCCGTACATCCGCTTCTGCTTCGCCCGCGAGCGCGACGAACTCAGCGGCGCGCTCGAGGCGATGCGCGCGCTGTTTCGGGGGGCCGCGGATTAGGGCCCGTTAGAAAACAAAGGTAGCGAGTCTTGTTTTCTTACGGGCCCTTATGGCGGGCCCATGGCCACACCCTGCCTACTAAATTCATTAACTTAGGGTCAGAGACGAATTCCGTGGATGTCCAGGAATTCGACTCTGACCCTAAATCCGCGTAACAATACGCGGCATGACGGACTACTCGGCCGCGCGCCGGCGGCTTGCGGCGCTTCCGTCCCTCGATCTCTGGCAGCCACCCTCGCCGGTCCACGAACTCGGCCGCTTCCGGGCCGCGCTCGGCTGCCAGCCGCGTCTCTTCGCCAAGCGCGACGATGCGATTCCTTTCGGATTCGGCGGGAACAAAGTGCGTAAGGTCGCGCTGGTGGCGGCGCAGGCCATCGCCGATGGGGCCGACACGCTCCTGAGCGTGGGCGGCGTCCAGTCCAACTCCGCGCGCGTCGTCGCGGCCGTGGCGGCGCGCATGGGCCTGCGCTGCGTGCTGGTGGCCAACGGCGAGCGGCCCGCGCGCCTGTCGGCCAACGCGCTGCTCGACGATCTGCTTGGCGCAGAGGTCCACTACGTCGGATCGCGCCAGGAGCGGGCGCCGACGATGGCGAGGATCGCCGAAGGTCTGCGCGCGGCGGGCCGCCATCCGTACGAAATTCCGCTCGGCGCGTCCACGCCGCTCGGCGCGCTCGGGTTCGCGCGCGGTGTCAGCGAACTGGTCACGCAGGGCGTCATCCCGGATGTGATCGTGCACGCCACCTCGTCGGGCGGCACGCAGGCCGGGTTGGTGGCCGGCTGCACGCTGCACGGCCTCCGGACGCGCGTGCTGGGCATCAGCGCCGACGATTCCGCCGCGTCGATTGGCGACACGGTCCGCACCGTCATCGCCGGGATGGGCGTCCTGCTCGACGTGGACGGCGCCTCGCTCGCCGATGCGTGCCCGATCGAGGTCGACGACACGTTCGTCGGCGACGGCTATGGCGTGATGTCGGCGGCCTCGCGGGAAGCCGCCGGCCTGCTGGCGCGATCGGAAGCGATGTTCGTGGATCACACCTACACGGCGAAGGCGCTCGCGGGGCTGGTGGGCCACCTGCGCCGCGGCTCGTTCCCGCCGGATGCGACGGTGCTTTTCTGGCACACGGGCGGGCAGGTCGCACTGTTCGCCGACTGACGGCATGCAATCCGGCTCTTACCCATGACCACGCTCACGTTTCTCGGCGCCGCCAGGACCGTCACCGGTTCGAAGTACCTGCTCCAGGCGGGCTCCAGCCGCGTGCTCGTCGACTGCGGGCTCTTCCAGGGCCTCAAGGAATTGCGCGAGCGCAACTGGCAGCCGTTTCCGGTCGAGCCGTCGAGCCTGGACGCGATCGTCCTCACGCACGCCCATATCGATCACAGCGGCTACCTGCCCAGGCTCGTCAAGCTGGGCTTCAAGGGCCGGGCCTTCTGCACGCCAGGGACGGCCGACCTGTGCCGCATCATGCTGCCCGACGCGGGCCGGATCGCCGAGGAAGACGCGCGCGAGGCGAACCGGCACGGCTACACGAGGCACGCGCCGGCGCTGCCGCTCTACACCGAAGACGACGCCCTCGCGGCGCTGACGCACCTGCAACCGGTCGGGTACGAACGTCCCGTGCCCGTCAGCGGCGGCGTCACGATCACGTTCACCGATGCCGGACACCTGCTCGGCTCCTCGTTCGTCCGCGTCGGCCTCGACGGCGAGAGCGACGGTGACAGCGGCGGCGGCAAGGAGATCCTCTTCAGCGGCGACCTCGGCCGCTTCAACCGCCCGGTGCTGCCCGATCCGTCGGCGGCCGACACCGCGGGCGTGCTGCTGGTCGAGAGCACCTACGGCGACCGCGCCCACGATCCGGATGATGGCGGCGAGAGGCTGGCCACGATCATCCGCGAGACGATCGACAAGGGCGGCAAGGTGATCATCCCGGCGTTCGCGGTCGGGCGTGTCGAAGAGGTCATCTACTGGCTGCGCACGCTGGAAGCGTCGCGGCGGATCCCGGTCGTGCCCGTGTACCTGGACAGCCCGATGGCCGTGCAGGCGCTGAAGTTCTACGCCGGCCACACCGGCGATCTCGATCCCGACATGCAGACGCGCCGGGGCGAGATGTCGGCGTTTACGACGAAGCGATTCACGGCCGTGGCCTCGCCGCAGCAGTCGCGCGAGATCCAGGCGTCGCGCCAGCCGTCGATCGTGATCTCGTCGAGCGGCATGGCGACCGGTGGCCGCATCCTGCACCACCTCAAGTCGGCGCTGCCCAACCCGCGGCACACGGTGCTGTTTGTCGGCTACCAGGCCGCGGGCACGCGCGGCCGGGCGCTGGTCGACGGCGCCGAGACCGTCAAGATTCACGGGCAGTTCATCCCCGTGGCCGCCCGCATCGCGCGCATCGACTCGATGTCCGCGCACGCCGACGCGGACGAAATCATGAAATGGCTCGGGCAGTTCACGCGCCGCCCGTCGATGACATACCTGGTGCACGGCGAGCCCGCCTCGCAGGCGGCGCTGACGCGCCGGATCGAAGAGGAACTGGGATGGCCACTCCGCGTGCCGGACTATCTGGAGCGCGTCACGCTGTGAGCGCCGGGCCCGGCGATCGCCCGTACCTGCTGGAGCGCGTCGACGATGCCGCCATCGTGCAGCTCTATGCCGACGGCTTCGACCAGCTCGCGCCGCGGGAGAAGACGCTGGTCTATCATCTGTCCCGCGCGGCGCTGGCCGGGCGCGACATCTATTACGACCAACGCTACGCCTGCAGCCTCGACATGCGCGAGGTGGTCGAGCAGATCCTCATCCATCCCGGCGGCGTTGACGAGGATACACTGGCGCGGCTCCACCACTACGCGAAGCTCTTCTGGCTGAACGGCGGGCCGCACAACAACCTCACGGCGCGGAAGTTCCTGCTGCGCTGCGATCCCGGGCACCTGGCGGCGGCGGCCGGCGCCGCGGCGCGCGACGGCGCACGGTTTCCCGTGCAGCCGGGCGAGTCGCTCGACGGCCTGCTGGCGCGGCTTCGGCCCGCGTTCTTCGATCCCGACGTCGACGCGGTAGTCACGAGCAAGTCGCCGGGCGAGGGCCGCGACATCCTGACGGTGAGCGCGAACAACCTCTACGACGGCGTCTCGCTGGACGACCTGGCCGGGTTCGACGAGCACTATCCCCTCAATTCGCGCCTCGTGAAACGCGACGGCCGCTTGGTGGAGGAGGTGTACCGCGTCGGCGGCCGCTATAGCCGTTGCATCGAGGAGATCGTGCGGCACCTGCAGGCGGCGATGCCGTACGCGCCCCCCGCGACGGCCGACGCCCTGCGCGCGCTCATCCGCTTCTACCAGACGGGCGAATCCGCCGATCGCGAGGCCTACGACATCGCGTGGGTCGGCGATCGGGACGCCCAGGTGGACACCATCAACGGCTTCGTCGAGGTCTACCTCGACGCCCGCGGGGTGAAGGGCGCGTGGGAGTCGCTCGTCTACTTCGTGAATCACGAGAAGACCGATCAGATCCGCACGCTCGCCCGCCACGCGCAGTGGTTCGAGGACCACATGCCCTGGGATCCGCGCTACCGCAAGCCGGGCGTGACAGGGATCTCGGCCAACGCGATCGACGTCGTCTTGGAGGCCGGCGACGCCGGGCCGATCACGCCCATCGGGATTAACCTGCCGAACGACGAGCGCATCCGGGCGACGCACGGCAGCAAGTCGGTGTCGCTCACCAACGTGATGGAGGCGTACGACCGGTCCATGCCCGAGGCCTACTGGGCGGAGTTCTCGTGGACGCGCGAAGAGGCGGAGCGGGCGGCACGCTGGAGCGGCATGGCCGCGGAGCTGACGACCAACATGCACGAGGTGATCGGGCACGGGTCGGGCCAGGCCGACCCGCGCATGACCACCACCGCGCAGGCGGCGCTGCGCGAGCACCACGCGACGCTCGAAGAGACCCGCGCGGACCTGGTCGCGCTGTACTTCGCGCCGCATCCGAAGCTGGCCGAACTGGGCCTGGTGGAGGCGGAGCACCAGGCGGAGATCGCGTGCGCGGCGTACGAGGCCTTCGCGCGTAACGCCCTGGTGCAGTTGCGGCGCGTGCGCGAGGAGGCGCAGCTCGAAGAAGACCACATGCGCAACCGGCAGCTCGTGGTACGGTGGCTGATGGCCAACACCCACGCCGTGCAGGAGCGGTGGCGCGACGGCAAGACGTTCTACGTGGTGGTCGACGTGCACGCGTTCCACGAGGGCACCGGCCGGCTGCTTGCCGAGGTGCAGCGCATCAAGAGCCAGGGTGACGCCGACGCGGCGCGGGCACTGATCGAGACCTACGGCATGTACTTCGAGGCGGCGCTGCGGGACGAGATCGTGAGGCGCGTGCAGCGCATAGGCCTGCCGTCCTACACGGGGTTCGTGATGCCGACGCTGGAGCCCGTGCACGGCGCCAACGGCCAGATTGCCAACGTCCGGATCAGCTACTCCCTCGACTTCACGAAGCAGATGCTGGAGTACTCGGGGAAGACGCAGGGATGAGATCGATCCTCGCCGTCACCGTTGTCAGCGTGCTCGTGCCCGTCGGGCTCGCCGCGCAGGCGCCATCCGCGGCCACGCCGCCCGCGCCGAGCCTCCGCTACCGCCTGCTCGTCGCCGAAGACGCCCGCGCCGGGACGCGCGAGGAGGCCGCCCCGATTCTCGAAGCGCTCGCGGGCCTGGACTCGACCCTGGCGCGCCTCGCGGTGCGCGCGCTTGGCCGCCTCGAGACCCCGCTGTTTCTGCCGGAGATCGTGCGCGCGCTCGGGGACAACGACCCGGCCGTGCGCGCCGATGCCGCCAACGCGCTTGCTCAACTGAGCCCAGCCGACCCTGGCCGCGTGATGCGTGCGCTACGCGCCCGCCTGCCGGAAGAATTCAACCCGGTCGTGCGCGGCGCGCTCTTCGACGCACTCGGCCGCGTGCGGCACGACTCGACCGCCGACCGCCAGGCGACCGAGCAGGTGCTCGCGGGCGCCCTGGCGTCGGACTCCACGCCGCTGGTGGTTCAACTCGGGGCGGCGTACGGCCTCGAGAGCCTGGCCCGCGGCGCCCGCAACACCGGCTTCGCCGCGGCGCCGGCCACGCTGACCGCGCTGCGGCGGACGGCGATTGGCGTGGCGAGGCCGGAATCGGCACGCGACGAAGCTGTGCGCGTCCGCCGCTTGGCGCTGACGACGCTCATCACGCTTGGCGCGGTGGACGAGACGTTCAGCCGGGCGGCGCTGGATGCGGACCCGCAGATCCGACGGCTGGCGATTGCGGGAGTGGCGGGCCCCGCGCCCGCCGAGCATCGCGAGGCGATTGTGGCGGTGGGGCTGGTCGATGCGACGCCGATGGTGAAGTACGAGGCGTTGCGCGTCCACGGCCGTCACTACGGGGCGGCCGACTGCGGCCCGGAGATCCAAGCCGTCAAGGATCCGAGCGCGGGGGTGGCGCTGCTCGCGATCGATCTGCTGGCGACCGTGTGTCCGGCCGACGCACGGGCGACCGCGGCGCTGAAGGCAATGGCGGCGGCGATTGGCGCGGTCGGCGCGGACGGCGCAGCGGCTGGCGCGGTTGGCGCCGCGGGCGCGCCTGGGTCGACGGCCACCTGGCACGCGCCAGCCCACGCCATCGTCGCGCTTGCCAGGCGGGCGCCCGATGCCGCGCGTGGCGAACTGCGGCCGTTTCTCGGCCACGCCGTCTGGCAGGTGCGGATGTACGCCGCGCGCGCCGCCGCGACGCTGCAGGATGCGGCCGCGCTCGAAAGCCTGGCGGCCGACGCCCACGCGAACGTTCGAGAGGCCGCCCTCGCCGGGCTGTCGAAGGTGCGCGCACACGAGGTGGACTCGATCTACCGCCGTGCGCTCGATCGCCCCGAGGCCCCCGTGGTGATGGCGGCCGCGGCGGCCCTGAAGGGCACGCCGGCGAAGCCCGAGGCGTCGGCGGCGTGCCTGAAGGCTCTGGCCGCCATGACGGCCGAGCGCCGCGACACGTCACGCGATCCGCGGCTCGCGCTGCTCGAGTGCGCGCGCGACGCCGGCGCGCCGGCCGACGCGCCGGCGATGCGGCCATATCTGGACGACCCCGACCCCAAGGTCGCCGCGAAGGCGGCCGAGATCCTGAGCGCATGGACCGGCCAGACCGTACAGCCGACCACCACGCGCGTGCGCACAATGCCGTTGCCGCCCGAGCGTGAGCTGGGCGATCTGCCGGCCCGCATGCGTGTCACCCTGGCGTCGGGCCGCAGTTTCGTCGTCTCGTTCTTCCTCGACGAGGCGCCGATCTCGACCTGGCGCGTGGTGCGCCTGGCGCGCGCGGGCTACTACCACGGCCTGACGTTTCACCGGATCGTGCCGAACTTCGTGATCCAGGGCGGCAGCCCAGGCGCGAGCGAGTTCGTCGGCGACGGCCCGTTCATGCGCGACGAGTTCGGGATGCGATCGCAGACGCGCGGCACGGTGGGCATCTCGTCGCGCGGCCGCGACACGGGCGACGCGCAGATCTACGTCAACCTCATCGACAACGCGCGGCTGGATCACGAGTACACGATCTTCGGCGAGGTGTCCGACGGCATGGACGCCGTGGACGCCATCCTCGAAGGCGATGTCATCGCCAGGATCGAGCTCCTCAAGTAGAGTCACTTGGGCAGCGTGAAGCTGGTCGCGGTGTCGGCGGTGATCCGCTTGAAATCGCTGTACGCGGAGAGCAGGTCGATATCGAGCCGGCGGATGAGCAGGATCCGTCCGGTGCCGACAAAGTGCGAGCGCGTCGGGAGCCATGTCTCGCCGTCGGCTTTCCCGCGCTCGATCGTGGCATGGCTGCCGACGTAGAGCCGGGCGATGATGCCGAGGCCGATCGACACCGGCTCCGCCACTTTCATCTCCAGCCGCGCCAGTTCGTGGTCCGCCTCGTCGATCCAGGCGCGGCCCTTGAACTTGCGGATGATCTCCACTTCGTCGAGCTTCCCCCGGTACTCGGGGCGCGGGTCAAGCGTGAACGCGATAGCCGGACGGCCCGCGATCCACTCGCGCCCGGTCATCGTGATCCGGTAGAGCGCCAGCACCTCGTCCACCAGGGCGGCTTCGTGACGCTCCGCTTCGGCCCGTTTGCGTTCTCGCGCGGCACGATCGCTCACGCCCTCATGCGCGCGCTGGTCCGCCCATTTCTTCACCTTCGCCGCCTGCTCGCGGTCCTTCCGATCGAGGTCCGCCGGAGGGACGCCGTTCTCGAGCATCAGCCGGCGATACCTGAGCGAGGGATCCGCCGCCGGGTAGACGTCGTAGACCCGGACGTTGGTTTCCTCGGGCCGGCCCGCAAAGTCGCGCGAGATGCGGGTATCGGTCTGCCGGAACACGTACTGGCTCAGCACGAGGTCGTTGCTGCGTAGGTGTTTCCTGGTCTCGGCGAGAAACGAAGCCCGATCCGGCAGAGGCCGGGCGTCCTGCGCGAGCGGCGCAACCGGCAGCAGCAGGACGACGGACAGGAGGATTGGGATCGAACGAATCACGAATCGGGCTCTCCAGAACCAAGATACATCCGAAAACTACTCCCGGAGTTGTTTCGCCGCCGACAATTACTCCCGGAGTTGTTTCACGACCGACAACCACTCCCGGAGTTGTTTTCGTGGGCCGGTGTACAATCCGGGCCGCATGGCATCCGCGAGCAGCCGGTTCCGCTTCGGCCCGTCCATTGCGCTCCGGCGCGCGCCGGCGATCTTCGGCGAGTTGGCGTTCGTGCATCTCGAGATCGCGATGGTGCACATCACGCGACTGGCGGAGCGTGCGCGATGAGGCGGCAGGCCGCGCTGTACGCCGCCGCGCTGCTGGTGGCCGCGCTCGTCTCGTCGGGCTGTCCGCGCGAGACCGCAATCGACCTCGGCAAGCCCGAGCCCGTCGCCGACGGCGTGCAGCTCTACCGGCTGACCGATCCGGCGCTGCTCACGCCGCCGGCTCCCATCGCCGTCCAGATGCTGCGCCTCGATCCGTCGCGGATCGACCTGAGGAGCGCGCTCGCGCAGGACCGCGTCATGCAGCTCGAGATGGTTCCGGAGATCGCCGCGCGCGCCGGCGCGATTGCCGCCGTCAACGCGGGGTTCTTCGTCGTCAAGAACGGCGACCCGGCCGGCGTGCTCGAGATCGGCGGCGAACTGGTCAGCGACGCGACGCTCACGCGCGGCGCGGTCGGGATCGTGCGTACTCCGGGGAAGCCTCTCGCGCTCATCTTCGATCGCGTGAGCGCCTCCGCCACCCTGCGATTCCGATCGCAGGGAGCAGACTTCGCGCAGCCGATCGACGGCATCGACACGACGCGGGTGCGAAGCAAGCTGATGCTCTACACGCCGCGCTACGGGTCCGACAGCGACATGGCCGATACGGGCGTCGAGTGGCAGCTCGCCGGGTCGCCGCTTACCGTCGCCGAGAAGCGGCCCAACGCCGGGCACACACCCATCCCGCGCGACGGCGTGGTGCTCTCCTATGGCGGCACGATTCTGCCGACCGCGCTCGAGCGCCTCGACCGCGGCCAGGTGGTCACCATCGATCGGCAGTTCACAACGGGGCTCGGCACGACACCCGGGCAATGGGTCGTGGCCAAGGACATCGTCGGCGGCGCGGGCCTGCTGATGCTGCACGGCCGGCCGATCACGGACTGGACCGACGAGAAGCTGCGCGAGGGGTTCAATACGGAGCGGCATCCGCGGACGATGATCGGCGTGGGGCGCGGCGGCGCGATCTGGCTCGTCACGGTGGACGGCCGCAACCCCGCGGTGAGCGTTGGCATGACGTTCGCCGAGTTGCAGACGCTCGCGCAGGAGCTCAATCTCGTCGCGGCGCTCAACCTCGACGGGGGCGGTTCGACGACGATGGTCGTGAAGGGGAAGATCGTGAATCACCCGTCTGATGCGACGGGGCCGAGGCGGGTCAGTGATGCGCTGATTGTCATCGGGAGACAGTAATGGCGAGGGCGTCACGGCAGCGGTCACGCCGCAAACCGCTCGACACGGCGGACAAACGCATCTTCAGGGTGCTGTTGGCGGAAGGCGGGGCCCCACTTCGTCACCCCACCAGGATTTCGGCCCTTTCGATGCGTTTGTCGAGCACTCCTGATCGCCGTGCTCGCATGGTTTGCTCTGGGACCGCTCCCGTGTCGCCATGCACGCGGGGGTACACGTTGTGATCGAATCGGTGTTGCGATCGGAAATCGCGGAACAGCCCGAGGTCATCGCCCGGCTGCTGCGGGACGGCGCGGCGGAGATCGAGGCCATCGCGGCCGGGATCCGGGTGCGGGGCGTGCATCACGTCGTGATGGCGGCGCGCGGCTCGTCGGACAACGCCGCGCGCTACGCGCAGTATCTGTTCGGGGCGCACAACCGCCTGACCGTCACGCTGGCGACGCCGTCGCTCTTCACGCGCTACCAGGCGCCGCCGCTGATGACCGGCGCGCTCGTCGTGGGCGTGTCGCAATCCGGCGAGTCACCGGATCTGATCGCCGTGGTGGAGGAAGGGCGGCGGCAGGGCTGCCCGACGCTCGCCATCACGAATGTGACGGGGTCGCCGCTCACGAGGGTCGCCGATCACACCATCGTGCTGCGGGCGGGGCAGGAGCGCAGCATCGCGGCCACCAAGACCTACACCGCGCAGTTGACGGCGCTGGCCATGCTCTCGACGGCGCTCTCCGGCGACGGCGCCCGGCAGCGCGAACTGCAGCGGGTGCCGGACTTCGTGGCGGCGGCGCTCGCGGTCGGCGACTCGGCGATTGCGACGGCGGCCGAAACGCTCAAGAGCGCGGGGCACGGCGTCGTGCTGGGCCGGGGCTTCAATCTCGCCACAGCGTTCGAGATCGCGCTCAAGGCGAAGGAGCTGGCCTACGTCGCCGTGGAGCCCTACTCCTCGGCGGACTTCCAGCACGGGCCGATCGCGCTCATCGACAGGGGGTTCGCGGCCATCGTCGTCAACGTGACCGGCGCGGTGAGCGCTGAGGTCGAAGACCTGCTGCGGGCGATCGTGGCGCGCGGCGCGCGGCCGGTCGTGCTGTCGAACCGGCCGGTGTCACTCGCGCTGGCGTCGGCGCCGATTCCGCTGGCGGCGGACATGCCGGAGTGGCTGTCGCCGATTGCCGCGATCGTGCCCGGGCAGTTGCTGGCCTTCCACCTGAGCCGTGCGCGCGGGTTCGATCCGGATCAGCCGCGCGGCCTGCAGAAGGTGACGAAGACGACCTAGCCAGCACCCGCGCGCGGGCGGCGGCCGGCAGGCGCTCGCAGGCCGTCCGCAGAACAAGCCGCGACGTCCGGGCGCGAATCTCCAGCAGCAGCGGTTCGGTGTCGGCCGGCCGAGCTTTGCCCCACTCGCGCAGCAGCCAGCCCAGCCCTTTCTGCACCATGTCGTCGTCATCGGCGGCGAGCGCGCGGGTGATGCGCGTCGCCTCGGCGGCGAACAACCCGCGGCGTATGCCGTGAATCAGCGAGACCGCCGCCGCGCGGCGATGCCAGCGATCGCGCGCGCGAGCCCACCGGAACACGCGACCGGCGCGCGCCGGGTCGTCGGCCATCAACGGGCCGAGCAGGAACATGACGAGCGCGTCGTGATCCGCCCACGACGACACGCGGTCGAGCCACCGCTCGAAGCGCCTGAACTCAGCGGCGCCGAACCGCCGCAGCGACGGCTGCAGCATCGTCACGGCAACCGCCTTCTCCTCGAGCACCGGCCGGGCGAAGAGCGCATCGGCCACGGCGAGCAGCATGCCCGGGTCCGCCGCGAGCGCGCGATGCACCGTCCGCGCGTACGCCCGCAGGGGGGCCGTGTACCAGCCGTGCGAGCGCACCGCTTCCTTGAAGAACCACTGCACGCCGGCGGCGTGCTGGGGCGACCCGTTCGTCTCCAGGTGGCGGCAGATCGCGCGCACCTGGAAGCCGACCGAGGCCTCGATTGCCGCGCCGGCAGGAATGCTCAAGGAGTCGGCCGCCTAGTACATCGGGTGCAGGTTGGTGAAGAGCGCCCTGCACAGCATGTGCAGCGACGCAAACGAGATCAGCAGCATCTGCCGTCCCAGGAGCGACGAAATGGTCGGGATTGCGATGAACAGCGGGAAGAGTACCGCGGTGTAGCGTCCCAGACCTTCGAGCACACCGGATGACAGCGGCAGCCAGAGGTTCATGACAATGAACAGCACGTAGGGCCAGCCCATCCGCCTCTTGACGACCGGCAGCATGGCGAGCGCGAAGAGCGCGGCCATGCCGTTCAGCAAGTGATACGGCGCGCCCGGCGCCTCGGTCAGGTATCTGTACGGACTGGTGAGCATCGGGACGATCAGATCGAGCAAGGCCGTCCAGGGCGGACCGCCCGGGTAGTAGCCCCATCGCGTGATGCTGTGCATCCACTCGATGAAGGAACCGCTCAACGCGAAGACATAGCTGGAGTACAGCGCAAGGCCCATCGGCACCAGCGCCACGCCGAGCAGCGCACGCCGGCGCTCGGCGCTGCTGCTGCCGGCGGCCTGCCACGCCACCCAGGCCAGCGCCGGCAGCGCGAGGATGCCGTTGACGCGCGTCGCCGAAAGTGCGGCGCCCGCGAGACCGCCCCACACCCAGTAACGGTTCCGGAACGCAAGGAAGGAGGCGACCGACAGCATCAGAAAGAGCGATTCCGTGTAGACGACGCCGAAGAAGAACGCGAAGGGAAACGCCGCGGCGTACGTGACCGCCCGTTCCGCGTCGCTGTCGTTGACGAAGTGGCGAGCCAGGCGGTAGAGCAGCACGCACGCAACGACGAAGGCGGTCCAGGAGATGATGATGCCCGCGAGGTACACTTTCGTGCGCCCGCCACCCATCGCGAGGGCGAGATAGCGCATCAACAGCGGATACAGCGGGAAGAAGGCCAGGTTGCTCCGGCCGTCCTCGACGAACTCGTAGCCGTAGCGCGCGATGCCGAAATACCAGCCCGAATCGTGCCTTGCAAAACTGTCCCAGAAGAGGTTCTCGCGTTTGAGCACGGTGAACGCCGCCTCGCCCACGAGTGGGAACAGCACCTTGGAGAGCAGGGCGAGCAACGAGGAGAACATCCGGAACGCCAAGGCGAATGCCACGATGCGGAACGTCGCATGCCGCTCAAAGGTCCCGGCAATGCGGCGTCCGACGACGGATAGCGGCAAACGAAGCCAGTTGGTCATGGTGATTGGGGGGCCCTGGCGCGGGCGCGTGGCCCGGCTGGCCGAGCCAAGGATACTCCTGTCGTCAAGAGTGTCGTTAAGAGTGTTTCGCGCCGTCCCGAGAGAGTGTAGAATCACTCCTCGCGATCAGCACACCCATGCGAACACGCTACGGCGTCCCCTACTGGATCGATCGATACCCGAAGGCGCGCCAGCCTTCGTACCCGCGCCATCGAGGCGCGCTCGACGTCCAGGTGGCCGTGCTGGGCGGCGGCCTCACCGGCTGCTCCGTGGCGTACGTGTTCGCGGCGGCGGGGATTCGCGTGGCGCTGTTCGAGGCGGATCGCCTGGCGCAGGGCGGCTCCGCAGCCTGTCCGGGCCTCCTGCGTCTCGAGCCGGCGACGCCGTTCCACGTGCTGCAGGCGCGCCACGGCTTGCGCACCGCGCGCCATCTCTGGCAGTCGTTCCGCCGGGCGGGGCTGGATTTCGGCGCGACGATCCGCCGCCTCCGGATTCGCAGCGAACTCGTGCCAGACGCCGGTCTGCGCGTGGGGCTCGGCGCCGGAGACGAGAAGGCGCTGCGCCGGGAAATGCAGGCGATGCGGGAGGCCGGCGTCGACGGCACGTGGCTGACGCCCGCGCGTCTGCGGCAGGACACGGGTCTGTCGGGCATCGGCGCCATCCGGTCGGCCGGCGACGGGCACCTCGATCCGTACCGCGTCGCGCTGGGTCTGGCGGCCGAGGCGGTGCGGCGCCGGGCGCTCGTCTTCGAGCGCTCGCCCATCACGCGGGTGCGGACCGACAGGCGCGGCATCGAGATCGCCACCGATGGCGGCCTCGTGCGCGCCGGCACAATCGTCGTGGCCAGCAACTATCCGCCGGCGCCTTTCAAGGCGCTGCGCCGGCATTTCCACCTGCGGGACACGTACTGCGTGCTCACGCCGCCGGTGCCGTCGTTCGTGCGCCGGGAGTTCGGCCGCAGCCGCGCCATCGTCATCGACCGCGAGGACCCGCCACACGTGATGCGGCGGACGATCGACGATCGCGTGCTGTTCATGGGCGCCGACTCCGAGCCGGTGCCCGAGCGGTCGCGCGACCGGGTGATCGTGCAGCGGACCGGACAGCTGATGTACGAACTGTCGAAGCTCTACCCGGCGATCTCCGGAATCCAGCCGGAGTACGGCTGGCGCCTGCCGGTGGCGTCCAGCCCGGACGGTTACCCGTGCATCGGGCCTCACCGCAATTTCCCGCAGCACCTGTTCGCCTTCGGGTCCGGCCACAGCGGCGTCGGGTCCGCCTGCCTGGCGGCGCGGGTGCTGCTGCGCCAGTACCTCGGCGTGCCCGAGAAGGGCGACGACCTGTTCGGGTTCACGCGCATTCTCTAGCGCCTGATCTACACTCGAAGTTCCAGTCCCCGTGACGACATCTCCCAGGAGGAGGCTCCGATGTGGCGCCGTGTGCCCGCCGTTGTGCTGCTCTCGTGCGTCATCATCCTGTCGGCGCCGGCCACCCGCGCGCAGATGCCGCCGGTCTCCGATCTGACGGGGCGGGTGGGCCTGGGCCTGCTGCTCCGCCAGCTCGCCACCACCGGCGTGCTCATGCAGGCCGTCGCCCATCCGGACGATGAGAACAACGCCATGCTGGCGGCGCTTGGCTGGGGCCAGGGCGTGCGCACCGCCGTCGTGTCGGCGACGCGCGGCGACGGCGGCCAGAACGAGATCGGCTCGGAGCTCTTCAACGCGCTGGCCGTCCTGCGCACCGAAGAACTGCTTGCCGTGCATCGCATGGACAGCGCGGAGCAGTACTTCCTGCGCGCCGTGGACTTCGGGTTCTCGTTCAGCACGGACGAGACCTTCGAGAAATGGGGCCGCCAGGAAATCCTCGGCGACTACGTGCGCATGATCCGGACGATCCGGCCGGATGTCGTCATCGCGATGCGCCCGGACGGCGCGGGCGGCGGTCAGCATCACCAGGCCTCTGCGATGCTCTCGCGCGAGGCGTTTCTCGCCGCCAGCGATGCGTTGAAGTTCCCCGAGCAGCTGCGCGAGGGCCTGCGCCCGTGGCAGGCGAAGAAGTTCTACTTCACCATGCGCTACGGCTTCCCCGGCGAGCCGCCGCCGCCGCCCGGCGTGACGCTGACGGACGTGAATCTCAACGTGTACGACCCGCTGCTTGGCGAAACCTACCCCGAGCTCGGCACCCGCGCGCGCAGCAATCACAAGACGCAGGGGATGGCGCAACTGCTCGCGCTGCCCGGGGCCGCGAGCGCCGGCTTCGCGCTCACCGAACGTGCCATCGCCGGCCAGAAGGAACCGGCCGACCGCTCGCTCTTCGACAGCATCGACACGACCATTCCCGGTCTTGCGCGCTACGTCCCGGGCGAGGCCCCCGCGGCGCTCACGCAGGGGCTCGCGGCCATCTCGGCGCAGGTGACGGCGGCGACCGACAACCTGGCAACCGGCGGACCAACCGCTGCGGTCGCACCGCTGGCTGCAGGGCTGAACGCCGTGCGCGCGCTCCGGGATCAGTTGGCCTCGGCGACGACGGGGATTCCCGACGACGCGCGTTTCGAGATCGACACGAGGCTGCGTCTCAAGGAGCAGCAGTTCACCGACGCGGTGCTGATGGCGGGCGCCATCCGCCTCGAGGTGCTTTCGGACGACGGCCTCGTCGTTGCGGGTCAGCCGGTGACGCTGACGCTCGTCGCGGCGAATCGTGGCGGCGTGCCGGTGGCGGTGAAGGAGATCGGGTTCCGCGGCCTCGACGGCGATGCCGGCGTGTGCGCGAGCGGATTGGTGGCGCCAGGCGGCGTCTATACATGCACGGCGCCGCTGCAGGTGTCGAAACAGGTTCGGCTGAGCGCGCCGTACTGGTCGCGGCTGCCCGACGTCGCGCGGTACGGCTTCGAGCCAGATGCCCCGTTCGGCCTCCCGTTCCGGCCGACGCCCTTCCGCGTGTCGTTCGTGCTGGAGATCGGCGACGCCTCGATCACCGCCGAGCGCGCCGTGCAGTACCGCTACGAGGGCAACATCTTCAGCGGCGAGAAGCGCACGGAGCTGCTGGTCGTGCCGCGCTTCTCGGTGGCGCTCACCCCGGGCATCGCGATCGTGCCGTCGCGGCTCGATCGATCCGCGCGTCCGACGCTGCGCGAGATGCGTGTGACCGTGATCAACGGCAGCCGGGGCGGGGCGCGCGGCGAGGTGGCCCTCGAGCTGCCCGACGGCTGGACGGCGACGCCGGCGAGCGTGCCCGTCAGCTTCGAGCGCCAGGACGAGGCGGCGCAGGTGCGCTTCACGGTCGCCATGCCGTTCAACGCGAAACCCGGGGCGTATCCCGTCAAGGCGGGGGTGACCTCCGGCGCGGGTCGCGACACGGCCGGCTACCAGGTGGTCGAGTACCCGCACACGCGGCGCCGGCACATCATCAATGCGGCCGCCGCCACGATGAAGATCCTCAACGTGACCGTGCCCGCGGGCCTCAGCGTGGGCTACGTGATGGGCGTGGGCGATCAGGTGCCGCTCGCCATCGAGCAGCTCGGCGCGCGCGTGACGCTGCTGGACGCGGACGCGCTCGCTTTTGGCGATCTCTCGAGATACGACGCGATCGTGACCGGCGTGCGGGCGTACGAACGCCGCCCCGATCTGCGCGCCAACAACGCCAGGCTCCTCGCCTATGCCAACGCCGGCGGGATCGTCGTCGTCCAGTACAACAAGTTTGAGTTCAACCAGGCGCAGTACGGGCCGTACCCCGTGAAGGTGAGCGCGAACCGCGTGACCGACGAGCGCGCGCCGGTGCAGGTGCTCGTGCCCGCGCATCCGGTGTTCACCTGGCCCAACGCCATCGGCGAGGCGGCGTGGCGGGACTGGGTGCAGGAGCGCGGCCTCCACTTTCTCGGGGAGAAGGACGCGCGCTACGTGGACCTCGTGCAGATCGAGGACCCGTTCCCGTACAACGCCGGGCCGAAGCTCGGCGCCCTGGTCGAGGCGGGCGTCGGGAAAGGGCGCTGGGTGTACGTCGGCCTGGGCCTGTGGCGGCAGCTGCCCGCAGGCACGGATGGTGCCTATCAGCTGCTGGCGAACTTGATCAGCCTCGGCCGCGCGCCGAAGGCCCCGGCGCCGAAAGCCCCGGCTGCGACCGCGGCAGGAGCGGCGCGCTAGCGGTGGCCGGCGTCCGAGCGGATGTCATTGTCGTTGGCGGCGGGCCCGCCGGGGCCACCGCCGCTCGCACCCTGGCGCGTGGCGGCGCCCGCGTCACCGTGCTCGATCGCGCGACGTTCCCCCGCAACAAACCGTGCGGCGGCGGCCTGACCAGCCGGGCCGTCGAGCGCTTTCCGCATCTGCGGGACGCGCTGCCGCGCATCAGCACGCACGCGATCAGGCGGATCTACATGGAGGGCCCGGGCGGCGAGTCGGTGGCCATCGAGACAAAGCGGCCGACCGTGCTCATGGTGCGGCGCCTCGAGTTCGACGCGCTGCTCGTGTCGCTGGCGCGGGAGGCTGGCGCGGAGGTCGTCGAGGGTGTCGACATCGTGCGGGCGTTCGACGACGGCGCGCGCGTGAGACTCGAAGCGCGAGACGGGCGTACGTTCGACGCGCCGATCGTCGTGGCGGCCGACGGCGTCTACAGCGTTGTCGCGCGGCGCCTGGGTTTGAATCCCGGCTGGCCGCGCGACCGCGTGGCCCTCGACATGATGGAAGAGACGCCGCACGCCAGCCTTCGTGCCACCGACGACCGGACGCTGTGGGTCTCGTTCGCACCGGGCGGCGGGCATGGCTACGGGTACATCTTCCCGAAGACCGGCTTCGTCAACGTCGGCATCGGGTTCGTGCTGTCGTCGTACACGTCCGACATCGCCGGGCATCCCGCCCAGGTCCACGATCGGTTCGTGGCGACGCTTTGCGATCGCGGCCTGCTGGACGGCGCGCCGGATCCGGATCGGTTCACGCCCTACCAGGTCCCCGTCGGCGGCCCGCTGCGGGAGACCGCGCGGGGACGGGTGCTGCTGGCCGGAGATGCCGGCGGGTTCGTCAACGGGTTCTCGGCCGAGGGTATCTTCTTCGCCATGGTGACCGGCGAGCTTGCGGGACAGGCGATTCTTGCCGGACCGGCACGCGCGGCCCGCCGCTACCAGCGGGCCTGGCGGCGCGAGATCGGCGCCGAGATGCGCGACGCGCGCTTCCTCAGCCAGTTCTTGTTCGGCGACGTGTCGCGCGTGGACCGTCTCGTCAGGGCGGTGCGCGCGTTCCCGGCCGTCGCCGGGTTGCTGGTCGACTACGCAACCGGGACCGACACGTATCAGGGTGTCCGGCGGAGATTTGTGTCGAAGTTCCCTCGTATTGGCGCGAAGCTGGTCATGTCCTACTTGAGACACTACGTGAGACGGCAGTTGGCGTCAGGCACAAGTCGTGCGACGATGTAAGGGCCTGTTAGCGAACAAAGTTAGCAGCAGTTGTTCGCTTACAAGCCCTTATGGCGGGCCCACACGATCGAGATGCTATATTTGTTCATCGACAGAGCCTAACCAGGGCGCGGGCCGCCCTGTCCAACACGGATACGGGTAATTCAGCGGTTCAAATGACGTGTCCTGCGCGGGATCCCAGGGGGAGACCGGTGCGGCGGCGCACACGATCTCAGACCCGACGGGCACTGGAGTGCGGGTGATGGCCTACTACGCGGACGCAGGCGTCCGGCATCTGCTCAGGCGTGCGGGGTTCGGCGCGAGCCCCGACGACCTCGGCTACTACGGCGAGCTCCGCTTCGAGGACGCCGTGGGTCTGCTCGTCAACTTCGAGCAGGTCGAAGACGATGTCGACGCGAACATCGGGACCGCGGGGCACGTGGGCGTCACGATCCGCGGCAGTTTCCAGCCGAACACCGTCATCAACGACGCGCGCCAGCGCTGGCTGTTCCGGATGGTGCACAGCCGTCGTCCGCTGCAGGAGAAGATGACGCTGTTCTGGCACAACCACTTCGCCACGGCGTACTCGAAGCTGGCCGGCGCGTACAGCAGCAGCGACGCCACCCGGATGATGGCCGCGAAGCCCTCCGAGGATCCCGTGGCGATGGAAGGCCAGGTGGAGACGATCCGCCGGCTCGGGGTCGGCAGCTTTCGCGATCTCGTGATCGCGATGGCGAAGGACCCGGCCATGCTGGTGTGGCTCGACGGCCGGTTCAACACGAAGACGAAACCGCAGGAGAACTTCGGCCGCGAGCTGATGGAGCTGTTCAGCATGGGCGTCGGGTTCTACACGGAATCCGACGTCTACGCGGCGGCGCGCGTCTTCACCGGCTGGAACCTCAGCCGCACCACGACGTCCGCCTCGGACTCGTACCCGTCGTTCAAGTTCGCTTACAACGCCGCGCAGCACGAGACGGCGGCCAAGACGTTCAGCTTCCCGATCTATCCGGACGGCAGCCGCACGATCCAGTCGCGGTCGGCCGATGCCGGCCTGCAGGACGGCCTCGACCTGATTACGGCGGTGGTGACCCATCCCGAGACGGCGCGCCGCCTGGTCCGCCGCCTGTGGAACACGTTCGTCAGCGAGATCAACGAGCCGTCGGATCTCTTCCTCGACGCCGTCACTCGGCTCTACCTGACCAACGGCTACAACATCCGCGGCGTGCTGGACATGATCCTGCGCTCGCCGGAGTTTTGCGACGAGCGCCAGCACTTCACGAAGTACTCGTGGCCGGCCGAGTTCATCGCGCGCGCCATCAAGGAAGTGGGCTTCGCAGGCTTCTCGGTCGATACGGCGGTGAGCCAGATGATCAACATGGGCCAGGTGCTCTTTGAGCCGCCGGATGTGGCGGGCTGGGAGCAGGGCCCGGGCTGGATCTCGACCGGCGGCATGCTGGCGCGGATGAACTTCGCCGCGACGCTGGCCAAGAGCCAGGCCGCGCCGCTGGCCGCGTGGGCGAGGCCGTACTCGCGGGCGGCCGACTCGGTGCTGTCGGCCACCGTCGACCGCCTCTCGCCGTCGCCGTTCGGGAACGCCGCGTACGACGACCTGCGGTCCTACCTGCTGGCCAGCGGGGCGTGGACCGGATCGGATGCGCAGCTGAAGACGAAGGTGGCCGGGTTGGTGCACCTGATTGTCGGGTCTGGTGAGTACGTGTTCGTTTAGAGACGGTGCCTGGACCAAGGCCCGGCGTCACGAGAGGTTGTCATGGCGGTTAGTCGACGCGAATTCATCCGGAACGGCGTGGGCGCGTTCACCATCGGCCTGGCGGCGCCGGCGTTTCTCACCGACCTGGCGCGGGCGCAGAGCGTGTCGAGCCGGTCGCTCGTCGTCTTGTACTTCGGCGGCGGAAACGACGCGCTGAGCACGCTGATTCCGTACACGGATCCGTACTACTACAGCCGCCGCGCGTCGATTGCCGTGCCCTCGAGCGACGTGCTGCAGATCGGGTCGGACAGCAACCGCGTGGCACTCGGCCTGCACACGAAGCTGACCGGACTGCGAGACCTCTACAACCAGGGCCGCCTCGCACTCATCCAGCGCACGGGGTACGAGAACTCGAGCCGGTCGCACTTCACCGGCCAGGACATCTGGGGTTCGGCCAACCCGATCAACCCGCAGACGCTGGGCTGGCTCGGGCGCTATCTCGACACGCTGCCCGCGCCGGTGAACCCGCTGGTGGCCTGGGACGCGTTGCGGGACATCCCGCGGGCGCTCATCAGCGCCAACGTGTCGGTGCCGGCCATCCTGTCGGCGGCGTCCTACACCTACGCGAGCCCCAACGCCGGCACCGAGGCAACGCTCGAGCGGACCTTCGCGCAGCGCCTCTCGTCGCACGTGCCCGTCGACCGGCCGCACCTCGCCTACGTGAACGGCAACATCGACGCCGCGATGAACACGCTCGACAAGGTGGCGCTGGTCGCGGCCTACAAGCCCACGATCACCTATCCCACCACCGGGCTCGGGCAGACGCTGCTGAACGTCGCCGGGGCCATCTCGAAGGGCGTCGGCACGAAGGTGTTCTGGGTCCAACTCGGCGGGTTCGACACCCACGCGTCCCAGGCGGGCACCAACGGCTCGTACCCGAAGCTGATGACCGAGCTCAACGACGCGGTCTCGGTGTTCTACGCCGACCTCAAGGCGCAGGGCCTGATGGACTCGACGATGCTCGTGACGTTCTCGGAGTTCGGGCGGCGCGTGTACGACAACGGGTCTGTCGGGTGCGACCATGGCGCGGCCGGCGTCATGATGGCGCTCGGCGGAGCGGTGCGCGGCGGCCTGTACGGGACGGCGGCTTCCCTCAACCCGGATCCGCAGAACCCCACGCTCGAAAACAACGGCGGCGACGTGCGCTACGACACGGACTTCCGGTCCGTCTACGCACGGATCCTCGACCAGTGGCTCGGCGCCAACTCGGTCGCCCTGCTGGGCGGCGACTTCCGCAAGCCGTCCCTGAACTTCATCTGACCCCGGATGGGGGAGCTGGGATTTGGTAGACTCTCAGACCGAGATC
>Ga0315275_10000461_pt1 | contig 33566 bp, 28 predicted proteins | sample YL17G03_0_MG_FD_205557 | JGI IMG/M metagenome (GOLD analysis project Ga0315275, IMG submission 205557) | Sediment microbial communities from Yellowstone Lake, YNP, Wyoming, USA - YL17G03_0 | ecosystem: Environmental > Aquatic > Freshwater > Lake > Sediment | place: USA: Wyoming | collected...
TTAGCTGATTCTGCGGCAACATCTGTTCTTGAAGCAGTTGTGTCTCTTGAACTGCAAGCTCCTGCTGCAGTTCCACTACAATAATATGTGTTCGCAGCAGCCATAATAAATGCATTGCCTGCCGTCGTAACAATTACCTTTGAGCCTGTGCCAGTTGTGAATTTCTGATAGGTTGAAGGTGAAGTGCAGAATCCTGCTTCAGCTGAACCTGTTACATATGCATTTGTTGAACTTGGGTATAATACCACATCCTGAAATGTGGTAACTGCAGAGCATCTTGAACAAGAACTGGAGGTACAGTAGAATGCTCCTGAAGAGCCAATAAGCCAAGCGCTAGTGGCGCTTGCATATATTATTTTAGTTCCAGGAACAGAAGTTGAGCTGTATTGTTTCTCAGTACATCCAGATGTTGTACAATACTTAGTCATTGTTGGACCAGTAACAAAAGCATTAGTTGCAGAAAGAGCAACTACGGCAGTCATCGCAGTTGAATCTATGTGAGTATAGCTTGTTCCACCAAGGCCGTACGAAGTTCCATATGGACCTACGACCCACGCGTTTGTCCCAAAGGTATCTACTGCAGAAGCTACCTCATTGCCATATAGTGAGCATGCAGTTGTTGTACAATAATATGTCGAACCATATGCAATTCCTGCAAACAATACTGTTAAAACAAGCACTAATACAACCAGAACTATCCCCTCAACCTTCTTCACCATTTTTTATGAATTTGAATTGATTTTAGTTTAAAAAGCTTTCGTTAAGAAAAGGAAAGCATCAGTACGTCTCTTGTTTTGCCTGCTCTATCACCCTTTTGCAAATATCTTTTAATGCTTTCAATTTTTTGTCTTCTACGATTGTCTCTGTTCCATACTGGAAGTTTTCTCTTAAAAAAAGAATGCTGCTTTCATGCATCTCTTCCTGCTGCCCAGGCTCAAATGCATTGATTATGCTGTCATCTAGTTTGGTCAGCCCTTGCATTTTCAATTGTTGTACAAGCGCAATTGTGCATTCCTGATTTCTTGATTCGTAGCCGTTCTTTTTTATAATGGCCAGGAAACAGTGATAGATTGTATAAAAACAGGCGCTTACTGACCAGTCAGTTAATCCTGCTTTTTCCAGTACAACAACTGCCTTGAAGTTATGCTCTGCTTTGCTTAAGTGCTTTTTTGCTTCCTGAACATCTGGAGTTATTTTGATTAGCCCTCTGTGTTTTCTGCCCTGTGCAATCTCTTTTTCAGCTTTTTGCAGGCACCATTTAATTTTGCTTTCTATTTGCTGCATTAATTATCACCTCGACATATTCCTCTACGCCTGAAAGAACAATTCCGGTGCATACTGCGCTAAGCAACACCTTGTCCTTCTTATTGATGTTGCTGATAAAATCCTCCCGCGTCTGCTTTATAACGTGCAGTTTTTTTGTCAGCAGCTGGCTTTTGAAATCAATAATCTGGTTTATTTTTTTATTATTTTCCGGCTTTAAAATTATAAGCAAATCAATATCATTTGCAGTTTTCTCTGACTTCAAAATTGAGCCAAATAAAACAACTGAATCGCACAACGAATATAATTCATTGAATTCAGAAAGCCACCTCTCCTTTGATTTTGCCTCTGCCATCAAAAGCAGTTCAATGCTTTTTTTTGCAAACTTGTCATCCTTAACCCTGTAGAATACTGCTCTGCCCAGCCTTCTGCTTTCTAAAATCCCTGCATTTTCAAGACTTTTCAATGCTTTATATGCGCCGGCATGACTCATCCCGACTATTTTGGACAAGGTTCTTGCATTATAGTAGCTGGCCAAGTCCTTGAATATTTTTAGTACAATTCCCGATTCCTTTTCACTGAAGCTCATATTAACTCACAGTTAATATATATTAACTGGCAATTAATATATAAATCTTTCGCTAAAACAGTACAAAAATTTCCAGCTGGAAAGAAAAACAACCAAAATATTAAGTTATAGCAAAGAAATTTTAAGAAAACTGCGCAAAGCAATCTGCCCTTAAAACTGCACTAACTATGTTGTTGCAGAAACAGCAAATGAAAAGAAAGCAAGAACCAGAACTGAAACCATTAACAGCAGAAATCTTTTTGAAATCATTATACGCACCTCTTGTTTGTTATCTAGACAGCCTATATCAACATGGAAATATATAAATATTCCGTCTATTTCTCAAACAGCTTCCAAATCTCTCTAATAAACAGTACAGAAGATGCAATCAAAACAATGTATGCAAAATCCTGCCACATCAAAGGCGCAGTCTTGAAAATATAATTCAATGATGCCGTATAAACAACTGCAAACTGAATCAAAACTGAAACAGCAATTGCAACTAACAATTTCCAGTTTGAGAAAAATCCTATCTTAAATACGCTCTGGGTTAAAGACCTTGAATTCAAAACATGGAACATCTGGAAAAAGACTAATGCAGTGAACGCACCTGTCCTTGCATACACAATATTCGCGTCAGGCTTAAGGAACTGGAAGATAAACAAAGTGCCTATCATCATGATTGCTCCAAACAGCACAACGCGAAGCAAACCGTTTGAATCAACAATCTTTGAGCCTGGCTTTTTTGGCCCTCTGGACATAATGCCTTCTTCTTTTGGCTCAACTCCAAGAGCAAGTGCAGGCAGCCCGTCAGTCAAGATATTCATCAAAAGAATCTGCAAAGCAATCAAAGGCAAAGGCAAGCCCAATATAAGTGCTATAAATATAGTCAAAACCTCGCCAAGGTTACATGAAAGTAAGTATTCAATAAACTTCTGTATATTATCATAAATGCTTCTGCCTTCTTCAACTGCATCAACCATTGATGCGAAATTATCGTCTATAAGAATCATGTCAGATGCTTCTTTTGCAACATCTGTTCCAGTCACACCCATTGCAACCCCAATATCTGCTTTCTTAAGAGCAGGCGCATCATTCACACCATCTCCAGTCATTGCAACAATGTGCCCTTTTTTCTTCCACGCATCAACAATCCTCACTTTATGGATTGGATTAACTCTTGCATAGATTGCAACAGTCTCAACAATATCATACAATTCCTTGTCAGTCAGTTTGTCAAGCTCTTCGCCAGTCAATGCCCTGCCAGTAATACCGAGCTGGTCAGCAACTGCCCTTGCAGTCAGCTTGTGGTCTCCAGTAATCATAACAACCTTGATGCCTGCGTCCCTGCATTTGTTTACTGAAACTATTGCCTCGTTTCTTGGCGGGTCAATCATTCCCTGCAAGCCGACAAAAATCAGGTTGGATTCAGGAACGCCCATATCAAGGTCCTTGTAAGCAAAACCAAGAACCCTTAATGCAGAATTCGCAAAACTGTCATTCAGCTCAAGAATTTTCTTTTTGTCAACAGGAGTTATTGCCCTTACCTTTCCATTGTCAAGAATCTTAGAGCATCTTTCAACAATAATTTCAGGCGAGCCTTTCACATATGCAGTTTTAATGCCTCCAGCCTGATGCACAGTAGTCATCCTCTTACGCTCAGAAGAAAAAGGAATCTCATCTACACGCACATTTTCAAGCTCCAAATCCTTTTTGCTCATATCGAGCTTCATTGCAGCAACAAGCAGAGCTGCTTCAGTAGGATCTCCAATTACATTTCCGTCTTCTATGCTCGCATCATTGCACAAGACTCCTGTCTTGAGAACCTGCTTCAAGCCCGGAGTCATCTGGCTGAAACTTCCTTTTGTGGAATATCCTGAACCAGTTACATTTATTATTTTGTCATCAACATAAATTTTCTGCACAGTCATCTGGTTGTGCGTAAAAGTTCCAGTCTTATCAGAGCAAATCACAGTTGTGGAGCCAAGTGTCTCAACTGAAGGCAGCCTTCTTACGAGAGTATTTTTCTTAATCATCCTCTGCACGCCAATTGCAAGAGTTATTGTAACAACTGCAGGCAAGCCTTCAGGGATTGCTGCAACTGCCAGGCTTACAGCAGCGAAAAACATGTCATATGCCTGAAAGCCTCTAAGAACTCCAATAATAAAAACAAATCCAGCTATCAAAATAATAAACCCGCCAAGCATTTTCCCGAAATGGTCAAGCTTTTTCTGCAAAGGTGTCTGGGGCATTGAAGTTTCTTCAATCAATGATGCAATTTTGCCAAACTCTGTCTGCATTCCTGTTCTCACAACAACAGCCCGGCCATTTCCCCTAATTGCAATTGTGCCTGCAAAAACCATATTTTTCTGGTCAGCAACAGCAGCTTTCCCAATAACACCACTAATTTTTGCAACAGGCGTGCTTTCTCCAGTAAGTGAAGCTTCCTGCGTGTGCAGGCTGTGCTCATCAAACAATCTCGCATCAGCAGGAATTTTGTCTCCTTCTTTTATAAGAATAATGTCGCCAGGGACAAGATTTGCTGCATCAATCTCAAGCTCCTTTCCATCTCGGATAATAACTGCTTTTTGCGATACAAGTTTTTGCAGAGCCTCAATCGCCCTCTCTGCCTTGTATTCCTGTACAAACCCAAGAACAGCATTCAAAATAAGGATTATTCCAATTGCAACTGCATCAATAAACTCACTAAGCAAAGCAGACACTAAAGTTGCTGCAAGAAGTATCCAGATTGTGAAATCATTAAACTGCTCTAAGAAAATCTTTAGCTTGGAAATTTGCTTTTTTCGTTTGATTTCATTCTTTCCGTATTTCTCAAGCCGCTTTGCAGCTTCGCCAGCACTCAAGCCAGTCTTTGAAGTAGACAATTCTGAGAATATTATATCTGCCTCTTTATTATAAAAGTCCATCTGAGGATAATAAAAATTTAGAATTTAAAAAGCTAACTGAAATCCTTAATCTTCTTCCAAGGAATCTTGTTTTTCTCAAAAATAGCAATCAATTTGTCTCTTTGCTCTTTGTTGCAGCCTTTCCAATCAATTACTGCAAGTTCGGGCTTAGGTGTTGTTTTTTCAAAAGCCTGCAAAACCATTTCTTCGTCAATATTATCTAAATGATATTTTGGGCAGATGTGCCCTAGTGCAAAATTCTCCAAAACTTTAAGCTTGGAAAAATTAGGAGCATAATGTGTGCCTCCAAATCCAACTGCAACTTTACAATGCGCAGGCTTTGCCAGCAATCCATGACAAACAATTCTGCACGCATCTAAATCCTGCCATTCTTTTTCAGAGCCGCCAACTTCAACATATACAATAGGCGCATTCATCTCACTCGGTCCGTGATGTGTGACTTCAAAACTTTCAGCATAATCTTTTTTTGGATGCTTCATTATCTCGAACAAAGAAGCACGTAACTGCAACGCTGGGCAAACAGAAAGCTCCCTGTCTTTGCCTCCAAAATCTGCTTTTGCCCAGTTGCCAGGCGAATGAACAGTAAGTGATTTCATGCCAGACTCGCTTTTGTGAGTCGAGCCAATCAAATAAATTTCAGGCTTGAAAAAATCATTCAGATACTCCAATTCAATAATTTCCTTTGAAATGCAAATTAGTTTGTACTCGTCTTTTTCGCAAACAAGCATTCCATCAAATTCATCTTTTGTTTTCTTGAACCCAAACTCATTTACTAAAAGAGAATAGATATTTTTGCCTGCAAATCTTTTCTGCGATGTTACAATCAATTTCATTTTACAATTTCATTTAATTTCTGCTCTAAATATCTGGAAGAAACAGCATCAAAATAAATCTTGTCTATTTTCAGGCTCTGCCCGCTAATCAAGTCTCCACGCATAATGCTTTGGTTGACAAGAATCTGCCCCGAAGCCGGCTTTCCTGACAATACAAACCCTTTCTCTGCCCTGTACCAGTTCTCATACATACATCCTTTGTAACATCCTGTGCCTGGAACATCTTTCCATTTCGGGCAAGGCAAAGTTTCATTTCCACTAAACGTGCTATCGCAGTTTGGATATGTGCTGTTCATCAAAGTTGCTCCAAGATATGCGTACTCGTCTGCCAAGCCCGCGAACTTTCCAAACTCTCGGACAAAATTACACTTAGCGCAAAATTTAGTATCGTCAGTCAAATAGCTGCCAACAAAACTAACATTTGATTCTGTCTTGTGGTCCAAGCCGACAAGAGAATCGTAAATCAAAGCAACAACATAATCTGGCTTTTCTGAGCAAATCTCTGTCTGAGATAAAACTCGGGAAACTGAACAGTTCTGATTCCATGCTGCGCAATTCAAGTTGTTTGGCTTGATAATGTAATGCACATTAAAGTTTTCATTAAATTTGTCAACTGGCTTGACTGACAAAAGTGTACTTGAGTAATAGCTGACGTGTTTGCCAAACAAAGTCATATTTGAATAACCGACTGGAACAAACACAATATTAAATCCAGAACCTTTCTTAAGCAAAGGACAATACTCAGTTCCAACTGCATACAATCCTGTTTTTGTGATGTTTGCTTTCAAATAATCGCCAACTAACTCACTCGGAACTTCTTTCCACACTCCATCAAAATAATAGATTTTTGGAATCAAATTTTCAAAACTGTTTTTCAAAATTAAAATCGCGTTTGTGAAATCACCCTCAACTGAATAAGCGCTGCCAAGCAAAATCTGGCTCGAAGTTTGTTTTGATTTTTTGAGTTTAACATTCGATTCGCTTTCTGTAACAACTGAAGCCGCAATATTGTTTTTCTCAACCAATGATTTTGTGAAATAGTTTTTAGTTATTTTCTTGTCATAGCATCCGTAAACTGTGCCGTCATCATTGACGTCAAACGAAATGGTCTTGTTTTCTGACTCAATTTTCAGCTCATGCCTTCCAGGCAAACCTAAAGGCAGATATTTAATCCCGTTGTCAAATGCAAAAATGCCTGACAGATTTTCCATGCCTGTGTTGAAAAACAAGCGAAGAACATTTTTGTCAAGCAGATAATCTTTGTCATTCACTACATAGTTTACTGCACCATCTGCGCATCCAATAATTTCAATATTCAAATCCTGCGAAAGCATAAACTCAACATCAAGTGTTGTGTTATGCTCAACAATTGTTTTAACTTTTTCATACATCTCTCTTAGCTTCAAAGGAAAAATCACCCTGAATTCATCTTCGTACAAAACAACTCCGTCCTGCTCAAAAGACAAAGGCCATTTGACTTCAATCAAAACATTGTTCATGAAAACTCCAGCAGTTGTGTTTATTTTTCCAGAGCTGACATTAAAAGTTTTGAAGATTCCAAAATTAGTGCACAAACCTATGTTGTCATCTACATAGCTTGAGATTGAAGATTCAAGATTTTGAATTGGAGGAAGAGTTAAATTCTCAGCATCGCCTTGCTTTTTTGCTGCCAAGATTATCGCAAGTGTTGCCTGCTTTTCTATGCATTCAGTAACATAAGGCTTTACCTGCAGAACTGAAGATGAAAAATGCTGGACCTGCTGAGCCTTCTGCTCAGTGCCAGTTACCTGAACCTGGCTTTTAATGTACAAAAAAAGAACCAAAATGAGAAGTATGACAAGCGAGACTACTATGAATACTGTAACCTGCCCTCTTTTTTTAATCATAGTGCAGAAAAGAAAACCTTTGTTTAAATAATTATTGTTTTACCCTGGCCTGCACTTGTCGCAGTACTGTCTCAATTTGTGCTTAACAAGAAATCTCTTCCCGCAGCCGCTGCACATCTTGAATCTCTTGTATTTCTTGTTCCCCATAGATTTTGGGCAAAAGAAACTTATTTAAATACCTTTGGGTTTAATACTACAAAAAGCTTTTAAATTACTTGCTTTTTGAATGGAAAGATGGCAGAAAAAGTACCAAGGCAGATCGGAACAAAAGTTCCGATGGCTTCAGAACGTAAAGTTCCGAAGCATCTGGGAATCATAATGGACGGCAATAGAAGGTTTGCCAAAAGACTGATGATTCAGCCTCAGATGGGGCACAAATGGGGCGCACAAAAGCTCAGGGAAGTTCTCGGATGGTGCAAAGAGTCAGGAGTAAAGGAAGTCACATTCTATGCTTTTTCAGTTGAAAATTTCCATAGGCCAAAAAATGAGTTTGACTACCTGATGAATATTTTCAAGGAAGAGATGGAGAGAATAAAGTCAGACGAGAGCATTATGAAAGACGGCATAAAAATCCGGTTTCTGGGCAGGATATGGATGTTTCCAGAAGATTTGCAGAAAGGCATGAAAGAAGTTGAAGAGATGACAAAGAAAAATAACAATTATTTTGTCAACTTTGCAATGGCGTACGGCGGAAGGACTGAGATGGTTGATGCTGCCAAGAAGATTGCGAAACTGATTAAAGACAAAAAGATTGATTTGGAGCAGGTTGATGAGAAATTATTTGCGCAAAACCTTTATCTTGATTCTGACGTTGATTTGGTTATAAGGACTAGCGGGGAGAAAAGAACTTCAGGGTTTATGCTCTGGCAGAGCAGCTATGCTGAGCTTTATTTCTGCGACAAATACTGGCCTGAGTTCTCAAAAGATGATTTGCAAAAAGCACTGAAAGAGTATGCTGACAGGGATAGAAGGTTTGGGAAATAAATTAAAGAGTTCTAACCAGCCAACTTGAAACTAAAGCAATACCTCCAAACACACAAATATACATCAAAATTTTTGCAATCTTTGGATAAATGAGTGTTGCAAAAGTTGCGATTGCTGAGAATAAAACTAGTGCATTGAATTCAAAGCTTTCAAAATTTCCAAAAAGCAAAGCAACTAGTGCGCACAAAAAAGCAAACCCTGCTGTCGCCCTCTTGCCAAAAAACGATGCAAAAGTCTTGTGTCCTGCTTTTCTGTCCGCATCAAAGTCAACAATTGTGTGGTATGCATTAAAGCCAGTCAGCAAAATTAAAAGAAAATATCCTTTAATAGTAAGCTGCGAAGGCAGTGCGTGGTGGGTAAAGCCGAGCATTACAACCAGATAAACAATAATGCTGTTTGAAATCGTGTCCAGCAGAGGAATTTCTTTCATTCGAATTGGTTTTGCTGAATAAAAATATGAAAACAAAACAAGCAGAACTGCAAAAACAAAATTATACAAATTAACAAAAGCAGAAACCAAAACTAAAGGCAAAATGAAAAGCCAGGCAAGTTTTTTTATGATGGGAATCTCATCTTTTGTTATTTTTGCGCCATGCAAAAAATTCCCTTTCCTCGGGTTTAATTTGTCTGACTTATAGTCAAACACATCGTTTATGCCGAACAAAAAAAAGCAAAATGGAAACGTAAGGAAAACGAGCTGAACAACTGTCAGCAAATCAAATCCTGGGCCTGACAGTTTTATCCCGACTAGAAACAAAACAGAAGCCATCACCCAGCCCAAGGGTCTGCTTATCTGAAACAAGCGAAAAATGAATTTAAAAAATTCTTTAAAAGAATTCATAACTATTTTTTTGCAGGCGCTGCTTCTTTCTTTGCTGCTCCTGCTGCAGGCGCTGCTCCTGGAGCTCCGGCTGCTGGTGCAGCTTTTGCAGTGCTTATTCCTGCTTCCATCATTGTCTGCTCCACGATGTCTGTCGGAATCTTTGCTTCTCCCATTGCTGTCTTTATCTGTCCCGGAGTCTTGCCAGTCAGCTGAACGATAATTGATTTTGCCAATACGAAGAACTGGTCTCTTCTTGTCTTTGCTTCTGATTCCAGCTTCTTTCTCTCTTCTTCCAGAGTCTTCAGCTCTTCAGCAGTCAGCTCAGTCTTCTCTGACTTAATCTGTTTATCAAACGCACCTTCATTAACAAGCTTGATTGTATCAGCAGCTGCAACTCCTTCAACCATTATTCCCATGCTGTTGCATGTGCCGATAATTTCCTTAACTCTTGCTTTCATGTCTTTTCCTGACAGAGAGCTTTCTTTCATCTTTGCAATCTTGATTATCTGCTCGATTCTCAGGTTTGCGATTTTGTCCATCTTAGGGTTTCCTGCACCCTTCTCAACTTTTGCCTCATTTTTGATTAGAACAGAAGCAGGAGGAGTGCCAACCTCAATCTCAAATTCTTTTGTGTCCTTGTCAACAATAACCTTGACTGGAACCTGCATGCCATTGAATTCCTTTGTCTTGTCGTTTATAGCCTTGACTACAGCTGCAATATTCACCTTTAAAGGACCTAAAGCCGGACCTAATGGCGGTGCTGCAGTAGCCTTACCCCCAGGAACTAATGATTCAATGGTTTCTTTAGCCATATTGATACCGAGAAAAAAGGGGGTATTTTTAAACCTTTGGGTTGAAAACGAAAAATATGGGCTGGAGCGCAGGAAGTTAATAAAACCCATCATCCACTGGACAAACCTGCGTGAAATTTATAAAGTTGAGATGTTTAGGTTAAAAAGGGGGGATTACATGAAAGAAGAAAACGCACTTGTTGTATTTCAGGACAAAAAAATAAGGCGTATTTGGCACAATAATGAATGGTTTTTTTCTGTTGTTGATGTGGTTGAGGCTTTAACAGACAGTCCTGCACCTAGGCAGTATTGGGGAGTTCTTAAGGGAAGAGAACCTCAGTTGTTAACACTTTGTTTACAACTGAAATTGCCTTCTGCAGACGGCAAGTACTACTCTACAGACTGCGCCAATACCAAGAACATGTTCAGAATAATACAGTCAATCCCCTCGCCTAAAGCAGAGCCATTCAAGCAGTGGCTTGCACAAGTAGGTTATGAACGAATACAAGAAATAGAAAACCCTGAACTTGCACAGTCCAGAATGAAAGAGCTTTACAAGGCAAAAGGATACTCAAATGAGTGGATTGAAAAACGGGTCAGGGGCATTGCAATCAGGCAGGAACTGACTGATGAATGGCACAAAAGAGGAGTTAAAGAAGACAAGGAATATGCCATTTTGACTAATGAGATAAGCAAAGCCACTTTTGGAAAAACAGTCGAGGATTATAAGAAATTCAAAGGGCTCAGGAAAGAAAATCTTAGAGACCACATGAATGATTTGGAGCTGATTTTTACTATGCTTGGCGAAGCATCCACAACAAAGATTGCAAGAAGCAAAAACTCGCAGGGGTTTGTTGAGAATAAAAACGCTGCAGTAAAAGGTGGGAAGATTGCTGGGGATGCGAGAAGGAATCTGGAAATCGAATCAAAAGAAAATGTAACAACTTCTGAAAATTATCTTCAAGAGCCTGAATCTCAAAAAAGAAAAAGGCTAAAGCATAGCAAACAATGAACCTCTCCGCCCTAAAGGGCGGAGTATCTTGTAAGGCTATTTTGAAAGGATATGTTTCTGTTGCTTTGAGCAATGTAATTTTGGATTGCTTCAGCAGTCACATTTCCTACTGAGCGAAAAAATTTTCCAGGGCTCCAAAGATGGCCTTTTCTAAAATATTTTCTGAGCCAAGGTTGTTTCTGAAAAAGTTTATAAGCACTAAAGCCCTTCAACAAATTAAGAGCTTTAGATATTGACATTGTTGGAGGAATTTCAACAAAAATATGTATGTGGTCGGACATGACCTCAAGTTCATAAATTTGGAGATTATAACGAAGCGCTGCTTCGTTAAGGATTGCTTCGCAATCCTTTTTAATCCAAGGAAACTTGAAGATATCCCAACAATATTTGGGTTTCCAAACCAAATGATAACTGTTTTGCCCGATTCCGTGTGAAAAATTTTTTATTTCCATTTTGCTCGTCTCCGACGAGCAAAGCTCACGCTAACTTGGTTCGTTAGTGCGTGACGCGAAAATTCGCTCGTCACGTATGGTTAAAACTTTTCCAAAGAAAAAGTTAACTGTAGACTACAACCTGCCCTGAAGGGCAGGGTATTCTTCAGTTATAATAAATCAAATGTAAATACAATATATACGATTGTAAACAAAAGGCATACAATATTTCAAAAGAATTTGTGGCTAAAGTCAAAATATCCTGCAAAACAAGGCAAAAATGGACAAAGAAGATATCCTTAAGCAAACTGAAGAGTATGTCAAGAACAAATTAGGGGGCGAATCTTCTGGCCACGACTGGTGGCATGTCCACCGAGTATTGAAAAATGCAGTCCATATAGGAGCGCATGAAAAAGCGGACTTGTTTGTTGTTCAGCTTGCTGCACTTCTGCATGATATTTCTGACTGGAAATTCAATAAAGGAGATGATTCTATTGGGCCAAAATTGGCAAGGGAGTGGCTTAAGAATTTGAAGGTTGAAGATCATGTAATTTCGCATGTATGCGAAATAATAAAAGATATGTCTTTCAAAGGCTCAGGCGTGATATCCAAGATGAGGACAAAAGAAGGTTGTATTGTCCAAGATGCTGACAGGCTTGATGCAATAGGCGCAATAGGGATATCAAGGGCATTTGCATACGGCGGGCACAAAGGAAGGGAAATTTATAATCCAAAAATCAAGCCAGAAAAGCATGAGTCATTTGAGCAGTACAAAAACAATAAAGGGCCAACAATAAACCATTTCTATGAAAAACTTCTTCTCTTGAAAGACAGGATGAACACAGAAACTGCCAAGAAAATTGCAAACAAAAGAAACAAATTTATGGCGCAATTTTTGGAAAGGTTCTTTAAAGAATGGGAAGGGAACGAATAGCTATGCTGATTTCTGCCCTTTAGTTTCTGTCTGCTTCTTCCTTAGCATTTCTATCTCAATTTGCCCAAAATGCTGTGTCTGGTGCATATCTATCCTTCGCTCATTTTCAAGATGCAGTAATGGAATGAATGTGAAAACCTTGCTTTCCCTGTCTTCTGCAGGCAGAAGCTGGTTAAAAGTCAGAGTTGTATTGCCCTGCCCAAACCAGTCCTTGACTTTCCTGTACATTCCAACAATCAATTCCGTGACATCAAGGGATTCTGGAATCTCAAGCATTCTTTTTGCATCAGGCAGTTTTCTCATAACTCTTCTCTGCCTGACTTCCATTGCCTTGTCCAAAGCCTCCATTAAATCGTAAACTGAAACTTTTCTCTTTCTCGGCTGAGGTGTCCTTGGGAAAATGCCTTTTCTTTCATTAAGCATTTCATCGCCGTAGCCTCGCAGTAAATCAACTTCAGGATAATCCTCGCCCTCTGGCATCTTTGACTCAGAAAATAATCTGTCAAGCTCAAGGACATCTTCGCCAACTAACCTTTTTGACTTAATGCCAAGCAATAAAGCGGATGCCAAGATAACTTTTCCAGAAACTCTTAGGTTAAGCTCACTCATTCTCCTGACAACTTCAATATACTTTGTTGCGATTTCAGAAACATCAATGTCCCAAGGGTCCATGCCCTGTTCTCGCACTAGGTCCATCAAAATAGTCTGCCAGTTGAGGTCGTCGTCACCGAAGACTACGTTAAAGATTTTGTCATGCATATCAAGCCTGAAATTAAATCAGTTTATATAACTTTTCTTGAACAAAAGAAGATGCACAGAAACCTTTTTAAACATCTGTCTTTTTTTCTCGAACAATGGGCCCATGGTCTAGCGGTTATGACAGCACCCTTACAAGCTAAAGCTTAGAAAGGTGTTAGTCCCCGGTTCAAATGAAAAACGCAGTTTTTCAGTTCAATGAAACTGCATTTCGTTGAAAATCCGGGTGGGCCCACTATTTATTTGCGCTGGTGGTTTAATGGTAGAATACTGCCTTGCCAAGGCAGCGACGCGGGTTCGATTCCCGCCCGGCGCAGAGTTTTGTTGAATACATCTCACCTTATTCAATTTGGCAAACTAGCATTTATAAATACAATTTTTAAAATAAGCCGTAGTGCATTTAAGTTCATTTTTGTTTTAAAACTCTTAATGGCATATTCTTTTGCCTGCACAAACTGGGTATTCACAAGATAGTAACTGGCAAAATTTGCGTATTGTCTGCTCAGTCTCTTTTTTACAAGTGCAGGATAAACTGCAGGATATTTTCTAATAAATTCTTCCCAGGTTATGATTGAATTAATGTATGTCTGAAGTTCATGTTTTTTGTTATGATAGTCGCTGTCGCTATGAACCAAATATTTCACCAAAGGTTCCCGTGCGAGTATAATTTTAAACCCGTGAGCTGCGCAGAACAAGCCAAAATATGTTGTTTCTGCAAGACCAAATTTTGGACGAACCACGCGAGATATTTTTTTCTTGAACAAGATACTGTTAGTTGTAAAAATATTGTTAATGATTTGTGTCTTAAGAATGTTTTTTTCATCAATTACCTTGTCCTGAAATAAATAATACAAGTGTTTGCCATTTTCATCAATCGCTTCGTAATTATATATTATAAGGTCCGCATCTTTTTTCAGTTTTAGATTATTTAAGGCCGTTTCTAAAAAGCAAGGGTCCCACAAATCATCATCATCCAAAAAGGCAATATAATTCCCACGCGACTTGTCCATACCCAATGTTCTAGCTTTTCCTGGATTTGGCACATTAGTTTTAAAATACCGCAGTTTATTATTTATAATCCTAAGTTTTTTTTTCAAAGCCGGATTTTTGTTTAGATTGACCAAAATTATTTCATAATTCTTGAATGTTTGATATTTAATAGAGGTTATTGTGTTAACCAAAAATTTTTCGCGAGGTTTATCAAATAAGGATGGGATGATTATGCTAACTTCAGGGGAATTTACCATTATTTGCGCACACTTAACTTTTTGTTGAATTAATTCAAGTATTTACTATAGTCATGATACTGGGCTAATATTTAAATGTTCATGGAAAAATCTTGCGATGACTCCAATTTAATTTTTTGAACATTTTAAATTAGTGACCTAAGAATACGCAGTGAGAACATCTTAAAAGAGGGAAAATTGCGATGGGACGTAAGTTTTATATATCTTCATTATTTTTTACGTTATAAAAATTAAAGCAAATGCTAGTTTGTAAAATGAGTCGCTTAACTAAAAAAAATAAAATTGCAATACTGGGTGCGGGATTAGCAGGACTTAGCGCGGCATATTTCCTTGGCAAACATAGAGAGTATGATATTTATGAAAAAGATTTTGTTCCCGGAGGTTTATGCAAGACAATCAGAAAAAAGGGATTCATGTTTGACTTAACGGGACATCTGCTCCATCTTCACAACCCCCTAACAAAAAAAATAATACTAAGATTACTAAAAGGGAACATAGTTAAAATTAAAAAAAATGCATGGATATATAGCAATGGCGTTTATACAAAATATCCTTTTCAATCAAATACATACGGATTGCCTACAAAAGAAATAGAAGAATGCTTAATCGGTCTCATCCAAGCGCAAATGAACCCCGCGAGATATGCAAAAAACTTTGAAGAATGGATTTACAATAATTTTGGAAAAGGTGTTGCAAAATATTTTCTAGTGCCATATAATGAGAAACTATTTAGAACTCCAGTTCATAAAATTACCACCGATTGGATTTCCAAGTACATCCCTACGCCACACATAAAAGATATGATTATTGGTGCCTTAGAACAGAAAAATACTACCTCCAGCTATAATGATGTTTTTTATTATCCTAAAAAAGGAGGCATTAATGCTTTAGTTGAAGCATTTGTTAAAAAAGTGAAAAATATTACATATAATAAAGAAGCTAATAAGATTGACACTAAAAATAAAATAATATATTTTAAGGACGGTTCAAAAGAGAAATATGACTCCCTTGTCGCCACCATCCCTTTACCTGAATTATTAAATCTAATTCAAGATTTGCCTAAACTAATTAAAAAATTGGCCAAAAAGTTGGAAAGTGTATCTGTATACAATATCAATTTTGGTGTGAAAGGAAAAAACAAATCAGACAAACACTGGATTTATTTCCCCGAAAAACAGTTTCCATTTTATAGGGTTGGATTTCAGAGTAATTTTTCTAAATACTGCGTGCCCAAGAATTGTTATTCTATCTATACTGAGATATCCTATTCTAAAAACAAGCCCTTGAATAAAAGAAAAGTTCTTGGCGAGGTTGAATCAATTTTGAGAGAGATAGGGCTTATTGACAAGTCGCATAAGATAGTTACAGTGAATATCAATGATATTAAATATGCTTATGTGAGGTACGATAAATATCGCAATAAAAGCCTTAATAAAATTAAAAAATACTTGGAGCAACACAATATCTTTAGTATCGGAAGGTTTGGTTCTTGGGAATATTCAGAAATTGAATCTGCGATTCTAGAGAGTATGAACCTTTTAAAGAAGAACACATAATTGATTTTTAGATAAATTTAAACCTAAGGCATATCCCGCGCAGCAATGCGAATCAATCCAAACTGAATGAAATATCATCAAATGTTGCACTGGTCCTCCAACAAAAAATTCCAAGAAAATAATTTTTTTTATTTTTTTCAATTTTGTAAGTAATTATTGGGTCTTTATTTCTGCGAAAAAACAATTGATTGCCATCATAATTCGCTTCAAATTTATATTTAGTTTTGTTAAAAAAAACTTCAGAAAACTTTTTTTCAAATATCGTGAAATCAACTTTTTCATATCCAACCCAAAATCGTTTAGATTGAAATGCAATCAAATATTCTTTCCAAATCTCTTTTGAAGGGGGAACCTGCAAGACAAAATCTAAATCTAAGTTTCCGGATTTTGGTTCAAATTGCAAAGATAAATTACATCTTGAAAACGAATTAACATTAAAAAGTATATTTCCTTTAGAATTATCACCTATATATGTATGGTTCAATTCGCCATCCTTAATCTCCCATCCGCCGCACGTATAGTTTTTTGGTCCAACCTTCGTCCATCCAAACCCCGGCTTATCCTTATTCTCCGGTGTGTACCAGTTCTTAGTAAAATCCAAGCAATTTTCGTCAGTGTCAAAATCCCACATTTTGCCTTGTGCAAGCGCGGGAACATCAATTGTAACTTGTTTTCCTAACTCCGCCAATTGTACAGTTAGTTTGTCCTGCAAGCCTTTGGCAGTCAGTTTTGCAAGATTGTCAGTTGAAGCGTTTGCTACAATTGCGTATTCATTTACTGCTTTTTCCAAGCAGAATATCTTTCGTTTATTAGCAAGAACTTCGTCTCCAAGCTCCTTGTACTGAGTTGCAATAATCATGTGATTGTTAGCATTAATCTGCCCAGTCTTTGCTGTTTTCATCAAGTCAGGCAGTTGCACTGTAATCTCTGCCAGTTTTTTCTCCAAGTTTTCTGTTCTGTTCTTGTCAATCATTGCTTCAGCAATCTGGCAGTCAAATCTTATTGCAGGCTCTACTTCAAGCTTCTGCAAAGCATCATAAATTCTCTTGTTATCTTTAGCCTTCACAGAATCTTCAAATCTTTTAACATCTGCTTCAGTCACACCTCTTGGAGTTTCTTTAATAGATTCAGCTCCTGAAGTTTTCAAAGCATCCAAAAATCCAGTATATTTTTTGTCGTCTGATTTGCTCAAATATTGCTCAGCTTTTTCCATCTCTCCTTTAGAAAGATGATATTTTCCAACCATTAAACATGATAGTTTGTCTCCTTTGTCAGCTCTTTGCACTGCCAAAGCAATATTGCCCTGTTCTTCTCTAAGCTTTCTTGAAAGAACCTGCCCTTCGTCAGCTAATTTCTGCGCGTCTTTCATCTGTGCAGTTCCTGCCTTGTAGCTTGCATCCCTAAAGGTAACTTCTGCCTCATTGTATTTTTCATCGTCCATAAAATAGTTGGCAAGAACAACAGTTTCTGCTGCAATCTGCATATCTACTGATTTTCTTGCTTCACCGTAAGGCAAATTATTCTTGTACTGGTCTAAAACTTTCAAAACTTTTTGCTGATAGTCAACCTTTTTGTCAGGGAAATCCTGAGCATCGTCTTTATGTATTGCAATAATCAAAGGATATGCTTCCACTTTTCTTGAAGCTTCCAAAAACTCAATTGCCTTGTCTTCAAGCAATTCCTCAAGCTGAGCTTTATCTTTGCTCTTGCTATCTTCATAAAGAAGTTTGCCAAACTCGAACTTGTCCTCTGGCTTTGAAGAAGCATTCGCTTTCTTTTCTTTATCGCCATATAACGCATCGTATGCAACCTTAGGGTCAATTCCTGGAGGTTCTGCAGAATATCCTATAGCTGAACCCAGAGCTAGCGCTCCTGCCAGTACTAGTTCTTTTAAACTTACCATACGAAGAATAATGGATTACTAGTATTTAAATCTTTCGGTTTTAATTACTGGGTGGTGGTGAATTATTTTGATGATTTTTGTTATTTCCGAAAGCTTTCCGAAAAAATCTGGCAAAAGTTTATAATTTTCAAAAACAAAAAGAAAATATGAGTATAAAATACTATATCGATACTTCGGTTTGGCTGAACTTATTCAAAAAAGAAGGAAATCCTGAAAAAGGAGTTCCTTATTGGGAAATCGCAAAAGAATTCATTGAAAATGCACTTTTGTCTGAAAATAAGGAAATATTCTATTCGGGCTTCATACTAAAAGAATTAAGCTTCAAGCTCGAAGAAAGCAAATACAAAGAAAAAATTGAATTTTTTAAAAGCGAGCTAAAATATGCAAGAGCGACGAAAGAAGACTATTTCCTCGCAAGAAAATTAGAATCAATTTCAAATTACAGTCTAAGTTTTATCGACTGCATCCATGTTGCAATCTGCAAGCGGCTTGGATGCATACTAATTACAAGAGACAAAAAATTAGTGGAGTTCGCAAACAAATATATTTCAGCAAAAAAACCAGAAGAACTTTTATAATCGATTAATCTTTTCAATATCATCAAAACTTTTAACCTGCCCGGAAAGTTTCTTCCTTATTGCCCTGACTTCTTTGACTGAATCTCCTGTATCAGGAATTGTGCCTATTTGAGATTCAACTGCAAGCTTTCGTATTGCATCGCGGATTACATCAGATTTGTTAGTATATCTGCCTGTCTTGACTAATGCATTGATTTCCTTTACAAGTGTTGAAGGCAGCCTCGCCTGAACGATTTGCATCATCGTATTACAATTGTAATACAAACCAATATATAAACTTTGCTAAAAAATAAGCACAATTACCCCTACAAAAATTTGAAATTCTAAAAAATGTAGGGGTAAAAGAGCTAAGTCCCTTCTTTCCAGCTCGCCAAATATGCTTTTTGCTCTTCAGTAAGAACATCGATTTTAACATTTAATGCCTCTAATTGCAATTCAGCAATGTAATTGTCAATTTCAGGAGGCAGGACATGGATTGCAACAGGCAGTTTGTTCTTAACACCCCATTCGCAAGCCAAAGCCTGGTTGCAGAATGACATTGACATGACTGTGCTTGGATGCCCTTCAGCGCAAGCCAAGTTGACTAATCGTCCCTCGCCGCATAAATAAACAAATTTGCCGTTAGGCAAAGTGTATCTGTCAAACAACGGACGTATCCTTTCTTTTTTGACTGCAAATTTCTCCAAGCCCTTGACATCAATCTCAATATCAAAATGTCCTGAGTTTGCAACAATTGCACCTGATTTCATTTTTTTCATGTGCTCAACAGAAATAACGTGCTTATCTCCAGTAAGTGTAATAAAAATATCTCCAAGATATGCTGCTTCATCCATTGGCATAACTCTTTTTCCTTCCATTACTGCCTGCAAAGCCTTGAATGGGTCAACTTCACAAACAATAACATTTGCACCCAAACCTAATGCACGAAGCGCAACGCCTTTTCCGCAGTTTCCATAACCAATAACAACAACAGTTTTTCCAGTCACAAGAATATTCGAAGCACGAATTATCCCATCAATAGTTGACTGCCCTGTTCCAAGATAGTTGTCCATCAAATGTTTTGTGTTTGATTCATTGACTGCGATTATTGGATATTTCAAAGCCCTGTCGCGGTGCATTGCCTTTAACCTGATAACTCCTGTTGTGGTTTCTTCTGCCCCGCAAATTATAGTAGGAATCAAATCCTGCCTGTGAGTGTGAATCTGTGTAACTAAGTCACAGCCATCATCAATAGTAATCTGGGGCCTGAAATCAAGAACTTTGTTCAAACATCTGTAATACTCATCTCCTGTCTCTCCTTTCCATCCGTAAACATTAACACCCTCAACAGCAAGTGCTGCTGCAACATCATCCTGTGTTGACAATGGATTGCATCCAGTAATTGCAACTTCAGCTCCTCCTACACGCAAAGTTCTAACCAACGCGGCAGTTTCTTTGGTAATGTGCAAAGCCATTCCAATTCTTATTCCTTTCAATGGCTTTTCTTTTGCAAACCTTTCCCTGACTTTAAGCAAAGCGCCCATCTGAGATTCTGCCCATTCAATGTTCAGCTTACCCTGATGAGCTAAAGAAATATCTTTCACTTCGTAGTTTTTGCCTGTATCCATGTTAACCTCTTTTTATAAATTCTTAATCAGTTTTCTTACTTGCGCAATCTCTTTTTTGTTAAATCTTGCCCCAATCTTGCAGACTTTTCTTGCTGCGACAAGTGAAGCAATCTTTCCTGTTGTATATAAATCTTTACCAGCAAGAATTCCGTACAAAATTCCTGCAGCGTAGTTGTCTCCTGCACCTGTTGTGTCAACTGCCTTGACTTTAATACAGGGAATTTCATAAATCTTGTTGTTTGACTTAATCAGAGAACCTTTAACTCCTCGTTTAACAACAGCAATACCAACATATTTTGCCAGCTCATCGAGAGCATCAAAAGTTCTTTTTCCAGTCAATGCCTGCGCTTCTTTTTCATTTGCCAAAACTATTGCAGCATATTCTTTAAGAATGTCCTTGAAGAACTTTCTGTTTCTCAAAACAACATCTGAATCTGCCAAATCAATTGCGATTTGCACTTTATTTCTTTTAGCAACATCTAATGCATAAATTGCTGCATCTGTATTCAAAAGTTCATACCCAGTAAGATACAAGAATCGGCTTTTTTTGATAATATCTGCATCAACATCTTTTTTTGAAAGCAAAGTTGATGCTCCAAGATATGTTGCAAATGTTCTTTGGCAGTCAGGAGTAATAAATGAAAGCACAACTCCAGTTTTTGCCTTTTTCTTGACAGTCAATGAAACAACATTGTGCGCTTTCAGATCTTTTGCATAAAAATTCCCGTACTTGTCATTTCCAATGCTTCCAACTAGTGCAATCTTGTAGCCCAAGCCTGCAAGAGTGACAAGCGTGTTTCCAACACAGCCTCCTGGAACCATTTTCTCGTTCTTCAGTTTCTGCAAATAAAAATTAAGCTGAGTTTCATCAACTACAGTCATATTGCCTTTTTTCAAGCCAAGAGAACGTACAAAATTATCATCAACCTGCATAAGAATGTCCACCATCAAATTTCCAATCCCACAGACATCAAATTTTTGTTTCATTTCAACATCTTTTCCTTCAGCTTTTCAATTTCCCTGACAACTTGATTTTTTTCGTCAAGCTCAACTAAAGCCTTGCCCTGCAAATCAAACTTCTTTATTTCCTCATCTTCAGGCAAAACGGCAAGCAAATCAAGCTTCAAGTCAGTTATCAACTCTTTCAAGCCTGAATCCATCTTGCCAATTTTGAGCTTCATCTCTTTGGACAAATCTCTAACCCGTGCAGCTGTCTTTATGCCCCTGACAGTCGGGTCTGAAACAATAAGCAAAACATCTACATAGTTTGTTGTTCGTCTACTCAAATGCTCCAAGCCCGCCTCATTGTCCATAACAACAAATTTGTAATCCTTGGAAGCAAAATCTATGTAATTTCTTATCAAATTGTTTGCGTAGCAGTAACATCCAGCGCCTTCTGGTCTGCCCATTGCCAATAAATCAAAATTATCTGCCTCAACCAAGGATTTGTTCAGCTGAAACTTCATATATTCCTGCTTAGTCATTCCTCCAGGAGGCTCTTCAAGAACCTTTTCACGAACACAGCCAACTGTGTGCTCGACTTTCACACCCAAAACTTCATTCAAGTTTGAATTTGGGTCTGCATCGATTGCAAGAACCCTGTCGAGTTTTGAGATAAGAATTCCAGCTATTGTTGTCTTTCCAGTGCCGCCTTTGCCTGCAACTGCTATTGTAAATGTCATTTTACAAAGAATACTTTTCCCTTATTTTTAAAGATACTGCTTTAGTTAAATCAAAAACTTTAATCGCATCATTTTCTTCCAAGCTTCCTGTCCCGCAGCTTGGTGTGATTAATGATTGTTTGAATATTTGTTCAGCTTTGATGTTTGTTTTCTTGCTTAATTCTTTGACTTGCAATTCCAATTTCTCAACTAATTTGTCTGCTGTCTCTTTGTTCAAATCACTTTTGTTTGTTGGAACTATGCCCCACGCGAGGATTTTTCCATCATTAAGAAATTTCTTTAGTTTGTCAGTATAAATCAGAAGCTTGTCAAAATATTCGTATGCATCAAACGAAATTATCTCAATATTTGCGTCAAGCAAAACACTCCAGTCAGTATTGCTGCAGCAATGTATGCCTTTAATACAATCGAGATTGTTCAGGATTTCGTTTAGATAAGAGATAACTTGTTCTCTTGACAAAGAAATCATTGCAGAGCCAAAAGCAGACATGAAAGGCTCGTCTATAAACATGATTAAATTGTTCGACATTTTGTTTAATTCCTGTACCTGAAACTTAGCTTTTGCCAATAAATTTTTCACAAGAGCATCCATCATCAATTCATTGTACAAAATTGGCTTTTTGTTCTGGTCACAAACCTGAAGCCCAAATGAAATTGGTCCAGTGATTTGCCCTTTGACAAAATCAAACTTTTGCTTTGACCTAAGAAGCTCATAAAATCCTTTTGAATATTTCTTTGATAGTTTTAGTTTTCCTAAATCGTCAGAAACAACAAGCTCAAAAAACTTCTCTGCATTTTTCTCAAAATCTTCAGAATCAACAAAGACTTTGTCTTTTTCAATTTTTAATCCAGGCAGCCCTTCCGAGAACTGAAGGTACATCCCTTCTCTTGTGTCAATCTGGGGAAACTGCGGCCAGAATGGAATGTCCAAAGTTTTTACTAATTCCATCCCTTTTTTAACATCAGTAAATGGAACTGAACCAATTCCTGTTGTTTTGCAATTTCCTTCCATCTTAATCTTTTCTCACGCTTGGAAACAAATCAAGGTTTGTATGGGGGATAAATAAAGCTGACGTAAATTCATCCATGAACTTGTTCTCTGTTGAAAGTTCAAGATATGCCATTTTCTTGCTTATGTTTATGCTTTCGTCTCTTTTCTCCTTTGACAAAAGTATGGCATGAGCTCCAGCAAGAGCCCCATTGCCTATAAACTTAAACTTTTTCCTGCTAACATCGGGCAGCAAGCCAATCTGAACTGCTTTTTCAACATCAAGATAGTTCCCCAAGCCGCCTGCAATAAAAATTTCATCAACATCTTCAAAAGTCTTGTCAACTGAAGCAAGCAAAGTCCGGCATCCTGCAAAAATTGCCGCTTTTGTCCTAATTATGTTTTTAACATCTGAATCATTAACCCAAACATCTTTTGTTATAACAAATTTTTTAGTGCCTGCTTCAACCTTCACCAGCTCGTTTTCTGAATTAAACTCGCCCGCCCTATCAATAATTTTTTCTTTAAGCAGTTCTGCAAGCAAATCAATCATTCCTGAACCGCAAATCCCCTTCGCAGTTTCTCCTCCAATAAGTTTGTATTTTATTTTAGTGTCAGAAATAGTTAAACTTTCTATTGCCCCATCAACCGCCCGCATTCCTTTTTCTATCCCAATTCCCTCAAATGCAGGGCCTGCTGAGCATGAGCATGAAAGCATCCAATCTTTGTTTCCCAAAACTATTTCTCCATTAGTCCCCAAATCAATCAGCAAACAGAGTTTTTGTTTTTTGTTCATCCCTGATGCAATTATATCTGCCACAACATCCCCGCCAACATAAGAGCTTACCCCTGGCACACAATGTATTTTTGCATAATCATCCATTTGCAAACCCACATCAGAGGCGCTTATCGAAGGAAGATGATTCGCAATCGGGATGTACGGTTCAATTCGTATGTATTCAGGGTCAAGCTTCAAAAACAAATGTGTCATAACTGTGTTGCCAGCAACAACTGCAGAACTAACTTCCCTTTTGTCAAAACCTGTTCTTTGCAAAATTGTCAAAATCAATGGATTTATTGTTTCAATCACTTTTTTGTTCAGCTCTTCAAGCCCGCCATTCTGCGCATAGTTTATTCTTGATAAAACATCCTCACCAAGAGGAATCTGCTTGTTATAATCAGTCTCACTATCAATAACTTTGCCTGTTAGCAAATCAACTAAAGCGACTGCGACTGTTGTTGTGCCAATATCAATTGCCAATCCAAAGTTTTGCTCGACTTTGCCAGGCTCAACTTCTATAATCTCGTTTTTTGCACCTGATGCAACAGTTACAGTAACTTTCCAGTTTGACTTTCTAAGAACTGCTGGAAGCTTTCTCAAAACCTTAAAAGAAATATGCGCATCAATACCTTGTTTTTCTTTCAAAAATCTCTTTAGCCTCGACAAATCATCCTCATTGTCCTGCAGAGTTGGAGGCTCAAGCTCAAGATAAATTTTCTTTGTAAATGGTTCAATTTGTTTGATATCCTGCAAAAATTTAGAGAATGCAAACTTTCCTTTTCCAAGAGATTCACGGATTGGCAGTTCAACAACTAAATCAGAGTCAGGATGGTACTGGCATGCAAGAACTTTGCCTTTGCCTCTAATATTAACAACACATTTTCCGCAAGAACCCATTCCTCCGCAGGCGGAATCTATCTTTAAATCTAACAATCGCGCAAGCTCAAGCAAAGTCTCGTTATCTTCAGTATAAATCTCTTTATTGCTCGGCTTAAAAATTACTTTATGTCGGTTTAGCTTACTTTTCATTTTAATGTTTTCAAAAATAATGGCAATGTGCTGCTGTCTTTTGGTCCAACAAGAACTTTGTAACCTGATTTTTCTTCAAGCTCTCCTGAAATCATTGCAACCAGTCCTGGGATAATCAGTTCTTTCCTATCACTCTTGTCGCTTAGCTTGAAGTTCTGAATAGAACTGTCAATTTTATCAGGGCTGAACTTTCCTGCTGCCCAGGCAGTCAAAACAGACAAGCCTTCTGTATCAACAACAAGCAAATATGCGGGAAGTTTGCTATTTTCCAAATCAGATTTTACATTGAAAAAAGTGAGGGAAAAGTTCGAGGTTACAAGAACAGGGCTGTTCTTGCCAGGATTGTTTATTTCATAAATACCTGGCTCAACCTGTATTGGCTTTTGCGGGTCAGTAAAAATATTCTGCCTCAAGGTAAGCAAAGCAAAAATTTCTTCTTTCGAGAAGTTTTCAAGCACAATCAAGGATGCATATCTAGCAACTTCAAATGCAGCCTGCTCTAGATTTTTTGGCAAGCAGATAACTGGATAGCCAAGAAGTTTATTTCCATCTACAACTGACTCTTTTCTTAGCCTAACAAGAGAATCTAGCAAATCTGCTGAATTTTCAATCTCGACGTTAAAAATCAGTTTTTCAAATTTGAGCTCAGCTGCTTTTTTTGAAAGCTCTGCAAGCTCTTCGACAGATTTTGCTGAAACAACCAATAGAACATCGTGCGCATGAGCAACTTCAATTTGCCTAGATAAATCTCCACTGCCAAAAACAACTCCTTTTTTTAGTGAAAGCAACGAATTTATCTTATCAATATCTCCTATGTAAACAAACTGTTTGCTTTTTAATTTTTCAATAACCTTTTTTGATTTTTCAAGATCTGAAACATTTAATGCAATCATTTCCGGCTCAAGAAGTTCGCCTATCCTATCAACTTTCAATGAATCAATAAATTCAATTTTCTTCTTAAGTTCAAAATCAGTCAAAGTATCTTTCAGCAATATTGCAAAAGGCGGCGGATTAAAAAATCTTTTTTCGTGCCTGTGCATAACTGTCTCTCCGCCTATTTTCAAATTCCCTATCTGAAGCTCAACAACTGCAGCTCTTGCCTGCTGTTCAAGAATCTTGTTTGATTCTTCAGAAAGATAAGGGCACTGCTTTGGCTCAGCTTTCTGAGCAGCAATCCTCATTGCAAAAGCTAAGCAGGTAGGAAAACCGCATTTTCCGCAGTTTGTCCTTGGCAACAGTTTGTATATTTCCAATGATTTCATTTTAAAAATCCTTAATTATTTTTTTAATATAGTCAATTGTTTCAGGATGTCTCGCAACAATTATGTTCGCGCCTGAACACAAGCCTGCAAGAGCTGTTGTCTTCTCCCAAACTACCCCAGAATCCTTTGATTCTTTTGCTTCTCGCGCATCCCATGCCTTTGCAGCATTAAATAAAACAGGCCTATCCAAAATAAGGTCGCCTGACTTTGCGCCCAATTTAATTCTCTCAATAACTGAATAAGTGTATTCCAACCCATAGCCCAAAGCCCCAGTCAGCGGGTCCATAATTATTTTGTTAGTATTGACGCCTGTTTCTCTTAACAAAGTATTTACCTGCTTTGCAATATTGAAATCAATGTTCGAGAAAGCAACAACTCCAAGGTTATAGGCAACAGAAAGCCCTGCATAAGTTTTATAGTTATTCTCATCTGCATTCCCAATATATCCATTCTTAAGAACAGGTGCAATTTTCTCAAAAACTTCCCTGTCTTTCTCATTATTTCCGCAGCCGACAACAATCAAAGGAACATTTACTGACGCCTGAAGCGATTTAACAAGCTCGACTATCTTTTGAGCAGGCTTGTTTTCCCCGTCTGGATTAATTGAATCAAGCTTCAAATAAATCAGCTGGGCCCCTTTTTCAACTGCCTGCTTTGCCCATGCCACATTATTATGAATTTCAAATTCTCCTGTACTGATTTTATCAACAAAGCCATCAATAATTTCTGCTGCAATAAATTTCTGATTAGTATTCTGCAAATCTGAAGATTGTATGTGCGCGTTGTGGCTTTCTTCGTCAGATTTAACTTCATCTGTCAAGATGGGGGCCATTGAAAGTGCAGGATGTTTCTTGTTTGTAATAAATTCCAAAACACTTTTCACATCAGATGTTGTGGTTTCATCTGCAATTTTGTCAAGAAAATCATTTTCCAAGCCCAACTTTTGGAAATCTATGTTATTTTTCACAAACTCTTTCAGCTTTGAAGGCATCCAAACTATTCTTCGTACCCCGCCTTCAGCCTGCATAAACTTTTTGCTGAGCAAAAATCTTCTGCCAATGCCCATAAAACCAGGAGTCTGGACTCCGCCACCAACTTCTCCTGCAAGTGTTGTAAATTTCATGCCAATTGGAGTAAGTTCATCAAAATCTCGGTCAACAATAAGGACGCCGTTGCATTCAGGCATTATTGCAACAATGCATTCAAAACAGCCGCAAGAAGTGCAGGGCTTATTCATCAAACTGTACATGCAAAATCCTGAAAATTTGTCATGCGTATATTTCTTGACAGCCTCATCTACATTTTTCCAAACTCCGAATTTAGAATCACCAACCTTGCCTTTCTCAAAAACTTGGTTCGGCCCTGTTGGATTAATCTCATGAGATGCTTTTGCATCAAGCCAACTTATGCCGCCGCACAAGCCAAGCCTTTCTGGAGTTATTATGCAAATATGGTTTGTTGCAAAACTTTGGCACAACGAACATGTGTAAAATTTATCAACAGTCTCGTCAGTCATTCCCTTTAATCTTGAATCCCTTTTTGCATATTCCTGCATCGCATACTGAAGTTTTTGCTCAACCTGTTTTTTGTCTGTAAAAATCGTGACCTGTACTTTATCAATTATGCCTGAGAAGTCTGACAAAAATCTCTTTCGTATAATTTCGCCAAGATGCTTAAGCCTAAAGCCTTTTTTGAAAGCATCCTTGCTCACCCTCAGCCAGACAAAATTTCTCTGCGCAACATGCATCAAGCCTTCGCCATAGTTAATATAATCGTGAATTTTTCTTTCAACAACTGGCTCAAAATCTTCCTGCATGTTTTTGCCAGAAACTTCAACAAAAATTCCAATTGGGATTATGCTGCCTTCAGCAAACTTGTCCAAATCCTTGCCAACCAAATCAACTCTGCCATCTTCAACTTGAGGCTTCATCTTGACTAGTTCAAAACTTAGGCTCTTACCGCCGCCTGCTTCAACATAAACATCTGGCTTCCTAATTCTCTCGCCTTCAAAAGCCATAGAATATGCGATTGGAATGTTGATTTTCTCAACATTGACTTTAATTCGTTTAAGCTCAATTGCCTTTTGGATTATTTTTTTATGGTCTGGCTCTGAAACAATAAAGTCTGCATTGATTTTTTGGTCAGTCAAAACAAGCAGATTAAGCATGTGCAATGCTACTGCCAAATCCTTGATTTCATCATTGACAGGGCCAAGCTGGATGACAAATGCAGGAAGCCTTTCAACAATATACTTCATCATTGCATCCTTGTTTGATCTGTCAATTCCTCCAAAAGTCAGCCCAACTCTTACTGCAAGATTTAATGCATGGACTGAAGACAGAATGTCTTTTCCAAGAGGAACAAGATTAAGCTCAGCACCCAGCTTAATGTTTTTTGACTCGAGCTGCTGAATGATTTTTCCTGCCAAAAGAATCAAAAAATTCTTTTCCTGAAGCTGCTTCACAAGTAAATCGCAATCATTTGATTCGCCAACAACAATTGCTATGCCTGGAATCCTGCCATCTACAAGAGGGGCGCCTATTTTTCTCAAAAAAGAGTCAGGAATAAATCCATTCTTCTCTGCCAATGACTTAACTGCTTCAAGAGCTTCTGCGCAAAACAATATTGAAAGCTCATTTTTCTGCAAAGAATTTAATGCATTTCTCAACTCACCAAGATTCTTTATGCTGCTCTTTGTAAATGCAAAAAATAATGGAAGTTCGTATGCAGTCTGGTACCTGAATTCAGCCTGCTCGCCAAACTTGGCTATAGCCTCATCCACTCTTTTTTTTGTCTCTAACAGAATGTCCATCTTCTCTTTTTTCCTGATTTCACAATATTTATATATGTATAAAAATCCCTAGTCGGTATATAAAACTTATGTTACAAAAAGGGTGAAGCTGGATGGACAAAAACATTATTGTTGAAGATTTGGGAAGCGGAAAAGTAGAAAATCTTGATGTTGAGATTGTCGAGAGAAAAGGGCTTGGGCATCCTGATACAATTTGCGATGCTGCTTCTGAAGCGGCTAGCAGGGAGCTTTCAAAATATTATCTAAAGCACTTTGGCACAATACTTCATCATAATGTTGACAAGGCACTTCTTGTTGCCGGGCAGGCAAAACCAAATTATGGCGGCGGAAAGCTTACAAAGAAAATTAAGATAATTATTGCGGGAAGAGCAACAAGCAAGGCTGAAGGAAAATCTATTCCTGTTGATGATATTGCAGTCAAGGCAACAAAAAATATTCTAAAAGAAAATCTGCATGGTCTTAACATAGACAATTCTTTTGTTATCGATACTGAAATCGGCGGGGGAAGTGTTGATTTGCAGGAAGTTTTTGGAAGGAAAACAGAAATGCCTCACGCAAATGATACAAGCTTTGGAGTCGGGTTTGCCCCATTTTCAATCACTGAACAGCTTGTTCTGAATAGTGCAAATCTTCTTAATTCAAAACAATTCATTAAGAAAAATCCTTTTGTCGGCGCAGACATAAAAGTAATGGGAGTAAGAAGGCACGAAAATATAGACATAACCATTGCCTGCGCAATAATTGATAAATATGTTGAAAGCACCAACCAGTACTTTGAGCTAAAAGCAAAGATTTCTCAAGCTCTTTCAAAGATGGCAGAGCCTGTCAGGGATTCTGTAAATGAAATAAATTTCCATGTCAATACTGCAGACAACCGCGAAAAGAAGATTGTTTACATAACAACAACAGGCTTGAGCGCAGAGATGGGCGATGATGGGCAGGTTGGTAGAGGAAACAGGGTTAATGGCTTGATAACAGTTAGAAGGCCGATGAGCCTTGAGGCAGCTGCAGGCAAAAACCCAGTCAACCACATTGGAAAACTGTACAATGTCTTGGCAAATTTAATAGCTGCAGATATTGTGAAGAAAATTGATGATGTGCATGAGTGCACAGTTAATCTCCTGAGCCAGATTGGCAAGCCAATAAACGAGCCATTAGTTGCAAACATATTGATCTCAACAAAGAGCGGCAGGATTTCTGACGAAGACAAGAAAGAATGCGATGAGATTGCAGCAGACTGGCTTGACAACATACAAAAGGTTACAAAACAAATTGTTGCTGGGAAGATTTTAGTTTACTGATTATTTTTTGTAACCGTATGCAAGAATTCGCGGTTCAAAGACTTTAAACTTCAAGTTTTTCAAATCTTTTAGTAGACGCTTCAAATCATGTCTTGTATACTTTCTTAAGTGTTCTGGCTCTATGTCTGGTCCCATACAATTGTTTGGAACAGATACAAACAAAAAACCCCCCGGCTTTACAACGCCAAGCATATTCTGAACAGTTTTTTTGTCGGCAGGAATGTGCTCTAAAACCTCGGTAGCAATTACCACGTCAAATGAATTCATTGGAAAAGGAACTTCGGGCAGTTTTGAGACTTTACCCAGAATTCCTGCCTTTTTGAGATTTTCGATTGCAACTTTAGAAATGTCCAAACCTGCGAGATTTTTGAATTTTTTTTTCTTTAGTTCATTAAGAAGAACTGCATCTCCGCAACCAACATCCAACACATTGTCGTTTTTTGAGATTTGTGAAATTATGTGTTTCCTTAGTTTCAGTTCAGACTTATTCGCATCATATGCAAGATTGGCAAAACGTTCGTCCCAATGCTTTGCATTATTAATATTAACATTACCATAAAAAAAAGTTCTTCCAATCCAGTTGCCGATTCTCCAAGGCATAACCGGATTCTTTGTTAAGAAAATTCTTATTAAATGATACATTTTATCATTCATACCTGCATTAATACTAGTTAAATTATTTAAATCATTCGATTTAGCAAAAACATTTAAAAGCCCGCGCTTGAATTCTATGGAAAGATTGTGCGCTGGTAGTTTAGTGGTAAAATACGGCCTTCCCAAGGCTGGGATCCGGGTTCGATTCCCGGTCGGCGCATATAATTCTTTAATTTAAGACCTTAATTTTTCCAGCACCAACTTATTTCTTGTACAATTTAGGCGATTAAACCAAATCGAGAATAACGTTTATAAAGCGGACACAATTTTTCATGGCTGCGAGCCCGTAGCTTAGACTGGTGGAGCGCCGGTCTTATATGTGCAGTCAAAATGCCTGTGCATTTCTGGCAGCGCTCAAGACAGCCGGTGGTCTGGGGTTCAAAATCTTTATATAAGATTGAGATTCCCCACGGGCTCACTCGCCCCGGTGGTGTAGTCCGGCCAATCATCTCTGCCTTTCGCGCAGAGGACCCGGGTTCAAATCCCGGCCGGGGTATATTTTTATTTTCAATATTTTCTTGCAATACAAAAAAAATTATCGCAATCTGTTGTTGCAGTGCACACATTTTTAGATTTGCAGATAGAAACCTTTAAAAACCAAATCTCTATTTAAAAATGCAATGACGCTGGTAGAAGGAATAAAAGAGGTTATTAAGCATAAGGAGTTAGTGTATCAATTAACTTATGCTGAATTCAATCAAAATACAAACAGTCAGTTCTGGGTATCAGTTGGGCGATTTTCCAGCCACTTTCATTAACTTTGATTTACACATTAATTTTCACCTTGGTGGTGCGGATGCCGAGTAATGGAGTTCCTTACCCTATTTTTGTATATGCAGGCATACTTCCATGGACTTTATTTTCAACTGGCGTAACGCGAGGAGTCAACAGCATTGTTGCATACGCGGGTTTAGTGGGCAAAATTTATTTTCCTAGAGAAATATTAGTTGTTGCTGCAGTTCTTGGAGGCTTTATTGATTTCATGTTTGGATTTCTAATATTCATATTAATGATGATTTATTATCAGGTTCCTCTTACATTCAATATACTTTACATTTTTGTGATACTTTTAGCAATGTTTTTCTTAACTATGGGAATTTCTTTAGCCCTTTCTGCATTTAATGTATTTGTCAGAGACATAAATCACGTAGTGCCAATAGTTGTCCAGATATGGATGTATGCTTCCCCAATAATTTATCCTTTGTCAGCAATCCCGCCGAGATATCTTAATTTTTATGTGATGAACCCAGTTGTAGGATTGCTGGAGGCATTTCGAAATATTTTCGCAATTGGAATTGCTCCGAACTTAACTTACTTAGGATATTCGTTTTTTGGTTCAATCATAATTTTCGTAATTGGCTACAAAATATTTAAAAAGCTTGAAACAAAGTTTGCAGATGTAATATGAAAGAAGAACCAGTTGTGCAAGTACGAAATTTGGGGAAAGTGTATTCAAGGAAACCTAATTTTCTAAAGCCAAGCTACTGGCTGCACTACTTATCAAGAAATAAGCATCAGCTAATGTCTGACGAATTCTGGGCTTTGAAAAACATAAATTTTGAACTTAAAAAAGGAGAATGCATTGGAATAATCGGCAAGAATGGCGCAGGAAAAAGCACAATTCTAAAAATTTTAGCAAAAGTAACTGAGCCAACAATTGGAGGATATCTCTGCAATGGAAAGCTTGGTGCATTGATTGAAGTTGGCGCTGGCTTTCATCCAGAAATGACTGGCAGGGAAAACATCTACCTGAATGGTTCAATCTTAGGCATGAGTAAGCAAGAAATTAATGCAAAATTCAAAAGCATTGTTGATTTTGCAGAGATGTGGGATTTCATTGATACTCCTATTAAGAAATATTCGTCAGGAATGTATGTCCGACTTGGATTTGCAACAGCAATACACACAGAACCAGACATTCTTTTGGTTGATGAAATCCTCGCAGTTGGAGATGAAAATTTTAGGGTAAAATGTTATAATAAAATACGGGAATTAATGGACAAAGGTGTATGCATAATCTTAGTTACGCACCAAATGTATCTTGTCAGGAGATATTGTGACCGAGTAGTCTATTTGAAAAAAGGCCAAATAGAATTTCAAGGCGACAAAGATAAAGCAGTGGAGATGTATTTGAAAGAAAATTTTGAAGTTGAAAAACTCAAGCAAGTTAACACGGGAGTCGAAATCCTAAGCAAGCGCATTTTTGACAAAACTGGGAAAGAGAGAGCCTCATTTAAAACAGGAGAGGATATTTTCATAGACGTTGAACTGAATTTCCCCAAAAAATTAAAAGGCAACATGATCCGATTTTGGTTAACTCGGCCAGGAGGTTACGGGGATATCCCCTCAATTTTCGTGTCTGAGCCAGTAAGTTCTTTGCTAGGTAAAAAGAAAATAAAATTTAAAATTAAAAAGAATCCACTTTGCAGCGGAAATTTTGTTTTGGGGCTGGCAATTTTAGACAAAAATTCCAAATTTGCTTTAATGAAAGGAGATTTATTAGTTTTTGAGATTATTGGAGGAGACCCTGAAGCGATTGTAGAAATGCCATTTGAATTAGAAGTTATTACCAAACCTTAAAATCATTCAACTTAACATTTCCGTCAAGAATAACTTTGCCTTCAATATTCTTTTTCTCTGCCAAAAGCTGCCCATTCACATAAAGCCCTTTGCCTGAAACATATTCTATAAAAATCGTGCCTTTGTCTTTATAATCCAAACTCAGGTTTCCATAATGCAGCTTTCCACTATCAAACACAAATGTTTCGCTTCCTATGCTCATTTTGAATTTGCCTGACGCATCATAAGACAATGAATTCTGGCTGAAAGGCTTTGCACATTCAACTTTTCCTGAAACATTCAGCTGTCCTTTCTCCACTTTCGCATCGCCCTTAAAGTAAGCTGCGTCTGCCTCATGTTCAAATGTTAATCTTAACTCAGGCATCAAGTCTGTCAGAG
>Ga0315275_10000463_pt1 | contig 33529 bp, 40 predicted proteins | sample YL17G03_0_MG_FD_205557 | JGI IMG/M metagenome (GOLD analysis project Ga0315275, IMG submission 205557) | Sediment microbial communities from Yellowstone Lake, YNP, Wyoming, USA - YL17G03_0 | ecosystem: Environmental > Aquatic > Freshwater > Lake > Sediment | place: USA: Wyoming | collected...
CTAATAGATAAAGGATATAAAAAACTTAATAGAATAATATTTAATAATTTTTGGATAAAAGATTTATGAAAGTAACCTTTATAACACCGTTGACAAGACCATATAATATAAAACTAATGCACAATTCTATTATGGCAAGTGTAACTAAAGATGTTGAATGGGATTGGATTATAGTTGAAGATGGAGATTCACTACTTGAGGCTGGAGATTGTCTTTGTACAAAATACATATCATACCCAAGTGATGACAAAGGTTTATCAGGGAATCCACAAAGAAATGTAGCACTAGACCATGTAGACTGTGATAGATATGTTTACTTTTTAGACGATGATAATATTGTGCACTCAAATTTGTTTATTCGTGCTACTAAGATATTACAAAACTCTAATAAAGCGTTAATCTTTTCCCAAGTACATAAAATCGGAATACCAAGATTAATACCTCAACCAGATAGAATAGTTCCATGTCATATTGATACTGCTCAATTTCTAATTCCAAGAGATTTAATAGGAGATTTAAAATGGGAAAATTTCAATTACTGCGCCGATGGTGCTTTTTTTAGTACTCTATATAATCAACATAAAGATAGATTTATAATAACTAAAGAAATGCTTTGTTACTACAATTATCTTAGACAATGATACTAAGTCTTTGGGGTTCCCTTGGCGACCATATAATTATGACAGGTATACCAGAGGCTTATTTTCATATCTTTGGTGAAAAAACTAAAATAAGAAATAAACTTAGTGAATTATTTTGGAATAATAATCCATATGTAACAGAAGAAAATATAGGGAAAGATTGTTATTTCAATGCTAATACTGTAGATACTTACAAATTTTATTATCCACAAAGAGTATTTTATGATATTACAGGACTATGGATAGATAGAGAAGATGTCCAACCTAATTTATATATACCTAGAAAAACTGTTCCTAAACTTGTAATAATGAATGACCAAGCAGGATGGCCTTCTAGAAGAGGTTATAGATATCTTACTAACTTATCCAGACGATTAATGGAGAGTGGATATACAGTAGTATATTTAAGAAATAATGGATTTAAAGATTGTACAAATAAAATATCAGCAGGACAAATATGGAGTTCTCATTACATATTAGAAGATTTACCAATGCCACAGTTGCTAGATAAGATGTCCGAAGCAGCTCTTTACATTGGGTATGATAGTGGTCTATCGGCATTGGCAGGAGCATTAAAGATACCATACATAACTTTTTATGGTAGTATACCAGCAATAAATACAACACATTTTACCTGTATCTATGCCATAGATGAATGTGACCACTGTTGTACAGACCAATGCAATAAAAATTGTTTAACCTTGTATGAGGATAAGACAGACGAAATAATGGAAAGGATTAAAGCACATGGAATTTAATTTATGTATACCAACACTAAATAGATATGATTTATTAATAAAATGCTTGGAATCAGCAGAAGCTGGAACACTAAAACCAACAGCTTATTATATAATTGATAATGGAATGGATTTAGATTTGAATACAGTACCCAAAGAATTTGGATATAAAGTTTTTGTAGCAAAAGTAAAATATAATTTAGGAGTAGCTAGAAGTTGGAACTGGTTCATTGATAATGTAAAAGACCATATCATTTTTTGTAATGATGATATAGAATTTTATGAAGATTCTCTTGAAAAACTTATGAGTGGTTATGACGAAAATTTTGCGGTTTATCCTGCAATTGGTTCAACATCCTTCTCTCTAATACAGTTTCCTAGAAAGATACTTGAAGATGTAGGACATTTTGATGAGGGCATATCCCCCTTTTATGCCTACTTTGAAGATAATGATTATCATTATAGAATGAAATTAAAAGGATATGATATAAAATCAGTAGATGGTTGTAAAGTAAAACATGTTGGAAGTGCTACTTTGAAAAATTTTACTATGCTTGAACAAAAGATGCACCATGGTAAATTTGATGCAGCAAAATATAGATATTTTTTGAAATGGGGTGGAATTCCAGGCAAGGAAAAATTTACAGAACCGTTTGATGGGAAAGAAAATGGCATTACAAGAGAAAATAACTCCTGAAGAGTGGCATCTATACGAAATTTTAAAACATCCAGTTCTGTTTGGTGAGTTCTATAGAAATCTGGATACACCAGCGTATTCAACTAAAAAATTTGAGTATTCTGGTTATCAGAAAGAATATTTATGTGACTTTAGCCACTATGTATCTCTCTGTTGTGGTAGAGCAGTAGGTAAAACTGTAACTCTAACAGATTATATCTTATGGATACTTGTAAATAATTTCTTTCCAAATGAATATATCCTATATACAGTTCCAAACAAGGTTCACTTAGAACCTGTATTTACAAATCTAATAAAATATTTAAGAAGCAATACACTTCTAAAAAATTTTATAGAGCCAAAACGAGGAATTAATTCGTCTAGTTATTCAATTACATTGTTGAATAATGCACAATTGTTATGTAGAATTGCTGGACAATCGGGTACAGGTGCAAATGTAATTGGTACTCACACACCAATAATTATCTTGGATGAATCTGGATACTATCCTTGGGGAACTTGGTTAGAATTACAACCTGTTCTAAATACATGGGCAGATGGATTCAAATTATGGGTATCAGGTGTTCCTACAGGACTAAGAGAGAATTGTGTTATCTATTTAGCTGATGAGATTATGGAAGAATATTCTCATCATAGAACATCTGCTCATGAAAATCCAAGATATACAGAAGAAGATGAAGCGAAGAATATAAAACAATATGGAGGGCCTGATAGTGAAGACTATATTCACATTGTTTTGGGGAGACATGGTTCTCCAACCTTCGCAGTATTTGATAGAAGATTAATGAATATAGCTGAATATGCTACTTATAAACTTAGTATGTCTGGTATAGACCATACTTATACAGAAATTATAAATCGTATGGCACTCATCCCACCCCTTCCTCCACATGATTTAGCAGTAATGGGGATTGACTTAGGATATACGGAACCCACTTCAATCATGATACTTTATGAGAAAAATGGTATAATGAAAGAACATGCTAGAATTAATTTTTATAAAGTTGCATATCCAGTTCAAGAAAAAATAATTGACTATCTAGATACTAAATTTGGAAGACCAGAAGTTATCGGTGTAGATGTTGGTAATGAAAAAGGATTAGTACAACATCTATTGGAAGATGATAACTATGTTCATAAAAATTATGCTAAAAGATTATTTCCAGTTTCCTTTGGTGCTTGGATAAGTCTAGGCGAAAACTCAGAAGGAGAGGAAATAAAAGTAAAAGTCAAACCTCATAGTGTATCATTACTTCAAGAGTATACTAATACACATAAAATTATATATTCCTCAACAGATTTTGAATTGATAACAGAACTTGAGAGAATGACATATACTAAAACACCTACAGGAGAAGTTGTATATAAAACTCTTACTCCCAAAGGTGGTAAACGAGGGGAAGACCATAATACAGCAGCTATGTTATGTGCTATGATGGCATACTATATGTTAGTTATAGGATTGCTATTTTCTAAAGAACAGAAACGATTAGCTAAAAGTAGATGGGTAGTTTAAAATAACATGGAGAATACTATGGACAATAATAAAAGTAATAGACTAGCAAAGACAGCATTAGCAACATTTTTTATGCCACAGTCTAGTTACCCAAGTGATGTAGGTGTATGGGGTTCCAATCAAGTAGATAAACTTTCCTTTGAAGACCATAGCACCTTTGTTAAGATTGTAAAGGATTGTAGATTTTTCTTTAGACATGAACCTATTGCTACTACTGTGGTAACAAAGATGGTTAGTCTAGCTATTAATGATATTATTGTTCCAGAAAATAGTATCCCCAAAACTGATTACCAGATATATGAATCTCTAAAGAAAGACATTGTACGATTTTTAAGAAAGGCTGCTTTGGAGTTCTTGACTACTGGATTAGTAGTTCCAGAAATAACCTTAACAAATTTAAATAGAAAACAATTGAGAGAAAAGGGAATTCAAAGACTAGATAATTTGCTTTATCCTACCAGTATGTGGTTAAGAAATGCACAAGATATAGTAATAAAAAGACCTTTTATTACTGATGAAGAATCTTACTTCTTGATAGTTCCTGATGAAGTAATAAACTTTTTGAAAACGGGCGGTACATACGATGATGGTTCTAAAGATATTGCATTATATCAAGAAATTGTAAAATTGTACCCAGAATTTGTAGCTAAAATAACACAAGGGGAAACAAAAATACTACTTGATAATCCTCTTATTGTAAAATCAACTATGTTAGCTGATTCTGAATATCCAATCCCTTATTTATACCCAGGATTGGAATCTTATAAACATAAGAGAAATCTTAGAAGAATGGACTATTCAATTGCATCTAGAGTTATTAGTGCTATCTTACATGTAAAAGCTGGAAGTGATGAATTTCCTTTAACTGAAGACCAACAAGATGTTCTAGATGATTTGGAAGATAAGTTTCATTGGAGAGAAGGAATTAGTCCCAGTGATGTAGAAAGAGTATTCACATTATTTACTAATCATACTATAGAATTGAAATGGGTATTTCCTGATGTAGAAGCATTATTGAATGATAAGAAATATGATGCAGTTAATAAAGATATAATCTTAGCATTAGGATTTCCTAGAATTCTAATCACTGGTGAAACAGAACGGTCATTTACTTCTGACCCAGAGATAGCTACACTATCTCCAGAGAGTACAATGAATGTAATGAGAGATGAACTTTTCCCTATTATATATAAAGTATTCTATGAAGTAAAAGAAAAAAATAATCTTAAAGGAGAACTACCTGAAGTAAAATTCAAACCTATAAACTTATTAGGATTGAGATTATTCTATGAAGGTGTATCTAAATTATATGATACTGGTAACTTATCTAGAAAATCATTTGCTGAATCTTATGGATTTGACTTATCAGAAGAACTAAATCATAAGGTAGAAGAAAAAGAAATGATGAAAGAGTTGGGACTAGATTTACCAACAGCAGGAGAACCACCTCCAGTAGTACCAGGAGCACCTGGAAAACCAACTACAAAACCAGCAGCACCCAAACCTGCACCTAAACCAAAGCCAAAAGCAGGTGCACCGCCTGGAAATGACAATGGTAAGCAATAATGAATACAAAAGAATATTACCAGAAATATTATCTTGAACATAAAGAACATATGTTGGAGTTGGCTAAACGCTCAAGAAATAATAGATTAAAGTCTGATTATAAAAGAACTAATGAAAAGGCTAGAGAGTACAATAAAAAATATAGAACAGAGCATAGAGAATGGTTCTTAGACCAGCAAAGAAAAGATAGGCTAAAATATACTTTTGGTATTACCATTCAACAATATAATGAAATGTTTGAAAAACAAAATGGTTGTTGTGCTATTTGTGGAAAACACCAGAATGAATTTAAAAAAGCATTATATATAGACCATAACCATACTACAAATGAAATAAGAGGACTGTTGTGTTATAGTTGTAACTCTATGTTAGGATTTGCAAAAGATAATATAGAGATTTTAACTAATGCAATAGCTTATTTGGAGGTAAAAGAATGAAAAATATAACCAAAACCGTCACGTTTGACGCGTTTAATGTACAATTGTTAATAGATAAGTTAGAAATAGATGAGATGGCGGCTTCGGCTTCAATCTCTCTAAACCCTAACGTTGCTTGGATGAAGTTTTTGTTGACAGATGACCAACATAATGCTAATAAACAGAGAATTCCTAGAGAAGAATTTGCTAATGTTTTAAGAACAGGCTTATTCATGCCCCTAAAAATGGCATACGGAGAAGTATCTGAAGGACATGATGATACATTTCCATTAGGTGTTATGACACATTTGAAAACAGAAGGCAATTCAATCCAAGCATTAGCGGCTCTATGGGATAGAGAAAGACATGAAGATGTAGAATTCTTGAGAAACAGATACTCCGAGGGAAAAGGTATTGATATTTCTTGGGAATTAACTTATACAGACGAAGATGTTGAAGAAGAAGGTGTAGCATTGAAAAATGTCTCCATGAACGCAGCAACCATAGTAGGTATGCCTGCGTACCAAGGAAGAACAACTGCACTAGCATTATCTTCAGTCGAAAAAGAAGGAGATTCAATGGATACGATTGAAAAAACCGAACATGAAAGACTTTTGAATGAACAAAAAGGACAGTTTGAGGCTCAAATTGCAGAACTTCAAGCTAGTTTGACTACTGTTCAAACAGAGTTAGATGCGTTAAAACCTCAATATGAGGAATTAGCAAATTACAAACAAACTATTGAAGAGGCAGAAGCAAAGAAAACCAAGCTGGCTTCAATTAAAGATAAATTTAAAGATGCAGGTCTTGATATTACTGATGAATACTTTACTGAAAAGGAAGAGGCACTTGCTGGAATGACGGATGAACAACTTGAGTTCTTTATTCAAGAACTTGTAGCTGCTTTTAAACCCGCCGAAGAAGGCCAAGCGTCAATTTCTATTACTTCAAAAGGTGTTCCCGCAATTCGTGGTAAAGAGACTACAACTATCACCTCAAAAGATATGGTCGAATATCTTAGAAATAAAAACTAAGGAGTATAGTAACTATGGAAATCAATAAATATACAGATATTATCGGTGTTGTAGTGTGTGGCGACATCGTTGAAGGCAGAATGGTTCAATTAACCAGCCAAAGTTCTAGTCATCTTTGGGGGAGCAGAGAAGATTTAATGGGAGTAAGACTTCCAAGAACTGATGCAGAAGCCTTAAAAGCTAAGTACATTGTTACTTGGCCTGTAAATAACTCTCAAGTAGATGATAACATTAAAATGTTAGTACCATTCCCACACTATGATTGGTCACTAAGACGAGGTGCTTTTGAGCAAGTAGGAAATGTTCCATTCACCTCTACAATTTACATGACTTACCCTGGAAATCAAAACGGGGTAACAATCCCTTCGGGTTACTTAGCATTAGCCTTTGATAGAGGCGTTTTCACTGTACCTTCAGGTGGGTTTGTATTCTCAGCCGATATTATGGCTGCAGGTGCACCACTAGAAGTATTAAATATCAATGATGACACAACTAATGCTGGTAAATTAGCTTACGCAAGCGGTGGTGCTATCGCTATAGTTGAGCGGTTCAATTCTGATGACGGTTCCTTAACCTTCAGAACACTATAAACATAAAGGAGAGTACTTATTATGGCTGATGAAAAACAAATTCAAGAAGCAATTGCTTCTATGGTGAAAGACAGAAACCAAAGAGAGGCATTGTCACAAATTATCGTGGAATACGTTCAGCCTAATCATTTAACAGGAGATTTTGTTGGAAATCTTTTGACTACGAGAGCCTTAAAACCAGGCGACAGCCTTGTAAAGAAAGTTAGAAAAGGCATCAGAGTTAGAACCTTGGTTCCTGGTGCAGTTCACCTAGCTGGTGAAATTACACAATCAGAAAGAATCAATTTCGTGTTAGATGGTGCTGACGTAAAAGTTACTTATAATGAATGGGAAATGGAAAGTGGCGAAATTGGCACTCTCCAAGAAATTAAATCAGAAATGGCTGCAAAGCTAAAAGATTTTTATTACAATAAAATTTTCTCTGCTTTGGGGACTATCTGGTCTGGTGCAAATACCCCTGACAACTATGTATCTGTAGGTCATGCTATTGATGCAACTGCTCTAGAAGCAGCTATCAATAGAATTAACCAAACAACTACAGGTGCAAAGGCCATCGTTGGTCTTCGTTCAGTAGTTACCCCTATTTCCAAGTTCGCTGCATTTTGGGATGATGGTGGTGGTACAAACGTTGGGATATCACAAGATAAAATCAACGAAGTTTTGAATACTGGTAAAATTGGTAGATACTACGGTGTTCCTATCGTAGCAATTGACCAAGTTTATGACAGCCCTGATACATACAAACCACTTTATCCAAGCAACTTTATTTTAGTTGTTGGTGAAGGTGTGGGTGAATTTATTACCTACGGTGATGTAAAATCAAAACAATGGTCAGATATGAATCCTACTCCTCCACAATGGATGATTGAAATTTATCAACAATTCGGAATGATTATTGATAATGCTCAAGGGATTTATATGTTGGATGATGTAACTGTATAATAAATAGAATATGGGGGAGAGTAAACCTCTCCCCCTTACCATATGGCTAATACTACTCTCAAATATCAAAAAAGAATAATTCGTAATAGAAAGATTGTTGCAGATTATAAGAGTACACATCCATGTACAATATGTGGAGAAACTAGATTGCCATGTTTAGATTTTCATCATCCCAATGATGATAAATCTAGAACTGTATGTTGGCTTACTGAAAAAGGTAGAAGTAAAAAACAATTACTTGAAGAAATGGCTAAATGTATTATAGTTTGTGCAAATTGCCACCGTATAATACATTGGGATGAACAACATTAAAACTTAAAATTAAAAAGGAGTAATAATATGTCTGATTATAATGTATTTTCAGCTATGCAGGCAGGGGCAGAACCTCTTGCAAGATATAGAAAAACTATTGTAGGAAAGGTGCACGTAGTCGCGCTCAACCCCTTTTCGGAACAACCAGAAGGGGTTCTTCTTGAAGGTGACGGAATAGGTTCTTACATAGAACTTTGGGATGCAAAACAACAAGTGTTTTTTGAAAGAATGAACAAAAGTCATCTAGATGCTGGCAGGATTGTAAAGATGGAAAAATTACCAGAACCACCACCTCCTTCTCCTAACCAGTTAACAGATGATGAAATTGATAAACTTCTAGAAGGAAGATTCCCAACCTTAAAAGCTAAGGCAGATAAATTTACTGATACTGCTCCAGCTCTTAGAATTCTAAACAGAGCTAGAGAACTGGAGAAATCAGAAAAGATTATCAAGTATCTAGAAGAAAAGATTGCCCAACTAGAGTTAGAAAAATACGAGCAATAATGGCTACAGATTTAAACTACCTTATACCAAGATTAAGATTAAAGTTAGGAGATTTAACTCCTCCCTACAAGTATATGGATGAGTGGTTACATCTATCTTTGGTAGCATCTATTGATGCATTACAACGTTGGTGGAATGACAAGTACCAAGTAGATATAAACAATAGAGTTTCTCCATCCATTCAAAGAAGAGATATACAACCTATTGTCTTAATGGCATGTATTATTCTAAAGAGTGGAAGCCTAGAAAATTTTTCATGGAATGTAGGTTCTTGGAGAGATGCTGAAATTTCTTTTTCCAATATTGAGGGGAGTAGAGGTAAACAAGATTCATTAAAACAAGATTGGGATGAGTTAAATAGAATATTAACTTCACCAAATAAAAAATTAGTAGGCTCAGTTAAAGGACATTTGCCTGGATATACAGGAAATCAAATTGAAATGGGGCAAGGTGACGAGTATAAAACATTTATAGATACTGATAACGAGTAAGAAGGAAGGGTTTTATGAATAAAATAAAAGGATTATTTATCGCTGATGCGGTTGCCGCAACAGGTTTTGCTAGAGTTGCACACTCTATTATTGATAATTTACCAGAGCAATATGAAATTCACCAGTTAGGGATAAATTATTTTGGAGACCCACACGAATACAAGCATAAGATTTATCCCGCAAATATAGGTGGAGATGTTTATGGAATAGGGCGAGTCATTCCCCTGATATATACTATCAAACCAGATTTTATATTTATCATAAATGACCCGTGGGCAATCTCAATGTACTTGCAAGAAATAAAGAAAGCCAAATTCAAGGTAATTCCACCTATTATAACATATTTTCCAGTGGATGCTATGGAGCATAGCCCAAGTTTCTATGAACACTTTGATTTAGTTAATGAAGTCTGTGTTTACACACAATTTGCAAAAGATGTAGTTTTAGCTACAGGTTCTCCTAATATAGTAGAGGAAAAAATTCATATCATTCCTCATGGAATTTCTACAAAGACGTTTTACCCAATAAATTCTACTTTCGCAAAACAAACGTTATATCCAAAAGATAAAACAGAGGAGTTTCTTAATTCTTTTGTGGTCTTTAATGGAAACAGAAATCAGCCTAGAAAAAGAATGGATTTAACGATGTGGGCTTTTAGAGAATTCCAAAGGAACAAACCAGATGTAAAGTTATATATGCACATGGGGATAATAGACATGGGAATTAATATACCTGAGCTGGCTGTACGATATGGATTTGATAGTAAACTGGTTTTATCTACACAGGAGAATAGAATTCCAAGTGTAACAGACGAAAAACTTAATATTATCTATAATGCCGCTGATGTAGGCATAAATACATCACTAGGAGAGGGTTGGGGGTTGGTTAACTGGGAACATGCTGCTACTGGTAAGCCACAAATTGTACCTAATCATTCTGCTCTCAAAGAAATTTGGGAAGGAAGTGCTAAATTAATTCCTACAATTATGTTACAGATGATTGATAGAGTTAATACAGTGGGACAGGTAATAGATATAAGAGCATTGATAAGTACATTAGAATGGGCATACTATGATTGGAAATATAATGATGGTGTAGAACTAAAGGAATTAGGGCAAAAAGGTTATAATCTTACACAAGAAGAAAGATTTACTTGGCAATCTATAGATAAAGACTTTGATAAAATAATTAAGAAAATGTTAAAGGAAAAATAATGACTATTTTTTGGCCTAGTAATACTGCATATATTACTGATGAAATTAGAAATGCAATTGGAAGAGATATAACTATTTTAGTTACAGTATCTGGAATTGCATGTGCAGCGTGCAGTTTAAATCCAGTTTCAAATTTATCTACCAATCCATTCTGCCCTGTATGTGGTGGAACATATTGGACAAGTACGACATCAGATTATGTTGTAAATGCTCATGTAACTATAGGTGAAATTGATTTGCCTTGGAGAATAGCTGGTGGGTATATTGAAAGAGGAGAAGCAGTTGTACAAATAAAATACACCCCTGACAATTTATATGCAGTTGAACATGCAGCACATTATATTGTGGATGGGAAAACTTATTTACAGGATGATATCTCTTATAGAGGTGTTCCTGATATAAATAGAATGGTGATTACCCTCAAAGAACAAGAGGGATAAAGAGAGGAAGGTTAACATGGCAGGAGAAATTATTATACAGGGCTTAGACATGGTTGATGCCCTTAACGTGATTGAAAATAAAAAAGATAAGTTTGTTGCGATTATGTTAAGTGATGTAGAACTTCAGTTTCCTAAAGGAAGCAAGGAATTCAAATACATCCGAAAGGTAATACTAGATGGAATGAATGATTATACTCGTTCTTATCTAAGAATTCTTTTTGGTGATATAGAAGGTCTTGTGATGAAATAAAATGACAGATTTTGGTTCTAAAGATATAGGAAGATTGTCACGTAAAGCTAAAGAAGGTAGACAAGAATATGCACATATTCTGAAATATGAGAAAAGAGTAGAAGAAAGAACACAAACTGAGTACAACGAGATAAATGCTAAACGTGAAATAATAGAAGAGAATCGTGAATACTATCGAGATATATTTTTAGAAAACACAAGAGTAGCTATAGAAAAAACTAAAGAATATAATAGATTAGAAAAATTCTCTGATAATCTAGAAAATGCAATTTCATATAATATAATGGATTTACTAACTGCTATAATAACGAGAGGCCCATATGGAGTTTATGATGTAATGGAAAGGGTGGCTGGAAGTTTAGCTGAATTTTGGGATGGTGTGGAAAATGCAAGAGAAGAAATGGAGTTAGGTAAGGGTAGTCCAGAACAGAGAGCAAGATACTGGAAAAATAAGGTTTGGCCTAGTGAAGAGATGTATGAAGATACAATTGCTTATAGATTTCAAGCATGGCAAGATTATGCACCTTATTGGTACTGGATTGAACATGGAAATTATTTCCATATAAGAGCATTTCCTAATTTTGCACAAACAAATTTTTTATCTAAATCTGCCTATGCAATAGAAGAAGATATAAATATAAAGGTATATGAGCGCAAGCAAGAAGAAGAAGGAGAAGTAACTCCAGAGGAAGAAGAAGTTCAAGATTTCTATGATACACAAGAAAAGAACTTATTTGATGAAGCGCAGGCAAGGTTTTTAGCAAATCCAGAATCATTTAAACCTGGAGATGTATTCAACCGCTATAAAAGTCTGGAAGATGAATGTTACTATAAGATTGTTCTTACTCAGACTAAATTAATTGGTAGAAGAAAAATAAGGTCGAGGATAAAATGAACTTAGACATAAAACAGAATTTAAGTGTATACTATTATGTAAGGGAAGTTTTATCTGGCTACCCTACCATACATGTAACAGATGACTATCCCAATACTGAACTGGTACTTCCCTCGGTATCAGTTGTAAATAATGATATATATACGGAACCGCTAGAACTAGGTAATAGACATGGGCTTAGAAATAGAGTATGGAATATAGAAGTTTTTGGAGCTAATAAAAACCAAAGAGATGAGATAACATACATCTTAATGGATAGTGTAGAAAATTATATTCCAGTTTATGACTATGACCAAGGTTTTCCTCCTAGTGGAGTCCCCATGATTGGGGTACTCGAATTGAAACCAGGTACGTTAGTAGCTACCCCCAATAGAGTTTTTCCAGAACTAGTAGAAAGGCTTTATTGGAGAACAAGCATAAAATTTTTAACAGAATACGAGAGTATTATTTAGGAGGTCTTTATAATGGCTAGAAGAATAGCAATTCCATCAAAGGCTGTAGAGCTAAAAGTTGTAGGCCCAAAGGATGCGTTAGTATTCCCTAGAGTACAAAGATTAACTGTAACCTCAGATAGACCATCAACAGATATTGATGAACTTGGTAACAGATTACATGCTGGAACTGTCGAAGACATTCCTGCAATCACTGTTACCTTCCAAGCTATGGATGTAGGAATCAAATTGTTCTCAGTTCTAACTGGAACAACAGCATCTTCTTATCCAGCAAGTGGAGTCAGTATTACCGAGTTGAAGGATGTAGACGTTATTGTTAACATCAAGAGCGACACAGTTGAAGACTATGTAAAAATGGCACACGCTAGACGTTGTGTAGTTAGAGATTTTACATTTACCTATACGGTAGATGGAGAATCAACCGAAGAGTATACATTGATTGGTACTAAGAAAAGATGGTTCAAGAATGATGTTGTAGCCCAAAAGTTTGATACTGGGACTACTTCATTCACACTAACCTATACACCAGTTACTCTTAAGAGTGGTGATAAAGCATTATCAGTAATTCTTGATGGTGTTTACCTAACAGAAGTTGCAGCTACACCTGGTACAGGAGAGTACTCAATTTCTACAACCACACTTACTACTGGGGATACCAGAACAAGTCAATGTATCGCAATTTACCAAGCTGTCATGGCTGGTAATGCTTGGGTAGACTCAACAGACAGTACAATGCCAGCCGCTATCAGAGGTATGGATGTTCCTGTAGTAATTGGTGCTGGTGGAATCGAAAGAGTTCAATCAGTAACAATGAATGGTACGTTCAACCCTGAAGCAGTAAAAGAAATGGGAAATCGTGAGTTGGTTGGTTATCAAATGCAAATTCCAGCAGTTACTGGAACAATTACTGTATTAGATACTGATACAGAACTAATTGCTCTGTTGACAACTGGACAAATTAATCCTTCTGGTGTAACCGAGTTTGGTGTATCAGAATTTACAGCTAGTGGTATTTCATTGGTTGTTAAATTACAAAATCCAGCAGACAAAACTTTACCATATGAGATTTTGAAGACTTTATACATGCCTTCAATCTCAGTAACCAATGAAGGATTTACTTCAAATGTAAACCAAAACGCTCAACAAACGTTTGACTTCAAATCTACTACTGGGCAAATCATAATTTACCAAGGCTCAGGCATATTTTAATAACTAACAAATAAATTTATAGTAAAAGGTTAAAAAGGGACTATAATAGAGTAACATCTAGTATAGTTCCTTTTCTTTTTATAGGAGTGGAAAAATGAAAGAACAAATTAGAGAAGTTGATAAGAATGATGTTGATATTTCAGAACTTTTTAAATGGAATAAGGAAGTAGAAATCGAAGATGCTTATTCTAATTTCAAGGTAAAATTTTATATGAGATTATTGGGAGATGCAGATTTGGGTAGAGCTAGAGCATATGCCTATAGAAATTCTTCTGAACTCAGAAAAAATTTAAAAGAACAAGGTAGTGATGAAAGAACATCTCTTTTGGCAGAACCTGGAGATTTTGTTGAAACAGACGTAATTATGAAATCTATAGAAATTCTTAGAATTACAGATATGTACCAATCTGCTATGAAGAATATAAATATTCCAGAACCAAAAGAACCTGCTGGTGATGAACTAGAAAAATGGGAAGATTATCAAGAAAAAGTTGATAATTATGCTACTGAATTTAAAGCTGGTGTAGATAAAGAAGTTGAAAGACTTAAAAAAATAGATTCAGATTATTTAGCAGGAAAGAACAGAGAAGAGTTATATAAAATTTATGAAAATGAAGTTATAAATAAACTATGTCAAGAAGAAATGAATAATAAATTTTATGACATGTCTATTTTCTTAGCTACATTTAAAGATGATAAATTTAAAACTCCTGCATTTAAGAACTTTGATACTTATGATAATATCAGACCTGCCCTAAAGGAAAGACTAAAAGAAGAGTATCAAAAGTTAGAAATGGGAATAGAAATACTAAAAAAATTGCCAGAAGCAACGGAATAACTGCTATATGGTCTGTAATTAAGACCAGCGGGCTACCGCTGCACGAAAATCTGCCGCCCGCAGACGAATTACCTTGGACAATTTCTTATGTAATAAGAAAGAGAGCACAAATAGACTCTTTCAATGAATTGCCACAAGAAAAACGACCTCCAGAGAATATGATTTGGTATGGAACCTCTAGAGACATTGATGATTGGTTTAAAAAAGTATTGAAAACAGATAAAAGACCAGACGAAATCCTATTAGACATAAGTGATGAAGAGATAGAATAAAATATGGCATCCTCAGACGTTATAGCAAGAACAGAAGAACTAATAAAAGTTTTAGATAGTCTAACAACTACATCAAATATTACTGCAGAAAGTGTAGCAACTCTTGAAAATGTAGTAACTAGACTAAGTAAACTATCCGCAGACGCTTCAATAAAAAGTATAGTTACATTATTGAATCAATTTAATGCTGGATTAGTAGCACTAGAAGGTCATGCTGATAAGATAGCTAGAGTAACAGAATCATTTCAAGGCTTAGCTACTGCTGTTAAACAACAGTCTATACCATATGCAGCTTCTTCTGCATATGGAAAAGCTGGAGCTGCTACTAATAAAACAAATGCTGCTATAGCATCAGGGGATATATACGAGGCTAGAAAACAAGAACAACTAGCAGTATCATATAAAACTATTGCTTCTAATATAAGAAAAGAAGTTGCTGGTACTGTACCAATTCTTCAAGAAACTTTTGATTTAGCCAGTGAAGCACAATTCTTACAACAATCTATAATGCAGAGATTAGCTCCTATAAATGTTCCTTTGCTTCCTGCTCTCACCCCATCTACAATAACTGCTCAAGAACTAGCGGCAGATGCTCAAAGAAAAGCTGCATTTCAAGCACAAGAAACAATCAGACAAAGGATGCAGAGACTTACTGCACCAGTTGTAGAAACACCTGCTCAAAAGATGCAAAAACTTACGGCTGGTGTATCCGCAGTTTCCACACCACCACCACAAGCTCCAGGTACTATAGTAACAGGAGTAACAGGCCCACCAACACCTTATACATCAATGGTTCAAGGGGGCGTTGCACCAGCACAAGCATTACAAGCGGCACAAGCCGCAGCAACTCCTATTGCACAAGTAGTTCAACAATCAGTACAACAAGGTGCTCAAGCTGGTCTTGCTGCTGGTCTTCAAGCTAGTGCAGTAGCGGGAGCACAGCCGATACAAACTGGAGTACAGACAGCGGTACAGGCTGGTACACAGGCGGGGGTACAAGCAGGTGCTCAACAAGGTGCTCCAGTAGTACAACAAACTGTACAACAAGCTACACAAGCAGGTGCACAGGCTGGCACAGCAGCGGGAACAGCCGCAGGTGCTGGACAAGGATTAACTCCAGGAAGTTTAGTTCCACCACAACCAGTAACACCAACAGCGATAGTGCAAGCAGCTATGCAACCAGGTGCAAATGCATCTCTAAACCAAACATTATTTCAAAGCATGGGGTTAAGTACTCAAGCCGCAGATAATCTTGAAAATAAATTAAAATCACTGGGATTAACTAATGGTCAATTAACTAGAAGTACTACAGAATTATCAACTGGAATACAAACACTAACTTTTTCAGCACTTGACCCTGTTACACAAGCAACTAAAACATTTACTGCACACCTAGGCCCTATGGGTAATTTATTGGAAGATACTCAAAAGAGATTCAGAGGCTTTGGTAGTGCTATTATGCGTGACGTAGTAGAAGTTCTAAAGTGGACAATTGCTATTACTGCCATCTATACTCCTATTAGAAAACTAGGAGAATTGTTGGAAGAAATGAAGAAAATCCAGTTAGACTTAGTTGATGTTCAAATTGTTCTAGGAGATTCAACTAAACAATTTAATACTGTTTTACAGGCTTCTTCTGATATAGCTACTGCAACTAGTTCAACTTTAGAAGGAGTTATAGAAGGATATGCATTAGCCGCTGCCGCTGCCGCATCTGCTGGTGATGAAACTCAAAGAACTGTAGCTACTGAAAAACTATTAAAAGACTCCATGGTTCTTTCTAAATTAGCCAATATTGACCAAAAACAAGCTCTGGATACTTTGGTAGGAAGTTTAAGTCAGTTAGGGATGGGATTAGGACAAGGAACAGCTTTACTAGATTCTTGGGTAGCTGTTAGTAAAAAAGCTAATGTATCTGTAAAAGACATGGCTACTTCTTTTACTATTGTAGGAAGTGCTGCTCAAGAAGCTGGACTAAATTATAATGAACTAAATGCTTTAATTGGTACTCTTGCTCAGTCTACTAATTTATCTGCAGATGAATTAGGTAATGCTATTAGAGGTATTATCTCTGCTATGCAGACTGATAAAGCACAACAAGCCTTTGCTGAATATGGTATAGCCACTAAATCAGTTAATAGAGATTTTAGAGACTTGATGAATATTCTTAAGGAAGTAAAGACCATGAGTGAATCTGGCTTCCTTGATGAAAAAGCTATGGGAGCATTGATGCAAGCGGGTGGTGCTGGAGCAAGAAGAGGTGCTCAATTATCTGCTATCGTTAAAAACTTAGATAAAGTAATGACATTAGTTATTGTATCTGAAAATGCTAGTGGTGATGCAGCTACAGCTATGGCACTAGAAATGGGGACATTAGATGCTGCCACTACAAGACTAAATAATGCATTTACTTCACTGGCTGTAACTTTAGGTGGAGAAGGGGGAGTATTAGGATTTCTAACTCTAGTAACTAATGCAGTAACAGGATTAGTAAAAGGTGTTAAAGATTTATCAAGTGTATTAAAAGGTGCAGCACCAATTTTAGCTGCATTTATGGTAACTAAAGGAATTTTAGGCACAACTACAGGAGCAGCTCTTGGTACAAAGGGGTTAGGTGCAATATCTAAATATCTTACACCCCCTACCTTTACTGGAGTAACTGCAGCAGGAGAATCTATGGCAGGGATGGGAGCAATTTCTAGAGCACCTATAACCAACGCAATAGTAAAATTTTTACAAGGATTGGGAATAGGTGCAACATTAACTGGTAGACAGATAGCCCCCGCTGGTCAAGCATATGTACCAGGGATGGCAGGAGCTATGACTGTTGGGCAAGTTCCTTTAGTTGGAGAAGCTGGAAAAAATATATGGGGTAAAATAAATAAACCATTCTTCCCAACACCATCTATAAATGGGCAACAACTGGCAGGAACTGGGTTTAATAAAATGTCATTTGGAACATTGTTAGGCCCTCTACTAATTGCCGCATCAAATATTGGACAACCTGGTGGAGGACAAAGAGCTGCTGTTGGAGGTGTTGGTGGTCTTTTAGGAGCATTAACTGGAAGTCCTTTATGGGCAACTGTTGGGTCTGTTATAGCTACAGCCTTTTATGATAAATTCTTAACATTCTCAGACGATTTGGCAACAGGGTGGGTTAGAGCAATAGCAGAAGCTAAAACAGCACCCCCACCTCCAGAAGAAGAAGGGCCTCTAACAAGAACTCAGGCATTAACTGAACAAGCTAGACAATCTTTAGATATTTGGGAAACACTTAAACTAAATATAGTTCAATGGGGAATGAATACATGGTCTAAATTACCTTCTGGAGTAGCTCAAATCTTTGGAGGCCCAAAACCAACTGGAAAACAAGTTAGTGATGAAGAAATATTACTAGGAGCTGCTTTACCAAAATCTTTAGTTGGGTGGACTTTAGATGAAGATTCAAAGAAACGAGTTAATGAGGCTTTTAGTGCCGTTGCACGTAATTTAGCACAATCTCTTGAAGATATAGCACCTGTAACGGATTCTCAACAACAAGAAATAGCTAGATTAGCTGCTACAGCATCTACGGATATTATGAATAAAGCTATAGAAGATATATCTAGAGGAGCTGCTGGAGCTACTGAAGATTATATAAATGCTCAAACTTTGGCACAAAAAATAGGAAGTACCGTAACTAAACTAATGACAGTACAACAATTTCTTCCTACGCCTATTCCTATTGGAACAGAAGGTAAAACAGTTACACCAGTTCCTGAATATAAACCTTTAACAACAGAAGAAGCTACAAAATACGTATCTGAATTAGATATGGCACAACTGAATTTATTAATTTCATCTCTTGGTGGAGTATCAGACGTAATTAGAGTAATAAAAAATACAAATGACCAAATTGCAGACCAATATGGGGTAGCTACTCCAGCTCAAATTGAAGATTTAGCTACTTATGAAGCTATGTTAATGCAATTAGCTCCTGAATTAGCAAGTATAATGGCAGCTACAAGACAGGGAAGCCAGTTTGCAAATATAGAGAAGAATTTAAAACCTATACTTAAACTTCCCGAAATGTCTGTTAAACAATTTGGGCAAATTGAAGATGAAGGAAGACGATTGTGGATGGAATATTTTGCTATGAATGATGTTCCACCAGATGTAGCAAAAGCATGGATAGATGGTGCAACAGAATATATAGTTCAACTTGGTAAAAATCTAACTCCAATCAAAACAACTATTCCTATAGAATGGTTAACAACTCCTATAGAAGAAGCTAATCTTGGGGCTGGTACACAAATCCAACAAATGGATGTAACAGGTGGACAACTTAATCAAGCCTTAGCACAATATCCTGCATTTATGAAACAATTACAAGCACTATTAGCTGCAAAGGGAGCACCAGCATATCAAGAAAACTTACAAGACTATCTTATTTTTACACAGGATTCTGCGGAACTTGCTCACGTTGACATGAATATTTTGAACATGTTAATGAAAGATTTGATAGATGTAGAAAAAGAAAAAGGTTTGCAAGGAATGTATAACCTTCCTGCTGGAGCTACCTTCTATGTACCAGTTACTGCTTATGAATTAGACCAACAAACAAGAGCAGAGGGGGGTGGAGGAAGTATAGATTGGAATTCTATTGCTGAATTATTAGCAGCAGCACTTAGAAGTGTAGTACCTGTTACTAAATTAGAGGAAATTAATCCATTTGAAGGACAAAAACTTAATGAAATACCTCCTGGAGAAGGATTTAAACTTGGAGATAAAGAATATAAAATGTTCGGGCCTCCTGTGCCAACAACTGCTGAAACACAAGTATGGAGTGTTGGAAATCCACTTCCAGTTATGGTTACTAATATGGCAGGAACTCCTCAACCTGGAACTCCTCACGACATCCCTTGGAAAAGTCAAATCCAACCTGTAGAGGGATTTAAAGAAGATGTAACAAAAATACAAGCTACTCCTGTAGAACCTCCTACTTTTGGAGAATGGTTTAAAAATTGGGCAACACAAGATAATGTAAGTACTGATATTAGTGGATTTATTGATACAATTAAATCTTTCTTTGATACCTTCTTTGCTCCTACAAACCAAACAAATCAAAATCAAACACAACTCCCTCCAGTAGTAGAAACTCCTGAAGTTAAATTACCACAAGCCATGATGAATTGGTTTAGTCAACAAGGTCTTTCAGCAACACCACTTTCTGCAACTAATGTAACTCAATTACAGACAGATACAAGACCAGTAAGTACTGCACTTAGTTTATCTGTAGACTCAAGAATTATATTAACAGTAGATGGTAGAACTTTAGCAACAATTATAAAACCTTATATATATGAGGACTTGTTGAGATACAATGCTACAACATCCTCAACTAACAGGAGTGTAATAGCATAATATGACAGCATGGTATTTGAATGGCACAAGAATAACAGTAGTAGATTTAAAAGAAGCAAGAGAAATAATAATTGCTAAATTACAACCTTTAAGTGAGGGTACATATTATCAAACTTTTGGTAATATAAAACCAGTGTTTACTTTAACTGCATTTGTAGTTGGAACAGCAGATAAAACAGCTATTACTAATCTAGCAACATATTCAGATAATGGGCCTTATACTCTCACAGCCAGTGGAACAGAATATTCATATTCTGCTGATTTTTATGTAGAAAAAGTTGATTTTCAGTGGATAACCTCTTATGCTCAGAACTTCAGACCAGATAAATCAAGAACAGATTTGATATTCAAAGCAGCTATAACATTGGATGCAGTATGAGTAGACAACTAGATTGTGATATTACTACTACATCACATATAACATCAGTGACTGTTAGTGAGGCACATAATCAACCATCGTCTAGCATGGTAATAAATGCTGTAGATACTGCATTAGATATGGGAGATGCTGTAACTGCTTATGTAGGCTATGATGACAATAAACCCAAGATGTTTGAAGGATGGGTTAAAAATCTAGAGAAAAAAGTTCCTGATGATTCTTTCATTATTACTTGTAATGATGAAATGGTAAAAGCTACAGATTTTTTTATTGCTTCTAATACTCCTGATAGTTGTTATAAAAGAAGAAATATATCTGCTGAAGATTTAGTAGGGGAATTATTAGAAATGGCTCAGATTACTGATTACACACATGGTACTACTTATTTTACTTTTGGTATCACAAGAGATGTAGAAGTAAATCTAATATCAGCCTATGACATGTCTAAAACAATTGCTGATATTTTAGCCTATTCTATTTGGTGTGATACTGGAGGAACAGCACATTTTGAAGATAGAAGACCTTATGTAATGGATGATGATACTCCTTATAAAACTATTAGTGGTATTGTAAACATTACACATAGAACATCAGAAAGAGATTTAAGAAATAGAGTTGTAGTTTATGGAGCATCAGATGTTTATGCTGTGGCTGAAGCAGAAAGTCCTTATCTACCTACAGGGTTTAGAAAAACAGTTGTTGTAGCATCTCCTTGGATTGATAGTCAACAAATGGCTCAAGATGCCTGTGACTATAACTTAGATAAATTAAATAGACTAACTGAAGAAGTTTCGCTTGAAATAATAGGAGACCCTGATATACATGCTAGACAAGTTATTTCACTATCTGACACATATACAGGAGTTTCTGGAAATTGGTATGTATATACTTGTGAGCATAGATGGGGAGAAGGAGGATATACTACAGGAATGGAGTTAAGAAAATAATATGACAGAAATTACTGTAGGTATAGCATATTCAGATAAAGATGCTGAAGACCCTGCTTTCTGGCCTGGTGGGATGGGAGATGATATTTTAATTGAATATACTAGAGAACATGATATATGTACTGGAGTTGGAACTATAGATTTTATTATTGGTGCAGAAGCATATCCTCCAGAAATTTGGTCTAAAGTTTGGGTATATTCTGATTTAGGTTTCCTTTCAAGATATAATGTTGTATCTGTAGAAAAAAAAGCACCCGATGGTGTGTGGTTAATTTCTTGCCAAGATGATTCTAAAAGAATGATGGATTACTTTATTGATGAACAGTATGAAATAACCTATCCATCAACTTCTGTTTATTGGATGAAAAAATTCTTAGATGAAGCTGGTATTGCATATGTAATTGATAGTGAATATGGGGTCATGATGTCTGAAAATGCATCATTAGGAATGACATCTTGTTATGATGTTATTACACAACTATGTCAAATGAATGGATGGGCATTTCAGTTTACAATGGATGAAGACCCACCAAATTTTTATAGTTCTGTATGTCATATTGGTAAATTCTCTATAACTGAAAATCAATCAGGGGGTGCTCATATTGGTGAACATAGAGTTATAGAATTAGGTTATATTAAAAGTGATAAAATGCTTAGAAATAGAGCAGTTGTATGGGGAGCAGGAGACCCAGATACTGGAGCATGGATATGGGCAGATACGTCTACAACAACTGCGTGGAATAGACCTGATGGAGATTACAGAACGATAGTATATGCAAATGGGTGTATTAAAACTTGGGGAGTAGCTGCAAGTTTAGCTACAACTATACTAAATGAATTTTCTCAAACAATACCAGAAGAAACTATAAAATGTTTTTATAACTATGGAGATGGGTGGAAAACAAATGAGGAAGGAGACCCTATTCCTAAAACTTATAGTGAAATGGTAGCACTAGGTTATTATGTAGGATTAATGTCAAATGTTAATGCATCTAGTCCTAGACATAGTATATATGTGGGAGGAAGGATAACACATCTTACTGAACGTATGGATTCAACTGGACTTACAGCTACTTATGTATTAGATAGAAGATGTCCTAGATTATTTGGTTATGCAGAGTGGAGTGATTATGTTTATATAGGAACAACAGGGGCGGGTGTATGGAGAAAATGGATTACAAGTTCTACATGGACAAATTATTCTACTGGAATTATAGATTTAAATATTAAAGATTTAACTGCTTATAATGGACTATTAGGTGCAGTAAGTGATGGGGGACAATCCTATATTAGACATATTCAAAATGCTGCATGGGCACAATATAGTCCTGCTGGATTTACAAATAATTTTGTAGTTAGTGGGGAAGTATTTGGGAGTGAGTATCTTACATCTGGAATTTTAGCAGAAGCATCATCTCTTGATAGAACATATGGAATAAATGGAGCAATTACCCTAGGCTTTACTATTCCTAATGCAATTGGTATGGAAGAATTTGCTTCAAGTGGTATGGCAAATAGAAGACATGACATATTTCCAGCGTCAGGAAATTTATCTTGGGTAGAGGCTATTGATTTAAGTAGAGTTCCTATTTATTCTCAACAGATTATAGTAATTTCTGGTGAAACTATTATGCATGATTTTGGTATAATAGATTTAGAAACTAATTGGGATAGTAAAAATCTAATCTCAGTTTATGGTGGAACTACAATATCTGGTACTATACATATAAACTATATAACCCCGACACCCTATGATTATGGGGATGTACCTAGAGGTGGGGGAGGCTGGAACTGTTCTTCTCCAAACCTTTTAGTTATATCACCACCCCCATCTTCTGGAATAGTATTAGAACCAACTTCAACTGATTTAGGAGATTTTCCTTGGTCTGGAGGTTATTGGATTATTGAAACAAATGTAGGGTCTTGGGGAGGCACAGTCATAGAGGATAGTGAAGAATTAGAACCTAAGTTATATGGAATGAGATACTATGGTGATGATTATTGGTCATTAGAAACACATCAAATATGTACTGCAAGTGCAATATGGAATCCTGAGTATGAATGGTGGGATTTTGATGGTGATTACGCTAAATATTATTATTTAGATATAACTGGATTTGGTGATAATATTGATACGTTTTTCTTTAATAAATTAAATGATACTACTTTTACAATAACTGGAATAGATTCAGGAAATTTTGAATTTGATACAACAACAGATACATATTTTATAGAAATATCAGGAAATGATGCAACAGTAACTGACCACGTATCTAATAATTTAGGCCCTACATATCATTATTATTATGCGTCAGTGGTAGGTAGGATGACTTATGCTAATTCTAATGGGCGTTATATAGGAATCCTTCAACCATATGCTGATGAAGGAGAAGGTGATGAGACACCAGTTACTATGAAATTTAAAGTAGTGGATGGAAATACTGGAGGACTTGTATCTGAACAAGATATATGTTCAGTAACTGACCATGAAAATCTTCAAGGTTTTGGATATACTAATACCAGCCCACACCATAGTATATTTGGTGTAATAGAGGGGTCTCCTGGGACTGGAATATTGGATAGATGGGAGGGATGGAGAGTTTATGTAATTATATTTAATCATAATACAGGAGGATTTTCTGTTGGTCAAATAGATGGGCCTGATGATTATCCTGAAGGTAGTTGGGATACTGGAATGAATTGGCTTTTTTATTCAGCAGATAATCGCCATTGGAATAATGCTGGTGGGGATGAGTATATAGGATATAGACATAATATTTTAGGCATAGTTAATGAAAATCCAGATTCAGGAGCTGGTTTTGCTAGAATATTCGCAAGATGTATAGTAACTCATACAAATTTGGGAGCGCCTTGGCCTTTTGACCATTGGACTTATGTTTATGGAATTAATGGAACAGTTAGTATGGGAGGAGATATTAGTGTAGAACCTTGGACAGATATTATCCATAATGATGATGATGAAAGAATTACTCAACAGGAATCCGAGGGTTGGATGGAAAACCAACTTAAAACTACTTATGGACAGTGTGTAGGAACTCCTGGAGATATATTACCAACTTTTTCTAGAAATATATCTAATACTCCAATAGGAAGTTATGCATTTAAAGGAGACTATGACACCAACAATTTTGAATTAATATTATCAAATCCAGATGATTTTAGTGAAATATCTGTAACTAAAATACCGTATCCTAATGAATGGGGAATAGGTGACTTTAATATTTTAACTAATGTATGGCCTATGTTAGATGACGTTGAAAATTTACTATATTTAGAACTAGATGATACCCTTACTGTAGGATATGACCTCGGTGGAAATATTAAAAAATTATTCTTTCCTAGAACAGATTGGAATCAGGATACTGCTTATGGGCAACCTATTCAAAATGCTTTATTCAACCCAAATCCAAGTGTATCTCACTATTATTGGTTTTTACCAAGAGTACCTATAGAATATGAACAAGAAATACATCATAACTATATGGTTTTATATCACGACCCCCTTATTACAATTTCGGGAGGAACCTTACCTTCTGGAGTGTCTGTTGGACAATTTGATATAATCTATCATCACAATAAACCAATATATTTAGATACTGCTAAAAATGTACCTACTGTAATTTATACTAAACCTTATTTAGATGATTATCCATCAGAACTTGTGGGAGTAAGTTTTCTAAATGAACTTAATAGTTTTACAGTAATAAGTCCTGGAGGAGGAATGGGAGTTCATGATGTAAGGACATTTGACTTAACAGATGATTTAGGATTATTTCCTGCCAGTGGATTATCAGCCAGTGGATTTTTAGATAGATATGTTGGAGTTGCTGGTGGACATGTGGGAGCAGTAATGTTTAATAGTACCTTTGATAGAGAAGGAGGTATGTTTGTTCCATATGCTGTTATAGCTAGTGGTAACTTTACACACCTAGATTTTACAAATAATGACCCAGACCCTTATATATTTGTAAGTGCATCTGGAATTTCATCTAGTGGAATATTTTTACAAAGAGATAAAGCATCATCAATTTGGCATGATTATTCAGCAACGTTACCTTCAGGAGTACCAATCACAATTATTAGAGCAGATGATAGGATGTAAATATGCCATTTTTTATTAATAGAAACTTTGAAAATCAGTTATTTGAATACTTTGCCAGTATGCAGGCATGGAATAATATTAGACCTATCAATCTAGGTGGAGTATCTAATCCTAGTGGAACTGGAGGGCCTCCTGGAGGATTTATTGGTCAATTACCTCAAAACAGAGTAACCTACGATTATATTGAAGAAGCTACTTGGAATATACCATCCAGTGGTGTATCTTTAGTAAATAACCTTAATCGTATTAGACATAGACTTGATGATTTAGAAACTGGGAGTGGTGGAGGGGGTTCACCATTGGAAGTTCAATGGGAAGGCGATACAATTAGTGCTGCAATTACTGTAATCAATTTTGAAGGTGATGTAGAAGTTGAAGAAACTTCTACTGGACATGTAACCGTATTTATAACTGCTAGTGGAGGAGGTACAGGAGGGGGTGAAACATATTTTAATCCTTTTTATTGGTGTACAATATCTGGAGAAAAAACAACAATATATGATGGAAATTTTGATGATGTAGATTGGACATTAGTAACACAATTTCCAATTCTTAGAGATGGAGATGCAACTCTTTATTTATGGTGTGATACAGCATCAAGAGATTCTAATCAAATGGAAATAGATTATTATATATCATTTATGCCATCTGATAATGGAGATGAATATGGTAATGAATCTGGATGGAGAACAGTTACATTAAGTGGATTACCTAGTTATTCTGATAAGATATATCTAACAGGCCCAACCACAGTGGCAAAATTTGATGGTATCTGGTTTGATTCACATCATCATGTTGGAAATGGAACAAATGATGCCTTTGTTTATGGACTTATAGTAGACATTGAATAACAGAATGGAGTATAATTAATTAGGAGAATAAATATGGAAGAATTAATAAATCCAATACATACACTTATATGGTTTATATCATTTATTGGCATAGTCATTTCAATTACAGCAATATATTTTAATAAAGGTAGATGGGGTTATATATTAGCTCCATTTACTTATTTAGTAAATGTATTTCTTTATAATACAGTATTACATGCAACTATAGTATATAATATAGGAAATGTAACATCCCAGCAATTAGAAATCTGGTCAGCCGTAGTTCGTTTACATGCTATGCTTTTAGCTATATTATATATTATTTTTAGGATATCAGCAAGAGGAAAATAAAATGCAATCCCTAGATATAATTTCAATTTTACGTTTTGTGATACTTTTTGAACTTCTTTCTGGACTGGGGGTATGGATATACTGGGGATGTAGACATAGACATAGAGATAGATATAAGTACTCTGTAGCTCCTATATTATATGTTATTCATGCACTAATATTTATTATATTCACATTACTAAACTGTCTACCACAAGATGTTTATATTATTTGGAGAGATATACTTTTTGTACATGGACTATTAATATTAAATTTAGTCGGAATAATACTTATTCAAATTAAAAAGGTGGAATAATATATGGATATAAATACTCTACTACCCCTTATTCTAGCTATTGTTGCTATTGTACCAGGTGTGTGGGCATTAGTTAATCAAGCAAACAAAGACAGAAACCAATCTAAAATAGACATGAATACTGCTGCCCAAAATGCTGCTATGGGTATTATTGCACCTTTACAAACAGAAGTAGCAAGATTACAAGCTGATAGTACACGGTGGCAAGCTAGAATTATAGAACTTGAAAATGCATTAATAGAGAAAACTAAAACAATTGGTCAATTGATGCAGGAAGGAATTGATAAAGATGCTGAATTACGTACTTTGAAATATAGTATGTTGGATATGCAAAAGAGATTAAATGTATTTGAAAGTAAAAGAAAATCTACTTCTAAAACAAAAGCTGATGTTGAAGAAGAAACTCTACTTATTTATGATGAAGAAATAGCAGAAGAGTTAAAAACACTTGAAGCAAAAAAAGAAGCGATTAAGATTTCTACAGCAGAAGAAATTAAAGAATTTAAAAGCAAGTCAATTACTAATAATATAAATGGAGAAATAGGAGAATAAAATGGACTACACACAATTACAACAAGTATTGTTATGGCTAACTGGGATTGGTGCCCCGATGGTCATTATGTATGTTTTATCGTGGGTTGTTGAAAACTGGAAAGGTTGGTCTACACTTCCCAAAGATGTTAAGTTTTTAGTACCTATGGTTGCATCAGTTTTGCTATCAGTGGGGGCAAGTCAATTACTTCAATACCCACAAATTATAGCTGGTATACAACCTTGGTTCCAAGTTACAATGGCTTCTGTATTAGCATACTTAGCATCACAGAAAGCATACTTAACTGCTATGAACGCGGGGTATGGAGCTAGATTTGCTCGCCCTGATTCAAAGAATATAAAGGCATTTTAATGGCAAAAGTATGTCCGACCTGCGGGGGCAATACTGTAAATTGTCCTACCTGCGGTCTACCACCTAAAAGAAAGTCACCCAAACAGGGTGTATTCAGTAGAGTATATAATGCTCTATTCGGAGTACCATCTTGGGAAGTTTTGGGGGTTGACCTGTCTAAATGGAATGGTACTATGAATATTGCTACTACCAAAACTAAGGCTCAATATGGTATCATACGTTTAGGATATGGCACTCAATGGAAAGACCCTGCTTGTGATAATTACTATCAACAGGCTCAAGCCAATGATTGGCCTGTAGGAGTTTATTGGTATTGTAATGTAGGACAGGATGTTAATCTATCCATGCGTAGTTTTGCAGAGGAAATAAACACACATAGACCTCAGGTAGATATAGTATTAGATTTTGAATCAACATCAGTTGACCAAGGTGCTACTCTAAAATGGTTACAAGATGCATATACTATTCTTCTAGGACTAACAAATAAGAAACCTGTAATATATACCGCCGCATGGTGTTGGAATCCTTGGGTAGCCCGAAGTAGTTATTGGTCTGGAAAAGAACTATGGGTTGCAAACTGGACTACTGGTTCTTCTCCATACATGCCTATGGATTGGTATGCATGGACACATTGGCAATATTCAGCCGATGGAAACAAAAAAGCTGCTGAATATGGAATGATATCAGGTGGGGATGTAGATATGGACTTAGACAGATTTAATGGTACATGTGCTCAATTCAATGCTAAGTATGGAACACATATTATACCTCTTGGTGAACCTCCAGTAATTCCACCTGTAATACCTCCAGGAACACTACCTGAATATGTAATTATTAACACGGGTGAGTTAGCTATACGTAATTCACCAGATGTAATATCAACAAACACCATTGGACATGCTTTATATAATACCAAATGGTATCCTTTAGAACTTGTAACTAAGAATGGTATTCCTTGGTATAGAATAGGTACAAATGCCTATATTAGTAAAAATTATACAAGACTGTCATAGGAGAATATAATGCAAGAATTTAGTTTACGTTTTGGTAAGAAACCCCCTATAAAAGACTATCGTACATTTATGCTTCAAAATTACTTGAAGGATGATATTCCAACTCCTCCTGATAAATTTGAATCATTAAAAAGAGTGTATGAAAATATTGACCCAGATGACCCTACTGTATTATTCCCTATGATGGCAAATGATGAGATTGGAGATTGTACAATTGTAGGAATGGCTCATGGAGATACAGTATGGAGTGCTTTAGTGGGAAATAAAAGTATCTATCCAACAGATTTAGTAAAGAAAATATATTTTCACTTAACTGGTGGGGATGATACTGGACTCGCTATGCTCACTGTATTAGATTACTTTAGAAAAACTGTTGTAGCTGGAGAGACTATTTATGCATATATGAGTCTCAATCATTATAATCATACTCATGTTAAACAGGCAATTAATTTATTTGGAGGACTATTTATAGGATTCCAAGTACAAGAGAAATGCTTAGAAGAGTTTAGAAATAGAACCCCTTGGAAACCTGGAAAACTTCTTAATGCTGGTCACGCTGTATTTGTTACTGGGTACGATAAAGATGGACTAAATGTCTTGACTTGGGGAAATACTCAACGAGCTACATGGGGATGGTGGGACTTGTGTGTAGATGAAGCATATATAATTCTTCCACCAGAAGCATCTAATCCAGAATTTTTACCTGGGTTTGATTTTGCTCAACTTAAAAAAGACTTAGTATCAGTATCAGAATGGTTCTAGAGGAGAACAAGATGAAAGACAAAATTATTAAAGCTGTAGCTATTGCTACAGTAACAGTTATATCAAGTGCTTTGGTTGCATATTTGAAAAATCCTGAAAACAGATTAGCAGTACAAAAATCTGCTAAGAAATACCAAGCTAAATTTCAAAAGACAGCTAGAAAAACAAAGAAACAAATTAATAGTAAATTAAGAGACTTCCAGATATAAAGGAGGCTAAAATGCCTTACGGTATGCCCAAAGAAATGGGTGGAGATTCACCTGAAAATGATAATTGGATGGAACGCTGTGTAAAAAGAGTATCCACCCAAAAAGGTAAAGATGGAAATACTTTTGGTAAAGAAAAAGCTATTGCTATCTGTAAATCAACCTTTATGAAGATGAAAGGCAATAAATCTAATGCTGAGATGGAACTTGCCTTTACATATGAGTGGTTTAAACGAACTACCCCTTGACAAATCTTTTAAAACGTGTTATAATATAGCTATATTTTACAATGGAGATTGAACAAATGAGTAAGCCCTATTCACCAAAAATTGAAAGAAAAATTTTCAGAAGGATTATTAATCAAGGTCTGTTTGATGACCAGATGGATGCTCAAGCAGGAACAGACGAACAGTATGAGAGATTTTTGGAAAAGCAGGAAAGGAAAGCCCTAAGAAAGAAAAGAAAAAACAATAAAAAAGATTGGGATGATGATTATGGGTAAATGTAAAACTAAGAAGAAAAAGAAGAAATAATATAACATAAAAGGTGGAAGAAAAGGACATGACAATTGCATTTAGTGAAATCCAAGATAACGATGGTTTTATAATCAGAAGCGGGTCTGGGTACTTTGTACGATTTAATGGGAATAATCCCCAAATGGTCAGTACCCCAGTACTCGCTTCTTTATTTAATTATTATGATGCCGTAGGTATAATGATGAAAATGGAAAAACTAGGTTATACAGCAGAATTGATAAAACAGGCAGGATGAAATGACTAAAATAACAACTTGTGATAGATGTGGTTCTGAGAGTGATGGTGATTATGGGATGAGTAGTCTTCATTTTCAAAATGAAAATGGGCATCCTACATTTGATTATGATTTATGTCCAAAGTGTATCAATGAATTGGCTCATATAGTAAAAGATTGGGTAGAAAAAGAAAATGCTAAACGGAAATAGGATGAAATCAACAAGAGGTAGACACGTAAGGGACTTTTACACAACCCCTATAGAATTAGCGATAAGTGCTATGCATAAGTTTGCAGGTGATGAGGGAATATTATATAAGGATATGTATGGGTTAGATGCTGGTTGTGGAACTGGAGTGTGGGGACTTGCTAATATATCTATGCCTAATAAATTAGCTGATGGGATTGATATAAATCCCCAAGTAATCGAAATAGCTAAATCAGTATATGATGAGATTATTACAGGTGATTTCTTAGATTATGGTCAAGATGGTTATGATGTGGTGTTTGGTAATCCACCTTATTCTTTAGCAGAGGAATTTATAAGACATTCACTTGATTTAGTAGTCCCCAATGGGTATGTATACTTTTTACTAAGATTGTCATTCTTAGAGGGAATAAAAAGAGGTAAAGGATTCTTCCAAGAATATCCTCCAAAGATAGTATATGTCTGTTCAAGAAGACCATCCTTTTATATGACTAATGGAAGGAATACCACAGATACTTTAGCATATGCTATGTTCTTGTGGCAAAAAGGTTGGGAAGATAAACCAGAGATAGATTGGTTAGATTGGGAATATGAAAAGGATTATAACGTAGGAGAATAAAAATGAAAGATAATAATTTTTGGGGTAATGTTGCTAATAATGCATGTTGGATGTTGATTGGGTATTGTGTAGCTGTACTTCATTATGTTCCAGACATAAATTTTTGGAAATTGTTTAGTATGGAACTTCTAGGGATATTTCTAATATGGGTAGTATGCTTTCTACTAGACCTACTAACAAATTGGATAAAGAATAGATAATGAACGAAACTGAAACCAAATTCTCTGCTCAAGCTATAAAACGTGATTATAAAGTAGTTCATGCTGACAGTTATCAAGATAGAATAGAACACTGGGACTTTATTATTCAAAAGAATGGCTTCCCAATTACTGTAGAAGTGAAAGGACAGAAGAGAATCAACAGACATGACATGCACCCCCAGTGTGAATGGATATGGATAGAGTTAGTAGGAATAACAGGACATAATGGTTGGTTATATGGAAAGGCAGATGTAATAGCTTTTGAAACGGATTATGGATTTCTATTGGTCAATAGAAAAAAGTTAATAGAGATAGTAGATAAGAAAGTCAATCATAAAGAATATGTAGACTGTAGTTGGGATGCTAAGTACAAAGTATATCAAAGATTTGGTAGAGATGATATGCTTACTCTAATAAATAGAAGTGATATAGAAGAAATAAAACATATAAAATGGATAGCAAAATGATACCCAAAGAATACTTTAGAATGGAATGTGATTGTCAAGTATATGAAGAGAACACCCTCTATATAGATAGCTGTTGGGAACTTGGTGTAAGGCATGGCTTTATAACAGACGATTTTATTATCTTCAAGTATTGTCCTTGGTGTGGAAAGAAATTAGAAAAAGTTCCTATTCCCAAAGATATGTCTCTACATGAAGCACAAAGATGTTCATATAGATTACATATGCACATGCCCCTTGATACTAGTGTGTGGGGATACTACTTTGATATGGGAGTGAATGAATGGAAGCCAATGAAATGAAGACTAGAATAATTACACATATATCTGTAGAAAATCCTTTCTATTTTGATAATAAATTTGATATAACCTTCTATAGAAAAGATTATCAATATAACGTAGATATAGTTAATAAGTACTGTGGAGTTACTGAAAGTAGTTTAAGTAGATTGGATAGATTGATACCTAAACATTACTTAATTGGAGACCCACCGATAACAGTTCCTAGAAAATTTTTTTAGACCGATAGTGGAATCTGAAAATTGAGGTGTGATGTGTGGGGTATACACGGCGGCGCTGACTATGCGAAAGGTGACAATTTTTATCCAATTAGATATATATCTAAGTTGATCCGAATTGATATATATCAAACCTGGTCTGAATTGATATATAACAAAAACTATCTGAATACTCATATCTTTAACATTCCTTTAACAAAAGTTGTCTGACAACTCATCTAATGTTAAAGAATTGTTAACGCTATGTTAAATTATAAATATAAAAAAAGTTGCCCTTACCTGGGCAGGGTAAGGGCATATTCAATTAATCTTCCACAATTAATCTTGTGTAGACTAGATATTTTTAATTACCTTTACAATTTTAATTGTTGATGCGGATTCGGTATGATGTATTTTACCTGAACGATTAGGTAACGCTAATAGACGCATGCTACGTATAGATTCAAAGGTAACATAGGATAAAATCTCTTTTTGATTAGCGTATACATCATGTTTAGGTTGATCACCCCCAAATGAAACATCCTTTATAGTTACCTGTATAT
>Ga0315275_10000464_pt1 | contig 33518 bp, 34 predicted proteins | sample YL17G03_0_MG_FD_205557 | JGI IMG/M metagenome (GOLD analysis project Ga0315275, IMG submission 205557) | Sediment microbial communities from Yellowstone Lake, YNP, Wyoming, USA - YL17G03_0 | ecosystem: Environmental > Aquatic > Freshwater > Lake > Sediment | place: USA: Wyoming | collected...
GATTTGTTTTTTTGTCAACCGTCTGCAATCTGGCCGAATAATCAATATGTGTTACCGCCGGAATGGTTGAACGAACAACGTTTAATTTATCAATGCCAAAAAGATTTTTCTCTTTCTTGGTCATTTCTCTCCTGATTGATTTTTTCACGTCGACTACTAAAAGCATGTAGGGGCTTGGCTTGTTAATTTCAAAATAATCCGGGGCGTCTTCAGCTAACACCGAAGGAGCGAATGGTCTGAAAGATTCCCTGAATTTTATCTTTAAATTCATTTTGCTCTGCATTTCGGAAGAGCGGGCATCGCCCAAAATACTTCTTGCACCTAACGCTCGCGGACCGAATTCCATTCTACCCTGAAACCAACCGATAACTTTTCCTTCGGCTATCAATCGGGCGGTTTTTTTGATAATTTCTTTTTCTTCCAATTTAAGGTTCGGAATATTGTATTTTTCCAAGAAATCATTTAAGCGCTCATCGTTATACTCCGGTCCCAAATAAGAACCTTTCTGGAAATCATCTTTTTCGTTGGCCTTTCGGTCATTATTAAGGTATTCATACCAAACAGACAAAGCCGCCCCTATTGCCCCTCCCGCATCGCCTGAACCCGGCTGGATCCAAATATCGTCAAAAATCTTTTCTCCAATAATCTTTCCGTTGGCCACGCTGTTTAAAGCCACTCCTCCGGCCAGACAAAGATTCTTTGAGCCGACGATTCTTTTAGCGTGCTTTGCCATTCCCAGTACTGCCATTTCCGTAACCTTTTGCAGAGAACAGGCCAAATCCATTTCTCTTTGGGTGAGCAGCGCTTCTTTTTCGCGGGGCGGTCCATCAAACAGTTCATCAAATTTTTTGTTGGTCATGGTTAATCCGGCGACAAAATCAAAATACTCCATGTTTAATTTCAGGGAGCCGTCTTCTTTTAAGTCAATTAAATGATCTAGTATCGTTTGAACATATTTTGGTTCCCCGTAGGGGGCCAATCCCATTACCTTGTATTCTGCCGAATTAACTTTAAAACCGGTAAAATACGTAAAAGCAGAATAAAGCATTCCTAAAGAATGGGGAAATCGCAGCTCTTCTAAAAGTTCAATTTTATTATCGCGACCAAAACCAATACTAGTGGTGGTCCATTCTCCCACTCCGTCAGCAGTAATGATCGCCGCCTCTTTAAAGGGCGAAGGATAAAAAGCGGAGGCGGCGTGAGACTGGTGGTGTTCGGTAAAAAGAATTTCCCCTTCGTATTCTTTCAGCTCTACTTTTATCAGGTTTTTCATCCATATTTTCTGTTTTATCCATAAGGGAACGGCTTTAATGAAAGAATTAATGCCACGAGGGGCATAACTCAAATAAGATTCCAAGATTCTTTCAAATTTCAAAAAAGGTTTTTCATAAAAAACAACGTAATTTAAATCTTTGGCTGAGATTTTCCCTTCCTCCAAGCAATAGCGAATGGCATTTCCAGGAAAATCAGCGTCATGTTTTTTCCGGGTAAATCTTTCTTCCTGGACAGCGGCAACAATCTCTCCGTTCCTTATTAAAGCGGCGGCGCTATCGTGATAAAAAGCCGAAATGCCAAGAATATTCACTTCCTTCATAAATTTACTAAAATATCGTGTAAATAAACGGAGCTAATGCAGAACCTTCGGCAAAAATAATCAACAAGCCAAACATTATTAAAATAACCACCAAGGGAATAAGCCACCATTTTTTTCTGCTCATTAAAAAACCCCAAAATTCTTTGATAATTGAAAATTTAGAAATTTTATCTTGACTCATGGTTTATGATTTTATTAATTATTAATTTTTTCTCTCCGATATTAATCATTGTTATTCCGTTAAGCTTTTTTCGTACCATTGGATTGTTTTCTTAAGGCCTTCACTAAAATCCGTTTTTGCCCTAAAGCCGAATTCTTTTTCCGCCCTTGAGGTATCCAAGCGGCGCCTCGGCTGTCCGTCCGGCATAGATTTTTCCCAGCGGATTTCTCCTTTAAAATTCATTAATTTGCAAATCAGTTCTGCCAAATCTTTAATAGAGATTTCCATCCCCGAGCCCAGATTAACCGGATCCGGTTTATCATATTTTTCGGTTGCTAAAATTATCCCCTCTGCCCCATCTTCCACATAAAGGAACTCCCGCGTTGCTTTTCCCGTGCCCCAGGCCTCAATATAATTTCTGCCTTCTTTTTTCGCGTCATAAACCTTTTTGATTAAAGCTGCGATAACATGGGATTTTTGGGGGTCAAACGTATCAAAGGGGCCGTACATATTAACCGGCAGCAGATAAATCGCATTGAATCCGTATTGCTGCCTGTAAGCCTGGGCCTGGACCAACAACATCTTTTTGGCTAATCCATAAGGGGCATTTGTTTCTTCCGGATAGCCGGACCACAGGTCTTCTTCCTTAAAAGGAACCGGGGTAAATTTAGGATAGGCACAGATTGTTCCCATTGCCACGAACTTTTCAACCTTAGCGATTCTTGCTGCTTCCATCATCTGAACACCCATAACAATGTTATCGTAAAACATTTCTCCCGGGTTTGCCCGATTAAAACAAATGCCGCCAACTTTTGCGGCCAAGTGGATTACAATATCCTGCCCCTCAACCACTTTTTGGCAATTATCGTTCTTCCTCAAATCAAACTCTTCAAAGGTGGGAAGGGAAAGATTTTCTTTTAAAACATTTCTTTTTTCCAACAAGTTTTCTATTAAATGCTTTCCCAAAAATCCGTGGGCGCCGGTAATTAAAATTTTCTTTTTGCTAAGGTCTATCATTTAAAATTGACTAATTTTAGAAATCTTTTAACATAAGGATCGACTTTATTAGGTATTCTCGTGAACCATTGATATTTTATATGGTTATTCGTGTCTAAATTAATGTTTTTTGCCTGAAAATCGTCTATTGTCGCCACAAAGGTAATATTAACCGAATGAACCGGAAAATCAAAATACCCTTTCTTGAATTTTGTTTCTCCCACATCCAAAAACTTAATCTGTTTTATCTTCTTAATCCCCAACTCTTCTTTTAGCTTCCTCTTAACTCCTGCTTTTAGGCTTTCGTTAAACAATAATCTTCCTCCGCAAAACCACCATTTTCCCTTAGCTGGATCTTTTTTTCTTTGAACCAACAAAAACCTGTTTTTATTTGCTACTACTACATCCACACAGCATATGGGCATGCTTTGAATAATTCTCTTGTATAGCTTTTCGGCGATAAATCTTTCCTTCATTTTAAAATGCCTAATTTCTCAAGATAATAACTGCCTCTTTAGCGCTAAAATTAATCTCCAGGGATAAAATAAAGAAATGGCGGAGAAAAATCGGCGAGGAAAAGCAGGTTTTTCCAGTCCTTTTTTGGTTAATATCCAGTCTGCATCCATTAGGGTCATCATCTTAGTAAATCCTCCAGCCAATTTAATATTTCTTTCGTATTCCGGACCAATTACTTTTTCTTCTCTTCCCCAAGGTGAATGAGAATAGTCGTGGTTCTGATGAATAACCGTGATTGCTTCTGTGGCGTTTATCACCGGTATCTTTAATAACCGAGCGCGGTAAATCAACCAATTATCCCAACCGGGCCGGCCCACCGCGAATGCCGGCATTTGGATGCTACTTGGAAAGCTACGAGGAAAAATGCAGTAGTCCATGCCTGATGGCCCGTGCAACTTACCTTTTTGGGCAATTTGTTCTCTTAAATTATTTTCCCAATTATAATCATTAAAATCAATTTCATTGTTTACATCAATATCCCATCGCTGACCGCTTATTAAAAAATTTGAGTTTTTAACTTTTTGAATGGCTGGGATTAAATCGCTCGTTAAAATAATATCTGCATTAAGATAAATCAAGGTTTCGTTTTTTGCTAATTTCTGAGCTAAATTGATAGCCGAATTTAAAAGAGGCGTTCCCAATTCGGTTCTTTCAATATTTGGAACATGTAAAATGCCCAATTCTCTGGCCGCCTCCAACGTACCTTCGTCGTCGCCAAACAGAATTACTTCGCAATCTGGAGAAATTTTCAACCAGCTTTTAATCGCATTTCTCTGGATCGTACCAATATTTCCCTTAAATGGCTTTGGAATTGTAAAAAATGTTATCATTTCGTCCTTATAATTTTACCATTATTTTCTGCGCTTTCTTTTAGGGCAAACAGAGTGTTCAGCGCGGCTAATCCGTCCTCCCCGCTGCTTACTGGTTTTTCTTTTCCGTCTAAACAATTGACTACATGTTCAGCCATTAAGGCCATAAAGGTTTTTTTCTCTTTATAAGTTCTTGGTAAGGCCAATCGATAATAACCTTTATAATCTCTATTTTTTACCAACTTCTGATATTCAAGATCATAAGCCAAATTCTTTATAGCGATCCGGCCTTTGGTACCATAAAAATAGAAATTGCTAAAAGTGTAATTTTGGGGGAGCGACTGGATTGTTACGAGGGTACCGTTTTTAAATCCAAGCCAGGCATCAATATTTATATCGTCCTTTTTCCAAGAGGTTCTGTCGTTTTTAATTGCCCTTACCCAATCTACTTTGCCCAGAAAAAACATTAAAAGATCAATCGTGTGGGTTCCGCCATTTAACAGGCCATTGTAATAATAAGAATTGCTTTGAATGATTTCTCCTAAGATTCCTTTTTTAATATTTTCTCGCCATTTTCTTATTGATTTACTAAACCTTCTTTGATGATTTATAAACAATAAAGATTTGTTTTCTCTACATATCTTTATCATTTCTCTGGCGTCTTTTATTGATTCGGATATCGGTTTTTCGCATACTATTGCTGGAGTTTTAAATTTGGCTGCTAATTTTACAAGGAAAAAATGAGATTCAGCAGAAGTCGCCACAGAAACTATGTCTGGTTTTATCTTCTGAAACATCTCTTCGGCTGAATTGAATAATATGGCCTTTGGAAAATATCTACCTGCTGCTTGAAGCTTTTTGGGATTAGTATCAACTAACCCCAATAACTCAACTTTCGGATTGTTTTGATAGGCTTCAGCATGGGTAGCCGGTCTAATTTTCTTATTATAGAGGAAAATCTCCGCTCCGATCCTGCCGCATCCAATCACCGCTGCTTTATATTTTTTATTTTCCATTTTGTTTTTTTACAAACTCTTGTTTAAACTTTTTTAAATGAGTCTTATAAAACTTTTTGTAGTAATTTTCTCTTAAAATAGCCATTCTGATTGCATCGTAATACTGGCTGTTCCGATAAATTTCTTCTTTTAGGGTACCTTCGTATATATAACCTGCTTTTTCATAAGACCTGCCAGCCCCCTTATTATCGGCGGCATATCCTAGATAAATTCTATTAAGATTGAGTCGGTCAAAACCATAATACGTAATCAATTCAGTAACTTCGGTTCCATAACCCTTGCCCCAAAAATCTTTTTTCCCAATCAATATTCTGAATTCAGCTTTCCTGGCTGTAGGATTAATATCGTATAGGCCAGCGTAACCGATTGCTTTTTTGCTTTTAATATCAGTAACCAAAAAAATTATATTTTTTTCGTCTTCTAATTGTTTTTTGAATTCAACGATTACCTGTTTAAGATTTAAAGGTTTTTGACCGGTAAACATATAATAGGTAACGATCCCGTCGTTTACCCAAGAAGCAATAAAACGGGCAATAGTGGGCAGGTTTTTTATTTCAATTGGCCGCAAAAAGACTTTTTCTCCTTTTAAAAAATAATTGGTTTTCATATATTTTAATTGATTTTATTTTTTAACTATCGAATGATAGGCGGCACTCCGAATACCCCCAATGACAATATTATCTATTCTTCTTTCGTTTATTTTTTGTATTGCTGGATTTTTTTTAAGAAAATCAAGAACATCTTTCATAACAAAAATTTTATTTTTCCCGTCCAGGGATTTGAAAATCTTCCGCACAAAAGCTAAATCTTCGGGATAATCAACCGTCCAACGCATAGGTAAAAGATGGATGGGATTTGTTAGGTTATAAATTCTAAATTTCTTAGGATTTTCCATTATATAACAATTCAACCATTCTCGGTATAAAGGATCTTTTACCCCCAGATAAAGCTTCCTCAGTGTGGAGAAAGGCATAATTTCGATGTCCAGCCCCTGAGGAAAAGTTGGAGGGAAAACATTTGTAAAAAAATCAAACTTTTTATAATTATTTCTATAAAATTTAACCATTTTGTCTATTAGTTTATGGTCGACCAATGGACAATCACCGGTAATTCGAACTATGGCGTCAGCTTTAAATTTTTTAGCGGTTTTATAAAGTCTTGATACCAAATCTTCTTCACTCCCCCGATAATATCTTAAACCAATGTTTTCAGCATGTTTTACCAAAACATCATTTTCTTTTTTAACCGAGGTACTTAAAACTACTTCATCAATTTCTTGGGCTAATTGAAGCCGATTAAAAATATGCTCGATCAAGGTTTTATCCAATATCTTAAGAAGGACTTTCTTTTTGAGACGGGCGGAACCCATCCTGGCTTGAATGCAAGCAATGACCCTTAGTCTTTGTTTTTTAGAAATGGGATAATTTTTGTTTAACATCTTGGTTAATCTTTATAAGTTCAGGTCTTTTCTTGAACAAATTTATGACCTCCTCCATTTTGAAGTTTGGATTTTTGGGATAAAGCTCTTGGTAAATAATTTTAATAAGATTATAATCATTTCTTTCGTCTATGGTCCAGCGGTAATAGGAATAATCGGAGGTATTGGTAATGTTTTTAGATTTAAATAAATTCGGATTTTTCCCAATATAAAGAGTTACGTGTTCTCTATAGTCTGGCTCATGGGCCTCCTGCCAGGTTTTCTTTAGTGCCTCGAAGGAAACAACTTCAACATCCAATCCCCTGGGATAGGTTCTTTTACCAAGGACATTGCTGGCATAGTCGATATCTTTTTCTTCTAAGAAGGTATTGATGACCTTATCTATTATTTCCGGATCAATCAGCGGACAATCGGAAGTAATCCTAACGATGGAGTCCGCTTTATAGTATTTTGCCGCCTGATAATACCTGTCAAGGACATCTTCTTCTGATCCCCGATAAACAAAAACCTTAGGATGGTAATTTTCAATTAAATTTACAACTTTTTGATCGTTAGGATTGGTTGTAGTGGCGACAACAATCTGATCAATTTTTTTAGATTCCAAAACTCGATCTACTACTCTTAACAAAACAGGTTTTCCAACCAAATCCAACATGATTTTACCTGGCAAACGAGTTGAGCCCATTCTGGCTTGGATAATACAAACTATCTTTTTTTTGTTCATTTTTTAATTATATTTTCAATGAAATCTATGACTTTATTTGTGGACTTATTTTTTGTATATTTTTTAATTAATATAAGATTTTTCTTTTTGTTTTTTCCTGAAAGCAACTTTTTTAATGCCGGATAAAGTGATTTTTTTTCATAAACTGCGGTAGAAATTTTTAATCTATTGCTCATTAAAGGATCCTGTTTTTTCAGATTTGGCTGATAACTAAGCACGAGTTTACCCGTCATAGCCGCCTGGAATAAAACCACGGAATTCATTCCCATTACTAATTTTGATTTTTCAATTAATGCTTCGACTGGTAATTTTTTTTCAATTAAAATATTCATTTTCGAATTTTTAATTATTTTGTCGAACTTCTTCAGTTTTTTGGCCCGAGGATGAAATTTAATTATTATTGGCAACTTAACTTTCTTTTTTTCTAAAGATTCAACTAAATCCCTGAAAACTTGAATTTCGTTATAGCCGAGGTAATCTTTAGCCGTTCTATTAAATAACTCTGAAAGCGGTTGGCAAAAAAAAGAAATAACCTTCCCTCTCTGTCCAGTTTTAATTAGGCTAGGAAATGTATCAAAAAAGGGACTTCCGGTGATAATCAGCTTCTCTGGGTCGAACCCTTGATTTATCATTTCTTTTTTCATCATCTCGTCAATCACTAAAATATAATCGGGGATATAAATTAAATTTTCGGTTCCAGGGTCACTAAAACGAATTTTATAGTTACTCCAAAAATCTATTAAAGAAGCGGTTGGGATTTTTCTTTTCTTGGCAATTTTAATCAAGCTTTTTTCAATACTTGTTCCGGTGCTCGTGGCGGTGAAAACTAAATTAGGGCGTCCCTCCTGAAATAGCTGGACTAATTTCTTATCGCTAAGATTGTTACTGTCTTGATAATCTATTCCCCCTTTTTTAGCTATATCTCGTGATTGATTAGCTAAAAATATCTTTAACGGAAATTTTTTATTATTTTTTAATTCTTTGATTACGGGTAAAATTGCATTAAATCCACCCGGATCCTGGGCTGCAAAAAATATCTTAAAGGTTTTTTTCATATCTCTTAAGATCAGTGATATTTTTTTCTATTTTGCTAATTGCCCTTATAAATAAATTGATTTCTTTTGTAGTTTGAGGAGGGCGACATATATTTGTGGATAATAATTCTCTTTCATACATTCTTTCGGCCACAGGACAAATGCCCTTTTTATAAGATATGCTATGGGGATATTCTTTAGAAATAAAGGGGAAATGAGAATTGGGACAAATTTCTTTTTTTTGGTAAAGTGGCATTAAATATAAAGGTTTTTGATAGCCCTGAGCCAAAGGAAACCCCTCGGCTTTCATCGCTTCGGCAAAAGTCGATCTCTTTATATCAATCCGGGAAGAGAGAAACCTGAAGGGATAAACATAGAAAACATGAATACTGTTTTTAAGAATTTTTGCTGGAACCAACCAATCAAATTGCCGGAGTTTTTTAGTTAAATAATCAGCCAGGAATATTCTTTGCTTGTTTAATCTGGTTAATTTTTTAAATTGTTCAATAGCAATTGCTGCCGAAATTTCAGCCAGACGAAAATTATTTCCTAAAATCGGTTCGTATATTTCTTTTTCTTGTAACAGATCATCGATAACGGCCTCGCCGTGATTTCTTATAAGTTGGGCTCTGAAAGCGTATTTTTTATTATTGGTAATCAAAACTCCTCCTTCTCCGCATTGAATGACTTTATGGGAATTAAAACTGAAAACGCCGATATCTCCTATCGTACCGGTAAGTCTTCCCTTGTAAGTAGCTGCTGGGGACTGACTATTATCTTCGATAATTTTTAATTTATTCTTCCTGGCTATTCTCAAAATTGGATCGTAATCTGTTGAGCCTCCAAACAAATTGACTGCGAGTATCGCTTTGGTTTTTTTATTAATATTTTTTTTAACGCTTTCGGAATCAAGACAAAAATAATTTTCTTCAATGTCGGCGAAAACTGGCAGAGCGTTGTTAAAAAGAACCGCTGAAGGTGTAACCGACATAGTATAAGGAGAAGTAATTACCTCGTCTCCAGGCCCAATACCCAAGGCTCCTACGGCTGCTTGTAGGGCAGTGGATGCAGAATTAAAACTAACGGCATATTTAACTTTAAAATATTTGCAAAAATACTCTTCTAGTTTTTTTACATATTTACCGCCTAAAAATTTCTCTCCAGCTCGACCCAAAAAATCAGAAAGATTCTTTTCTTTCATTACTTTTAAAACAACCCTTTTCTCCTCTTTGCCTATGGTATTATAGGAAGGCATTTTTTTTGTCAGGATTGGCTTTCCGCCAAATAAAGCAAGTTTTTCCATATTTAAAAACATTGTTTTGGAGCTCCTTGACCCTTTTTTAGATTACATTTACTTTTTCTACCTAAAATAATAGGCCAATATTTAGGAGAAACTCCTTGATCCTGTTTTCCGGGTCTTAAAATCGCTATATTCTTTTCAGAAAAAAGGTCACCCCTTTTTATGTCTTTGATCGCCTGAATGCTGCGTTTAGCAAAACGAAACAGTTCCTTTTCAACCGTCTGAATCATTTTTTCTTCTTTCCCTAGCGTCGGTTCTAGTGCTCGAATTTTTTTAACCATTAATTTTAATTCGTCAGGTTCAAGGGCAAATTTATGATCAGGACCAGGTAATTTATTGCTCAAAGTAAAATGTTTTTCGATTAAATTAGCCCCCAGGGCAACTGCTCCTAGGGGAGCTATCAATGGGTCGCGAGTATGATCAGAAAAACCAACTGGTATCTTAAAAATTGATTTAATTTTAGGGATGACTTGCAAATTTAAAGAATTTAAAGGAGCGGGGTAAGCACTAATGCAATGCATTAAGCAAATCTTTTGACTCTTCCTTCTAATGGTCTTAAGGGCGCTTTTAATTTCTTCTAAATCAGAAACGCCTGTAGATAGAATTATTGGCTTTTTTAGGGCAGCCACATAACTGATTAGGGGGAAATGGTTTAGTTCAAAAGAGCCGATTTTATGAGCTGCGACATAGGGATTAACCTTTCGGGCTGATTCTTCGTCAAAAACCGAAGAAAGGAAAATTATTTTTCTTTTTTTGCAATAATTAGCTAATCGTGGCAACCAGCTATAGGGCATTTCCATTGATTCGATAATCTTATAGATCGGGGTGGGATCGTTAAGATAATCGCTTGAGCCGGCGTTGGGAACATAAAGTTTACTTGCCCGAAAGGTTTGGAATTTAACCGCATCGGCGCCAGCCTCTGTGGCAACATCAATTAGTTTTTTGGCCAAATTAAGCTTTCCGTTATGGTTAGATCCGGCTTCGGCAATAATAAAACAGGGGTGGCCATCGCCAATTTTTCTATTTCCGACTTTTATTTCTTTGACCATATTTAGTGCTTTAATTATTAATGAATTAAATTTATTATTTTTATCAAGGCAAATTAAAACCTTTTGTGAAATTATAAACTTTGTATTTTTTTATTTTCTCTATTTCGTCAAAGATTAAATCAGACGCCGTTTTGTTCCGACCAGAAGGTTTTTTCTGCAGATTAAGCATGGCGGGTTGATTTACTATTTTTCCCGTCCATCCTATTTTCCTGCTTTCTTTTAAAAAAGTTAAAAAAGCGCGCGGCTGATGATAAAGGGAGGCAACCAAAATAATTTTCTTCCATCTTTTTTCTTTTATCAATATGAAGATGTTTTTTGCCTGATCAAGAGTATTGAAAGATTTCTTATCGATTATAATCTGCTGAGACTTTATGCCTCTCTTTTTTAACCATTTTACCATTTCGGTTAACGAAATATTATTTTCTCCGATAATCTTGCTGGGACCTATTAAAAGGTCGTTGCCAGAAACTACTATTTTCGGCGCCCAACCGTTCTTGAAAAGATCTAAAACCTTTCTTCCGCGATCATAACGATCCCCCTGCGGCCAGACGATCGCATCAGCTTTTTGGGGCTTTTCTCGCTTTATTGATTTAAGTAATTTGCTTACTTCTGAAGATACCTTTTCCTTCATGTCTCTAGAATGTATTTAATCCACTCTCCATTTCGACTTTCTAGTTTAAAACCTAATTTTTCAAAAAGTTTTTGGGATGAGATATTATCCTTATGAATTTCGGCTATTAACTTTCTTGCCCTTTTTTTCTTTTTAATTTCTTGTATGGCAAGAGCTAGGGCTTCTGTGGCAATTTCTCCGCCGCGGAAATCTTTTAAAATAGAAATGCCGATGTCAGACGTTTTATAATCAAATTTAACCTGGCCAACTGGCTTTCCTGTTTTTTTAATCACAAAAACATCTTTGTCAGATATTCCCAAAACAATAGGTATCGTCCAATTAATATGTTCTTTCCAGGAAACGGGATTATTGTTCTTGAAATATTTATAAACGTCGGGTTGGTTTCTTAAGCGCCACAGGAATTCAATATCGTAAAAACTTATCTTTTTTAATGAAATATCTGGGCTCATTTTAATTTGATCTACTGCAAAATTTCATATTTTTATATTATTTTTTATAAAATTTAAATATTTATTAATTATATTCTAATAATTGTTTTTCACAGGACACCCATTTTAAATGTCTACAAAACCCCTGCCTATTAAAATATATTTCTGTCTTTTTACTATCGGTTTTCTTAAGGGGGTAACAATAAAATTACATTCTTCCTTTTTCTTAAGTCGTACCTCATTTAGTCCCTCATCGTTTCTATGGAAAACTATAGAGTCATTTAATCTCCATTCATTCCTATCATTTTTTACCCAAATTCTAGGATCGCGATGCTGGTTTATAAAATAATAAAATCCTTTTTCTGTAATTCCTAACCAATCCAGGAACATTTCTAATGTCTTCGGTTTTCTATATTGGTACTTTTTTACCAAATCGATGCCTTCTTCGCGAGTCATTCTTTTTAATCTTATTTCTCTACACACATGGTCTGTAATCTTTCCATAACCACATTTTAAAAATTTTATATAGTCGTGCAAATCTGAATAGTGGTAACAATCAACATCGTTGTAAGTATCGAACGTTCTTGTCTGCGGAAATGATTCATAATTATATAGTTTAATCATTTCTTCGTGTTGTTTTTTCGAATCCCATCTTATGTAATTACTAAGATATATACCCCTAACGCCTACTCTTTCGATTTCCTTGTCATGGGGGTAAATAAATGATCTAATATCTTTTTTGTGCAACCCCATAGATTCATTAATAATATCCTCCGCTTCATATCCCATTAGGTCGTGTTCTTTTCTATATTTTCTCGTCATTTCAACTTCATCGAGATGTGAAAACATGCCCACCTGGTCGCATCCTTGATGGGCGCCCCAGACTATCAAAGGGATTTTCATTCTAACGGCAATTTGTACGGGAAAAACAGTCTGACCTGCGATGCAATGCCAATATATACTACCCATAGTAGCCAATGTAACGCGCGTAATCTTTTTTACGGTAATGGGACTAACAGTGAGCGTAAGCATGTCACAATCGAAAATTGTACGCAGATAAGCCAGATTACGGATGCCAATTTCAGTATTGTATTGTTTATTATACGTGACCAAAAGTGGGTTCAGACCGTAAATGTTCTTTATTGTATGTACTATAAAGTAAGAGTCTCTTGCGCCGCTTACCGGAATAATACAATCATAATAAGTCTTAGATTTTGAACGGTATTTTTCTAGTATGTCTTCCAATTTTTTCCGCCTTATTTTCCAATTTAGTTCATCTTTTTCTTCGTGAATCCTGCACCCACTACAAACTCCCTTTTCATCAAAGGTAATCTGCAAAGGATGATTTTCTGGGTACATGCACCTTTTACAATATCTCATATAATTTCTTCTGCTTCATGTTCGAATCTTATTTTATCAAGGTATTCTTCTGAGCGTTTTGCTACCCTGCCAAACTTATCAAAGGAAAATCCTTCGTACTTTGCTTGGGTATCTATTCTAACGTCGATTCCTTTTTGTTTTAAAAATGATTTTGTGGTTATGGGGCTGTGTTCCGTAAAATGATAATAATTACCTGCCGCAACAACATTTACCCCTCCTTTAGTAAAACAATCGTAAAAATGTTGAGGATGTCCAGCGCCACCACACGCAATCACGGGTATAGATACAGATTTAGAAACCATGCTCGTAAATTTAGTATCAAACCCCATCTTTGAGCCGTCTCTGTTTACTGAATTTAAAAATATTTCCCCTGCGCCAAGTTTTTCTATTTTTTTAGCAAAATCTACCGGATTAATTCCAGTTGATTTCCTATCTAAATATGAATATACTTCATATTTTCCATTTTTGTTCTTTTTTATGTCCATAGAAACTACGATACATTGATCACCAAGCACTTCTGAGGCCTCACTAATTATAGAGGCATTTTTTATGGCTGAAGCGTTAATCGAGATTTTATCAGCTCCGTATCGTATAATTTTTTTCATCTCCTCTAAGGAATTTATACCGCCCCCCACCGTGAGAGGTACAAAACATTTCTTTGATATATTTTTTATCATTTCAAAATTGGGTCCCCTTCCCCCTGCGGTAGCGTCTATGTCAAGTATAATAATTTCGTCTATTCCCCATTTGTTTAAAAACTCCACGCTAATTGAGGGCTTTCCTATGGGTAGATATTTCTTGAAATTAATACTTTGCACAACAATGCCGTTTTTTATTATTAAACATGCAATTAATCTTTTTTTCAGCATAATATTTAATCTGTTTTTAATTTAACGTAATCAAAAAATCCTCTAAAAATTTTTAGACCGTTATTCTGGCTTTTTTCAGGATGAAATTGGACTCCAAATATATTTTCATGTTGTATGGCAGCTGTAATATCCTCGCCATATGTACAAATACCAGCCTTAAATTTTTTATTACATATGAATTGATAACTATGATCAAAATAAAAATTCGGCCTATCTAGTAAGCGTGAAAAAATAGGATTTTTTTTCATTATCTTAACTTGATTCCATCCCACATGAGGTATTCTTACCCCCCCCGTGCTTTTCATCTTAATAACGTGACCTTTAATCCATCCCAAACCCGCATGGAATCCTTTTTCTTCAGAACTTTCTGCCATTATTTGCATTCCTAGGCAAATCCCTAAAATAGGTTTTTTATTTTCTAACACTTGTTCGTTTAAAATATCGATGATACCCAATCTATTAAGATTTTTCATCGCCTCATAAAAAGCTCCTACGCCAGGAAGAATATATGCCCTCGCATTGGCGATATCCTTTTTCTCTGCTGAAACATCAAAAGTATAACCCAAAAGAGACAATGCATTCATTATAGATAAATGATTTCCAACCTTATAATCTATAATTAAAGCATCTTTCTTTATTAATTGAGTTTGGTTTAACATAATAGCTTCAACTTTAATTTAATTCAACTTTTAGTTTCCATCTACTCGCTTTATCTTTTTCCCAAATTTCTTTATTTCTAAAAGATTCTGCAACTTTCCAGAATTCATCAACTTTTATTCCTATATAGTTACAAAACTTTTTGATGTATCGTATGTTACATTTTCCATCATATCTTTTAACCAATTCAATTGCTTTTTTTCTATCTATCCTTCCAAGTCTTAGCTCTTCGCAGGTTTCATCAGTGACCTTACCAAATCCAAATTTAAGATATTTAATCATTTGGTTAACTATGACGAAATCATCGTCTAATGCCTCGAAGGGATGAATAGCCCCAACATTATCCGGAATGTCGTCTCTGATTTCCAAACCATTCGAAATAGAAACCCTTGCATTATCCACTTTAGTAAAATCTTTCCAAAAATAGCCAAGGTATACGATTTCTAATTTAGCCCATTCCATCTCATCGTCTGATGGGTATCTATACCATATAAGATCTTGGTCTGAAATATTATCCTTTTTTTTAAGAAGGATATTTGGTCCTCCTTCTATTGTATTACTATGCTTCATCTTATTAGCAATCCATGTTAATGAACCAACCCCTAAATCTCCAAGCTGGATTGCTGGATTTTCTCCTAGAAAAATAAGTGGGATATGGTAAGCAATGGCTACTCTAGGAACGCAAGCATAGAGAGCCATCTCTGTAGATCTTGCCCAATTACCAAACCTTAAAAATCCAATTCTCATAAGTTTTTTCCACACTTGAGGGGCAGGACTCACAGAGACTGTATCAAAACCCAACGAGATGAGATTAGCGAGGTTATGTGCACCTTTTTCAGTAAGTTGCTCCGGTGGATAAGTACAACAAACTAACAATGGTTTCAGCCCCAGCTCATTCCTTACATAAAGTGATTGTCTTGTGCTATCTTTTCCCCCACTTACGCCTATAATACAATCATACCCAGATACATTTTTTTTCTTTCCAAATTCTATTATCTCTTTTAATTTTTCTTTCCTAGCTTCCCAGTCAATATCCCGGAATTTCTCCATATACTGACAGGGTGGACAAATACCTTCTTTGTTAAATTCAATTCCTGGACGTGTGTTTGGTTGAACACATTTTTTACAATATTTCATATTTTTTATAAAATTGAATCGTTTCTTTGACTATTTTTACTACTCTTGCAATATCCTCTTCTCTCATCGCCGGGAAAAGAGGCAAAGTAATCGCTCTTTGGTAATATTTTTCAGCTATCGGAAAATCTCCAATTTTATAACCAAACTTTCTTTGAAAAAATGGTTGCAGATGAAGTGGCAGATAATGAACCTGGACGCCGACGCCTTCTTTTTGAAATTTTTCGAAAATCTTTTTCCGATTAGTTTTTAACTTTTCCAAAGATAACTGAATAATATAAAGATGCCAGGCTGATTTTCTGTCTTCTTTTTCTACGGGCAGAATAATCTCTTTGATATCTTTAAGGGCTCTATTATATCTAGCTACAATTTCTCTCCTTCTTTTAATAAATTTACCTATTTTTTTAAGCTGGCTTAACCCTAAAGCGCATTGGAAATCAGTGATTCTAAAATTATGACCTAGGTCTTTAATTTCATAATACCAGCTACCCCTCTCTGGTTTTTTAATAATTCCGTGATGCCTGAATACTTTTAGCTTTTCATAAAAACCTTTGTTGTTGGTTAAAATCATACCTCCTTCTCCTGTCGTAATGGTTTTAACCGGATGAAAGCTTAAAGTGGTCAAGTCGGCGAAACTACCAATTCTTTTTCTTTTATATTCTGCACCAAAAGATTGAGCCGCATCTTCAATAACTAAAAGTTTATGTTTTTTGGCGATTTTAAAAATTTCTTTGTAGTCACAGGGCTGCCCAGCAAAATCAACTGGGGCTATGGCTTTTGTTCTTTTAGTAATTTTCTTTTCAATCTTTTTTGGATCAATATTAAAAGTATCTTCTTTAATATCAGCAAAAACTGGCTTTGCCCCTAAAAGAGCTATTGTGTAGGCGGTAGCGGCAAAAGTTAGGGGGGTAGTGATAACTTCGTCGCCGGCTTTTATCCCAGCTGCTGCATAAGCAGCGTGTAGGGCAGCGGTACCAGAAGAAACAGCCACAGCATATTTTACTCCACAGTATTTAGCGACTGATTTTTCAAATTCTTCAATTTTGGGCCCCTGAGTTATCCAATCAGTTTTTAATACTTTAACCACTTCATCAATATCCCTTTGGTCTATCCATTGATGACCGTAGGGAATTAATTTTTTATTAGTAGTGATTGACATCTTTTGGTTTGCCTTATTTTTTTATTTATAAATGTTTTAAAATTTCTGTCATTTGCTCCTTGGTAATCCAGCTATTATTGGCATCGCTTGTATATTTAAATCCCTCGGGAAGAGCCTTTCCGTCCCTAAAATTATCTTTGTTCCAAAATGAATATTCTGGCTCGACTATAAAATACCCATCAAATTCTTTGGCATGCCTTGCTTCTTCTTCTGTTAAAAGAATTTCATGAAGCTTTTCGCCTGGACGAATACCTATAATTTTCTTTTTTGCTTCGGGAGCTATAACTTCAGCCAAATCTACAACTTTCATACTGGAAATTTTAGGGATAAAGATCTCTCCACCCTTCATTAAATCAATACAGTTAATAACAAAACGAACACCTTCTTCTAGGGTAATCCAAAATCTTGTCATTCTCTCATCGGTAATTGTAACTTCGCCCTTCTCTTTTTGTTTTTTTAACAAGGGAATGATGCTTCCGCTGCTGGCTATAACATTTCCATAACGGGCACAAGAAAAAATGGTCTTCCTTTTTTCGCCCACATAACTGTTGCCCTGAATAAAAAGTTTTTCAGCAACCATCTTAGTCGCTCCGTATAAATTAACCGGATAAACCGCCTTATCTGTACTAATCGCTATTACCTTCTCAACCGAGCTGTCGATTGCAGCATCAATAACATTTATTGCCCCCTCCATATTGGTTTTCACCGCTTCAAAGGGATTATATTCACATATGGGCACATGTTTTAAGGCGGCAGCATGAACAACCACGTCTGTTCCCTCCATTGCTCTCTGAAGACGAGCCTTATCTCGGACATCCCCGATAAAAAACCTCAAGCGAGAATCATTAAATTTCCTTTCCATTCCTACTTCTGCAAGTTCCCGATTGTCATAAATACGCACACTTTTTGGGTTGTGTTCTTTCAAAATAATTTCAGTAAATTTTTGGCCAAAAGAACCGGTCCCTCCAGTTACTAATATTGTTTTGTTGTTTAAATTCATAGTTTTAATTTAAAATTAAATTTTCAATAATTGACGATATTTATTATCAATGTTGTTTAAATCAAGGGGTTTCGGCCTTTCCAGGTCATCTATCTTTCCAATTTCACTTAAATCCGATAAATGAAAAAGAAATTTAGATTTTAGGTGCGGTTGATTTAAAAAAACATCGAAATAATCAATTCCTGCCTTATTACATAAATATCGGTAAAAAGTATAAGAAGGTACACCAAAAAAAGAACCTAACATTACTGAGGTAGAAGAAAGGGCATAAACCGCCTTTATTCTTTCCTGATGAGTATCAAATAACGTCTCTGCGCTTATTGCGTTGTCAAATAAACTATATTTTTGTCGGATTATACCAGGCATAATTTTATCTCCATCGGCGGGGTGGGGCTTGTAATACAATCTACAATCAGAATATCTGTTTTCAATATTTTTAAAAACAGCACTTAATTTCTCAATATATGTTTTATAATCCGGAAAATATTCGGGATAGGACGAATATATGCCCTCATTCCCAAATATAATCACCATGTCTTTTTTAAGATTGGAGGGACTATTGGGTAAAATGGGGTAAGGTAAAATATAATTTTCTTTTAAGTTTTCGGAATCATTCGGTAAATTTATGGTTGGATTTACTATTTTTAGAATGGTACCGGGGATTTTTTCTGTATATGCAAAATTCACAAACTGTCCACCCAAGGTACTAACTACTTTAATTCTATAACACTTAAAAGGCAGAGAATATAAAGCGCAGAAAAGAGTTTTTAACCTATCTGTTTTAGTCTGCTCTTGTTCTATTCCCGACAAGGTGATTCTGTTAATATTTTTAACATTTCCCAGTTTGCTTAAGTTATAAAGTAAGACATTTACCGGCAACCAAGCTGAATCATCTAAAAATAAATCAATAGTTTCAAAATTTCTTAAAAGTCCAATGCTTACTTTTTTTAATTTTTTTTGAAAATTAAATATCTTCCAGAGGCCTAACGGGAAATTTTTTTCATAGTGCATAAAATCAAACTCTACGATTTCATCAAAATATTGTTCATAAGGCTTAAAATTAAATTTTAAAAAATAAGGATGATTCACCTTAAATAATATAATCTTGAGCTCTTTATCATATTGCCTGATTATCCTAACTAAATTTTTATAGAGTAGTAGGCCGGCCGGATGATGACAAATAAAAATTTTTGCTTTTTTCCCCATGGTTTTATTTAATTGCTTCTAAATTTAGGCTTATCGGCCAGTCTTTCCCATATAGATTAATTTTTCTTCTCGACCAATCGTTAAAATTGTGATAGGAAGCATTTTCTGGATCCCATTTTCGCACCTCTTTAAACCCACTTTTGAGAAGCAGATCCCTTAAATAATTTTCGTTAAATACCGAATAATGAAAATTGCCTGGATATCCCTGGCCACCCATTAGGGGAGCTAATATATCATTGATAGAATTTTTTTCCTGATACATTTTGGCTATAACGTCAAAATTTGGAACCGAAAGACGCAATATACCGTCTTTTTTTAGACAATTGAATAACTTCTTAAGAGTTTCGGAAAGTTTTAGATGAGATACGTGTTCAAGAATATGGCAGGCATATATTAGATCGGCATAATTTGAAGGAAATAGCTTTTCGCAATTTTCAATTGAATCTACAAAATGAATGTGCCAGCCCGGTCTTGTGTCTACGTTAATATATCTTGAATCATTGAATTCTCCGCAGCCAATATGAATTAATATTTTCCCTTCAGAATTCTGAGGCATAGGTCTTTTCTTAAATAATCTCAAAAGAGCCCCAAATCTAAACAGGAAAAAATTACGAGGAATCTCTATCGCTTTTCTTTTGATTTTTTTCATAAGAGAATCTATTTTCATAGCGGATTTACAATATCTTCCTTGTTTATAATCTTTTTGCAAATTTTTATTACATTGCTTTTGTCAGATAATAATTTTTTGGTATCCACCAAAACCTTCCAGTCAATTGTCGCCCACTTGTCATCCCGATAGAAAGGAACTCTTACCATTGTTTTAAAAAAATAAAAATAAGCAAATTTTTTTGCTAATTCAATATTTTTTTTAGCAAAAGAAAATAACTCTTTTGGATCTTTAAGTAATCTTAAATATTCTTTCATTGTCTCAACTTTCTTTACAATTCCTACCTCTTGATAATGAATATGGGCAACTACCAATACCGGAACACCTAAGGTTGCCAACTCCAGCCCAATAGTCCCATTGAAGGTAAGACCTATTGAATTTGGCCCGATTAAATCATATGCCCTTAAAGGAATGTCTGGATTGAGAACAACTATGTTTTCTGGCAGAGGACTGTGTTTTTCGTAAATATAATCTCTAATGCTTTTTCTAGATCCTTCAAAAACAAGTTCAGCTGGATGGGGTTTTATAATTAATTGATATTCCTTTTTTTGCTTAAAAAACTCTACGGTCGTATCAATCCAAGAAAAGACATCGTCAAAAATCTCAGATATTTTTCCCTCCATAACAACGTCCCAGGCTAAATTAGGGAACATAATATATCGCTTAGAATATTTATTCTTTGATAATGACTCTAATAATAATTTTTTCTCAATTTCAATATTAAAATTCTTCTCAAACATTTCCTGATCACCGACTCCGCCCTTAAACCGCCTGTCTAAATAAGCATCTATTTGCTTTTCTTCTTCCTTTTTTAAGGGTGAACGGCTAAAACTTAACCAGGCCTTTTTGGGGAATGGTTTATTACCTTTGATGTTGCGGGAAAAACTAAAACAGCCAAGGCGTGGTAGTAAATCCTCATAAACAATTACTTCTATATCTTTTAGGCGGAAATATTCCAAAAATGGACCCCAGGTACTAAACATTCCGTGCATCATAAAAATTCTGTCTGGTTTTTCTTCCTTATATACATTGCTGGCTACCTTTGTAGCAATCACTGCATAAAAAAGTTTTTCTCTAAGAACAGATACCTCTTCGGGATTTTTTAAATCTATTTTCCCAAAAAGAAAATATCTTATAGCTGATGCTTGAGCGTGACGGCCCACGCTAACGCCTAGATACTCATAATCTAAAAGATCTTCCGTCTTTATCTTTGAAACTTTTTCTTTTATCTCCTGAATATCGGATTCTGATATGTGTTGCCTATAAGAAATGCAATCTAGGTTTAAAGAGTCCTTTAATAACGGTCCGAAATTATTGCAAAGAAAACATTGGGATCTTTGGTCTCGAAAAATTGTATTAGCATCACAAGAATCTAAAACTCCGTCACAATACAACATTTTGACCTCGCAACCCAGCTCCCTAAGGGCGTGCCCGAAGACAGCGTCAAAGTAAACCAAGCTGGTAGTAGGAATGGTTCTAACCGCTAAAAAAACAACTTTTAAATTCTTTTTAGTCTGTGGGTGCTTTATTTTCCTAAAAATAAATTTTGCTCGAATGATAGACCAAAAACTCCAAAAGACGAAAACGGTCGTGTACAGCGTATTGCTCTTTTTTACAAAATCTTTTATTTTTTTCTTAAAATTATCTTTTTTCATTTTAATATCTTTTCTAGGCTACTACACGTATAATCAATGTCTTCTTCGGTTAAATTATTGTAAAAAGGTAAAGCAATGGTTCTGCTAGAAACTTTTTCTGTTATTGGAAAGCTCCCCTCTTTATGGCCAAACGTGTTTACATAAAGTGGTTCCAGGTGAATTGGCGGAAAGTAATCTCGGCAATCGATTCCTCTATCTTGTAATTCTTGAATAATCCTATTTCTATCTTTTTGAGAGAATCTTTTCTCGTCCAATCTTATTACATAAACAAACCAGCTTATTTTTACATCTGAACTTACATATGGAATTTTTAAGCCCCCTATTTTACCTAACCTTTCGTTGTAAATATTAGCCACCTTTTGTCTTTTTCCAAGAATTTCTTCAATTCTATCCATCTGAGTTACGCCTAATGCCGCACTTAGTTCGGTCATCCTATAGTTATATCCCAATCTTGAATGTGACAGCCAATCATCACCCTCGTCTCTTCCTTGGTTTCTCATGCTTCGGCATAATTTTGCAATTTTTTCATCGTCAGTTACGATCATTCCCCCTTCGGCCGTGGTTATTTGTTTATTTGGATAAAAAGCGAAAACTGCGGCATCACCAAAAGAACCGACTTTTTTATCTTTATAATCTGCTCCGAGTGCCTCACATGCATCTTCAATGACTGATAGATTGTGTTTTCTGGCAATCTTCATAATTTTTTCCATCTCGCAGGGGTGCCCGAAGATATGGACAGGCAATATTGCTTTGGTTTTTTTAGTAATCTTTTCCTCTATTTTATCGGGGTCAATACATAGGGTATTTTCATCTATATCAACAAAAACAGGCTTTGCTCTTTCAAATAAGATACAATTTGCCGAGGAAATGAAGCTAAAAGGACTAGTGATTACCTCGTCTCCATCTTTAATGTCCAGGCTTTTTACGCAAAGATGCAATCCGCTTGTTCCGCTATTTACGGCTACGGCATATTTTTTCCCGATGTAGTTTGCTATTTTGCTTTCGAATTCTTTAATCTTTGGACCAATACTAAGAAAGGGCGTAGAAAGCACTTGTTTGATAATCTCTACTTCTTCGTGGGTGATGTCGGGATTAGAAAGAGGAATACTTTTGAGCTCTGACAGTAAGACAATATCCAGCGCCCTTCCGTCTTTGTCAATTATCGGGATTTCCTGAATACCTTTTTCAATCATTATTTCTAATAATTTGGTAGCCGGGGTGTCTTTCGTGGCTATTATAGGATCTGTTTTCATTACATCCTTTATTGGGGTATCAAAATTTTTCCCTGCTGAAATCGCTCTTCTAATATCTCCGTCACTTGCCACGCCAAGAAATTTTCTGTCTTCGTCAACGATAAAGACTATCCTTATGCCGGTTTTATTAATGCGATCCATTGCGTCCCTGACGGTGTTAGATCCCAAAATTGTAACCTGATCGACCTTATTCATATTTTTTTAAATCTTTTTTATTTAATTTTTTTATTATTTTAACTGGTACGCCGCAAGCTATCACGTTTGCAGGAATGTCTTTATTAACAAAACTGAAGGCTCCTATAATAGAATTTTCTCCAACGATCACTCCCGGCATTACTAAAGAATGAGAACCTACTTTACAGTTCTTCTTCAATATTACCTTTCCTCCCTTGTTGTCGATGGTTGATATTGAATATATTGCACAATGAGATCCAATTTGGACATAATCCTCTAAAACAACACCATTTTTTGCATTGATATAAGTAAAAGCTCCTATGTCCGTTTTGTATCCCAACTTCAAATTATCTTTATGTTGCACAACCCAAAGCCATTTAGTCTGTTTTCCCTCTTTAATTTTTGGATATTTCCAATTTTTGAATCTTTTTTCCATTTTAGTTTTCATTGATTTATTTCTCTTATTAAAACAAACGCTTCGGCGAGCTTTAATCCTGCTTCTGACCCTCTTTTTTGAGCAAGGGCTTTAATTACCTCCAGCGACCGGGGATGGGGGTATTTTTTAAGTTCACTCTTGTAGGCTTTCATTGCTTCAATTTTCTTTTTAAAAGTATCAGAAATATCAACATAAACATCGGGCAGAAACGCTTTTTTCGTAAAACCTCTTCCCCATTCTGTTTCTGATAAGGCTTCATAGGATAATAATCTTTTCACGGTATTTTTATAAATCGGCCTTGTCGCCACCAATACTGCTTCAAAGGTTAAGCGGTGCTCCTTGCTAAGATCGCTAAGATAGGGAGTATAGACTACATCAGGTTTCACTCTTTGTACGATTTCCAGGATTGCTTTATTTAATTCTTTTTGGGAAATTGTATCTAGTTTTGCGGTCGGGAAATCAAGGAAATAAGTTTTATCAATTCCTAATATTTTATTGGATTTTTTAATTTCTTTCGGTCTGTTTTTTAAAAATTCTTCCGACCAATCGGGCGTATATGCCTTTGTCACAATGCACAGAGAAACCTTGTCTCTTTGTTTGTTATGTTTTGCAATTGTCCCGCCGCATCCCAGCACTTCGTCGTCGGGATGGGGGGCAAAAACTAATACTTTAGTCATATGTTTTTTTATTTATTTGTTTAAATTTATCAACTCCACAATTAAATAAAAAATCGATTATTGATAAGTTCGGTATAAAATTTCCCCATAGTTGCTTATAAGTTGGGTAACTGAACTGCTGATAATTAACCTTAATATTGTTTTTTAAAAACATTTCTTCTTCTAAATATGGTTTTCTATGGGGATTGAAATTTACATCTTTCGCCCCCCGGCCAGACAAATAAGTGTCTGCTCCGACTGCTTTGCATAAATTAATTAATTTTTCATTTTTTGCACCTTCCACATTTAGCTCTGAAGATTTAATAAATTTCACTTTTATGCCTAATGTCTCAGCTATTAATTTATTCATTGGAATTGTAATATCGGATAAATGCTCCCATTTTTGGGAATAAAATTTTTCAAATATATCAGAATATTCCTTAAAATATGGTGCTTTTGTATAATTCATTTTTATTGTTTTTAGATGGTTTTCTGTCCAGTTGGAACTATTGTCAATTTTAGTTTCGCAAATCGGCATACTGCTTTTATAGATTATTGGTATTGTAATCCATGATTCTCCTTTTGGCGTTTTTATCTTGTTTCTGTTAAATAAATTATTCTTGCTATAATCTGCATCATCAAAAAATATGTGAATATCACTTTTTGCTATTTTATCGAAGTACCCTAACCATGGTACGTATGCGGGCTGATGTATGCTAACTATCATATAAATGTGATCTTAAATTAAACTTTACTACTTGCCCAGCTAAAAAGTGTTTTTACTGCTGCTTTTTCTAAACCATAAAATTCCAAAAATCTTAATCTCCAGCGAATATGAGCAGAAATTTCAAAAGGTAAAATTAAAAGTCTTTTTAATCCTGGGAAATTTCGCGAGGTAGTGTCCCCCTTTTTCCCTCTGAATCTTAAGCCTGATATATAATATAAATTTTGAGCCACGGGAACGGTTTCATTGCTTAGGGTCATTTTGCTCCATTCTTCCAAATTTTGAGGTTCTTTAAAGTTTGTTTTTAGCGCTTCTTTATACAGCTTGCTTCCGGGGTAAGGGGCATAAGCGTCAAAACAAAAAATTGCATTTTTATCTGTTTTGTGAATCCAATCAGCAAGATCCATGCTCTGGTGTACTTCTTTTATTGTTTCTGTGGGGACGCCGCTCATAAAATTATATCTGCCACGAATTTTGGTTTTACTTAAAATCTTTGAGCAGCGACGAATGTCTTCAATGCCGTTTTTATACCCTTTATTAATAACCTCGTTGAGAACTCTATTTGATCCAGATTCAACGCCCATAAGCACCTCTTGGCATCCGTTTTCGTCCATTATCTTTGCAATTTCTTCGTTGATAGTATTGCATCTTATACTGGTGGTCCATTTTAATCCAAAATTATGTAAAATTTTAGCAATTTTTTTTATTCGTTCTTTGTTTTCTCCAATATTGTCATCGTTCAGATACATGCTTTTAAAGTTAAACTTTTTTAAAAACATTCTAATTTCTTCTTCAAATTTATCAAGCGGCATTGTACGCCAGGTTCTACGATTAAACATTTGATTGTAACAAAAACTGCAATTATATGGACACCCTCTTTCTGTTTGAAACATCAGTTCTCCTCTTTCGGTAGATATTTTAAAATATTTTTCATTTTTTTTAGTCATGGGAAAGGGCCATTCTATGGGATCCATAAAGTCCCTGGGTTTATTTGCTATGATTTCGCCATCCTTTTTCCAATAAATGCCATCTACCTTATGGAGATCTTCTCCTTTTTTTAAGCTATTAATCAATTCAAGCAATGTTCTTTCTCCTTCTCCCACGACTACGAAATCTACAAAATCTTCTTTTATGCATTGCTGAGGAAGTATCGAAGGATGAACCCCGCCAAAAATTGTATAAATTTTTGGATTTATCCTTTTTACCGTTTCCAATATTCGTTTGCTTCCAACTAACTGATAGCCCGTCATTGAAGACACTCCTACGCAAAAAACATCTTTTTTTATTAAGGATAAAAATTCCTCAAAATTATCAAACCGCTCGTCAAAATATTCAACGTTAAAATTATTCTTTTCAAGAATGGCCCCGGGGTAAAAAATAGAAAGAGCTGGACCCTTGGTGGGGCTATCTTTCGTTGGAACGGGATATGCTAGGAGACAGTCAATCATAGAAATTTATCTAATAAGTAAGGCGTTTAACTAATAATTTATTATTGATTTTTGTTTTCTTTAAAATAGCGGTGATTTTCTCCCCGGCTTTGCCATTACCGTAAGGATTTTTGCATTTTTGAACAATTTTTCTAAATTTTTTATCGAATAAAGCCTTTTTTATCGCTCGAACTATTTGTTTTCTGTTGTGTCCTACAAATATTTTGTTCCCTGCATGCTCCCTCACTGATTCCCTGGTGCCTATATTTACCACCGGAATTTTAAAAAAGGGCGTATCGATGGTTCCGCTGCTTGAATTACCAACCATCAATCTCGCATATTTCATCAGACTTAGATAGTCCTTTCTTGGCAAGCTTTTATACGTATGCAAAAAATCGTATTTTTCGTATTCTTTGATAACTTTTATCATTTTTCTGCCTCCGGCATCAGCATTCGGATAAATTAAAATCGTCTGAATGTTCATTTCTTTCAAGGCCTCTAAGGTTTCTTTTATCTGTTCTCCGGATTTATTTACCTGAGTAAGAGAAGGATGTTGTAAAACTAAGATAAAAGTTTTTTTAAGGTCTAAGCCATACTTTTTTTCAAGATACTTTTTAGGATAAAATTTATTCAATAGGATATCGTCTAGAGCTGGAGAGCCCACCATGTGAACTCGCCATTTTTCTTCTCCCATCCTTAGAATCCTTTCCGCGCTTTTTTTTGTTGCCGGAAAATGAAGGTGGGCGAAGTGGGTGATAGAATGTCTTGTCGGATCGTCTATGTGGGCTCCGTCATCTCCCTGGTCCCCACCATGTAGGTGGACTACCGGAATATTCAGAAAAATTCCAGCAATAGCTCCAGCTAACATTTCTCCCCTATCTCCTATTATTAAAATAAAATCTGGTCTCAGGGACGCTAATGCTTCCGTAATTTTAATAACCCCCAAGCCGAAAGATTTTGCCATAGCTCCTCCCGTATCAGACGGCAATAATGTCTTTATTTTTCTTGCTATTTTGAAGCCGTCTTTTTCTATTTCTTTTACGGTATTGCCGAATTCGGAAGATAAATGCATGCCTAAAACTATCAAAGACAAATCAAACTCTTTCCCCAGTTTATTCAGAGTATTTCTCATTAAACCGTATTCCGCCCTTGTTCCGGTAATGTAGCAAATTTTTTTTCTCTTCATATATCTATTCTTTTAATGGAAACGTCTTTTTTAATATTTCTCTTTGCCCTTTTTCCAATAATCTTATCAATATCTTTGGGCTGGATTCCGTCTCCCGGCCTTTTAATTATCAGCATATTATTTTTAATAATTTCTCCTTTTTTAATATCAGTCTTAGCAATTATACTTCTCCTTCCCAATATCCTGTCTTCATGTTCTCCCCTTACCGGCGCTTTCAAGGGAGCACCCAATGCTTTTTCCGTATCCCTGATAAGTTTCACCATTTCCTTTATTTCTTTTGGCTCTGAAGACGCCTTTTGGTCGGGTCCCGGCAATTTTCTGTCTAAAGTAAAGTGCTTTTCTATTGCTACGGCCCCTATTGCGACTGCGGCAATCGGAACTGTAGTTCCCAAAGTATGGTCTGAATAACCAATCGGCAAATTAAATGTTTTTCTTAGGGTATAAATCGCCCTTAAATTAACATCTTCTAGAGGGGCGGGATAAATATTGGTGCAATGCATTAAGATTATTTTGTTATTTCCTTGTGATTTTACGGCTTTTACCGCCTCTTTTACCTCTTCTAAATAAGAAGCACCCGTTGAAATTATCATCGGCAATTTCTTTTTAGCTATATGTTTTAATAGGGGCAGATGGGTTATATCCGAAGAACTGATCTTGAAAGCCGGCACCCCCAATTTTTCCAAAAAATCCGCATCTTCTTCTCCGTAGGGGGTGGATAGAAAGATAATTTTTCTTTTTTGGCAATAAGAAAATAAAGCTTTTTGTTCTTTTTCCGAAAGTTCCAGTTTTTTTAGCATTTCATATTGCGATTCCTTTGTCTTGGTTCTTTGGTATTTTTCTTTTTCAGCGCTTTTTGTGACTAAAGTTTCCGCTTTAAAACTTTGAAATTTAATCGCGTCGGCTCCCGCTTTTTTGGCCTCATCAATCATTTTTTTAGCCAAACTTAAATCGCCGTTATGATTTACCCCGACTTCGGCAATTATAAAACAGGGTTCTTTATCTCCTACTAATTTATTTTCTATTTTTATTTTTTTCATTTTTTTATTTTTTATTCTTAAAATAAAACTCCGCCAGCTTCAAATCGTCTTCCTTGTCAATATCAACGCTTCTTTCTGCCGGCATAATATAGGGAAGAATATTTTTAGAATAAAAACTTTTGTATTTGAATAAATTTTTAAGACTAGAAACATATATTGCTCCGTTAGGGGCATAAAGTTTTGGCAAGTCCTGTCTTTTTAATTTAAAATATTTCCAACCAAAAACTGGCTTTAAAAATTTTTCTTTCGTTACTTTGAAGCACCAATAAGGGGGCTTTTCGACATTAGAAACGCTTACAACCGATTGATGATTGTTTTTCAAAAAAATCTCCAAAGAGTCATCTATATCTTTTGCTTCTCGTAGGGGCGAGGTCGGTTGCAAAAGAATGACCACATCGGGAATATAATTATCTTTTTTTAAAACACCCAGAACCTGAAAAACTGTATCTTCTGTGTCTGAATTATCAGCAGCTAGTTTTTTTGGCCTTTGGATGACCTCGGCTTTGTATTTTTGGGAAATTTCAGCTATTCCTTTGTCCTCTGTTGAAACAATCACCCTGTTAATATATTTAGATTTCAGGGCTGATTCAATTGTCCGAGCAACCAAAGGTTTGCCAGCCAAAAGCCTTACGTTTTTTTTCGGCAACCCCTTTGATCCTCCCCTAGCCGGTATAATGGCAATAATTTTAAGTTCTTTTATAATCATAATTTTTCTTCTACGGCCTTAAAACGTTTTAGCAAAAACTTTAAGGCGAAAAAGGCGGCAAAATAGATTATAGTTCCAATAGTTACAGAAAGGAAAACGTTTAAGTTATAAATTTTAGGTTGGGCTATTACAAAATACATCGGCATACAACAAACGGCAGAAATTATAAAAGAAAAAATAAATTTCAAGCTGATGGGGTTGATTGGGGTAAATTTCATTGTTTGTAGAAAATACATAACAAGAATCACGATATAAGTAATAACCGTAGCTACAGCCGCTCCATTTAAACTATACTTTGGTATCAAAATTAAATTTAAAATTATATTGATTACGGCTCCCCAAAAAGTAACCCAAAATGCTTTTTTCTGCTGATTAGAAACGATTATAACGTCAGAAAATGGTCGGCATAAGAAGGTAAGAGCGGCCATTATGATCAAAATCTGAAGTGTTAAGATTGAACCTGCATATTCAGCTGAATAAATTGAAAGGATAATCTTTGGAGCTAAAACTATTCCTCCTACTACCAATGGCAAGCTGAGAAGAATCATTAATTCCATCTGATGCTCCCAAGCTTTTTGGAGTTTTTCTTTTGATTTTTTGAAAAAACCGCTCAAAGCAGGGTAAAAACTTCCGGAAATTAAAGACATCGGCATCAAAGCAACAAAAATAATCCTGTAAGCGGCATTATATAAGCCCGTTTCGATAATCATGCCCCTATAACCTAACATTACCGAATCAATATATGAATAAAGGGTGCCAAATAGTCCAGTTAAAACTAAGGGCCAAGACATAACTAAAAATTTCCACCAAACCTTTTTATCCCAATGAATTTTTAAAGGAAACAGCTTTGAATTAAAAAAAATAATAACGAAAATGAAACCCGCCAAACCAGCAAGTAGATAACTATAACTTAAATTTATAACTGAAGGAAACTTAAAAAGAACAAGAAGGCCAAGGCCGGTAACTATTATGGCTTGAAAAATCTCTGCCCAGGTTTCATATTCCATCCGTTGACGAGCCTGGAAAAAAGCATAAAAAACAGTGGTAAAACCATTTAATAAACTAGAAATGGCTAAAATTGAAATTATTATACGAATATCGGGATAAGAAGTAATAAAGAATGAACCTAATAAAATCAAAAGGAATGATATAAAACTCAATAAAATTTTTAAAGATATAATAGAATAAAACTCCTCCTTATTTTCTTCTTCTCTGGCAAATTCCCGAGTAATAATGGCGGGCAAACTGAAACTATGGAAAAAAGCAAATAAAGATATGAAAGAAAGGGCAAAAGTAAATTTTCCGTATTCGGTAGCCCCTAAAATTCGAGCTACGTATATCAGCAAAATGAACTTCAATAGCCTGTCCATAACCACGGACACCGCTGACCAAAAAGTGTTTTTAAAGATCGTCTGTCTTGTCGTTCTGTTGTCAAAAAATATTGATTTAATCCCGTTAAAAGTAAAATCCATGTCAATCAACTGACCACCATTTATTAGGGAAGTTCTTTTTTATTATCTGCTCTCCTTCACCTGGCGGCTCCAGTCCCAGTTTTCGGAAATCGGAATCGACCATTATTCTTACCAATTCTTTAAATTTAATTCTCGGCTCCCAGCCCATTATCTTTTTTGCTTTTGCTGGATCTCCAATTAAGACCTCTACTTCCGCAGGTCTGAAATAACGAGGGTCAATTTCTACATATTGCTGCCAGTCGCCAAGGCCGGCGTACTTAAATGCCTCTTCTAGAAACTCTCTCACTGAATGGGTTTCTCCCGTGGCAATGACAAAATCATCAGCTTTGGGCTGCTGGAGGATTGAATACATTACTTCCATGTATTCCTGGGCCAGTCCCCAGTCGCGCTTGGCGTCTAAATTCCCCAAATAAATTTTTTTGTCCAATCCCGCCTTAATCCTGGCAATAGACCTGGTGATTTTTCTAGTAACAAAAGTTTCTCCTCTGCGAGGGCTTTCATGGTTATAGAAAATACCGTTGGCGGCATAAATTCCGTAAGCTTCTCTATAGAGCTTGGTTATGTGGTAGGAAAAAACCTTAGCGCAAGCATAGGGGCTTTTGGGGTAAAAAGGAGTATTTTCATTTTGGGGCGGGTTGATCCCTCCGAACATTTCGCTTGAGGCGGCCATATAAAATTTTATGGGCAGGCCCGAGTTTTTGATTGCTTCTAAGATCCGCAATGTCCCCAGGGCGTCGGTATTGGCTGTATATTCAGGCATGTCAAAGCTTACCCTGACGTGAGACATCGCGCCCAGATGGTAAACCTCGTCCGGCTTAATTTTGTTTATCATTTTTTCGATGTTTCCCGCATCGGTTAGGTCTCCATAATATAAAAATAAGCTTACTCCATTGATATGGGGATCATGGTAAAGATGATCTATTCTTTGGGTGGTAAAAAAGCTGTCCCACCTTATCATTCCATGCACCTCGTACCCTTTACTCAACAAGAGCTCAGTTAGATAAGAACCGTCTTGACCTACGATTCCGGTGATAAAGGCTTTTTTCTTTTTTTGTTCAGTCATTTTTTTGGGACTTAAACTTATTATTTTCTTTTAAAATAATTTTTGAAATTTCACTGTCTAATAAATAACAGTTGGGAATGATGCAGTGTCCGCCTATTTTTCCCGGCATATATTTTAAATAAGGCCTGACCACTTCAGGCCTCCCCAGCTTTTTATAGCCGTCGTTGTAGGATTTATTGGCTTCCATATAAATTGCTTTAAAATCCAAGCCTTCTTTGTCGCACCATCTTTTAATTTCCTTATTTAAAACTATCATCCATCCGTACTGTGTGGTATCCCAAAGCTTTAATGCTTCCGTAGTTGCCGCAGGCATAAATAATTTTGTTTTTATTCCTAAACCCTCTAAATGCTTTTTAGCCGCTTCTCCTGATTTTTTATTATCAGCACCGATATATTTTACAAAAGTTTTAGTCCCCTTATAAAGCTCAGGGTGGATGCCTCTAATCGGACTATGGGCAACCATTCCACCGATTTTCTTGGTCGTACCAACCGCTACCGTAGAATGAATAATGGTTAGTTTGGGATTTGTCTCATTTATGACTTTCTTGCTGATTTTTACAAAATCCTTGCTCCAGGGAAGGCAAATATGCAGAACCTCTACCCCTCTAAAATCGTCATTTCTTTTTAAGTCCCTAATTCTCAGTTTTGATTTCGGATAAAATTTAGCTATAGCCTGCCCTACCTCCCCGTATCCTAAGATACCGATCAATTTTAAAGAATTGGAGTTTTTTATTTTTTTCATAATCCTACCATTTTTCAATAACTTTTTTTGTATCGTCTCTGACCTTTTTGTAGGCTTTGTAAACCTTTGACTCGAGCTTAGGGGAAACCAAGATCAAGATCTCGCTGCCCCAAATCCTGTATTGGCCTCCTACCTTGTAAGCCTTAAGGATTCCTTGCTTTAAAAAGCGCTTAATGGTGCTTTTACTGACCTTTAAAAAGCTCTGGGCTTCTTCGGTAGTATAAATTTCGTTTGGTTTGATTTCCGACATTTTTTTATATTAATTAATAGCTTGATTTATTGTTAAATTTTACTCTTTCTAATATATTAAACCCCTAAAGAAAAGGTGTCAATAGGTGTCAAAATGGTTAAATTAGACTGTTATCCACAAGAATTTAACACCCCCTACTCTTAGTTAGGAGTAGGGGGTGTTAAAAAATTAAAGTATTATTTTATATCAACATCTGGTTGATTTTGCCCCGTGTTGCAACCCCGACAAAGCCTGTTCCTTTTTCCAGTCCGGACGGTATTAAGATATCGGCTCTGTATTTTTCCTGAAAACGGACAACTGCTTGATAGGTAAGGTTTCCAAAGTTTCCAGTAACTAATCCTTCAGGATAAATTTCTGCTCCCTGGTTCTTTAGAAATTGCTGGAGGCACTTCACATCTGCGTTATTTGTCAGCCCCGAATAAAGGTTTTTTTCCAGTCCCTGGCAAACAGTGTTCTGCCCTCCGTTATTAGAGCTAATTAAGGCCTGAAGCCTTGCAATCTCTTTTTTTAAAGAATCTATCCGGGCCAAAAGACTTGATATTAATTCAGTCTCTTTTTCTTCCGCTGTTTTTTCAACTGCAGATACTTTCCAAGTAAAAAGATACGTTGGCTGGTTTCCTTCGGGATAAAAATCTTTGGTATGGATCGCTGGAATAATTGTCAATGATTGAAAATTATTAATGAAGTCATCTAAAACTGTCTGGCCTTTTTTTTCCTCATTTAAAGACATTTTTTCAACTCTGCAGGAGTCCTGAAGATCGCAAATGACAAAGTTTAAAGAAAAATCTCCCTCATCCTGGCCGTCAAATTCTAGAATTAATTTTCCCTTACCGCCGACAATTTTATACCAATTTGCCGACCAGTCATAATTAGCATTTGTAAACTGAAGAGACGTTTCTCCGGTTAAGGGAAGAAAGGTTAATTGAGGGTTGATTTTTACCTTTTTTAAATTTAAATTTTTATAGCAGTA